>Ga0272448_1000008_pt1 | contig 303081 bp, 246 predicted proteins | sample YNPCB0191_FD_202220 | JGI IMG/M metagenome (GOLD analysis project Ga0272448, IMG submission 202220) | Hot spring sediment microbial communities from Yellowstone National Park, WY, United States - YNP-CB-019-1 | ecosystem: Environmental > Aquatic > Thermal springs > Hot (42-90C) > Sediment... | reverse complement strand
GTTTGTGCTGCAGCAACCCTCTGGCAGGGATACACTATCCTGGATGGTCTTGCCCCTACACGGAAGACAAACCATACAAGGCAGGCAAGGCCAAACCAGAATGGATTTTTCAGCTTATGTTTCATAAATGGCAGGATATTCTAAAGGACTTTGTCCAGTTCTCTCTGAGAACGCCAGGAAAGTTTTGTATAGTCAGTGATTTCATACCTGCATTCCTCTATATCAGTGATAAGGAGCCTGGTTCTGCCATGGAAGATAATATTTTCATTTCTGCCCTTCACATAGAAGACCTTTTTGCCCCTGTCTGTTTTTACATTCCACATATATATCCCGTATTCTTCCTGAATTTTATAAATTTCTTTTATACTGGGTACAAAATACCGAAGCCTCAGTTCCCTGCGAATCAATACCTGCTGTTCAGGAGGTAAGCTCTTCAGATTTTCAATTATTCCTATCTCATTGTTTTCAACACTCCTTATGGAAATATATCTATCAGGGTCGCTAACAGGGAAAGCGGAAACTGGATAGACTCGTGGATAAACAGTCCCGTCTTCCAGCACCATCTTCAAAACCTCGTTGTCCATCCTTTCAAACCTGATCTTTTCTGGGTCAAGAATCACTATACCCTTAACCTCTGGCTGTATCTCTTTCATTTTTTACTCAAATACTATTCTGGATCTGGCAAATTCGCTCTGGATCTGCACGAGTTTATAGAATACGCCTTTCTTCTCCATCAGCTCATCATGCGTTCCAACCTCAACAATCTCCCCTTTGTCAAGCACGACAACCCTGTCTGCATTGCGCAGAGTTGAAAGGCGGTGAGCAATTGCAATTGTGGTTCTTCCCTTAATCAGACGATAGAGGGCATCCTGTATTTCTTTTTCTATCTCTGTATCCACTGAGGAAGTGGCTTCATCCAGAATTAATATCTTTGGATTGTGCAGGATTGCCCTTGCAATTGAAATCCGCTGACGCTCTCCCAGTGAAAGTCTTCCACCCCTCTCTCCCACATATGTATCATATCCATCTGGTTTGGAAAGGATAAAATCATGGGCATTTGCTGCCTTTGCTGCCTGGATAATCTCCCACATCTGTGCATCGGGCTTCGCATAGGCTATATTCTCGGCAATTGTTCCGCTGAAAAGAAATGGCTCCTGGAGAACCACACCCACCTGTTTGCGGAAATCTGAATATTTAATTTTCCTGATATCCAGGCCATCAATCAGAATCTCTCCTTCGTCCACATCATACAGGCGACACAGGAGGCTGATCACGGTTGTTTTACCTGAGCCGCTCCTTCCCACCAGCCCTATTGTTTCCTTTTCCTTTATTACAAGGTTGAAGTTTTTCAATACGGGCATGAGCTTGTTATAGCCAAAAGAAACATTTCTGAATTCTATTCTGCCCTTCAGCTCCGGGATAGAAACAGCATCGGGCGCATCCTCAATTTCAGATTTTGCGTTGAGGACCTCTAATATCCTCTCTCCTGCACTGAGCGTATTGGAGATGATACGGGACATATCTGTAAGCATGAAAATAGGACCATAAAACATCGCCAGGTAGCTTGAGTATGCGGTAAGGCTACCAAGTGTCATTTTCCCCTGGAATATCAATAGCCCTCCTATAAACCATACAACCACCTGCCCGAATATTCTGGTAATGTGGATTATGGGGTTGTATATTGTCCATTTCTGCTCAAGGGTTATCGCAGCTCTGTTTAAGTCCCTGCTTTTTTCCTCAAACCTTTCTATCTCCCTCTCTTCCTGACCAAATGCCTTCACAACCCTTATTCCTGTTAAAGCGTCATTGACAATTGCATTCATTCTGGAGCGTTTTTCATAATAGCGGTGGTAATAAATCCACAGCCGTGGATAAATTTTTCTTACAAAAAAGACTGTGAAAAACACCGGCATAACTATATAGAGGGTGAGCTTCCAGGAGAGAATGAACAGAAACACACCTATCCCCAGCACTGTGAAACTGGTTTCCAGAAGTGCAGGAAGCCAGGAAACCATCAGGTTCTGCACTTCGCCTGTATCAGAACTCACCCTGGTAAGGAGCGCGCCTGTATGGCGCCTGTCATAGTAGGAGATGGAGAGATTCTGCAATTTTTCGTATAATGCCTTTCTTATGTCATGGACTATATTGCTACCCACAACTGCCTGGGTCCGCGCCCGGATTGCACCCAGGAGGAGAGAAATAACATGCAGACCGAGCATTGTGAGCGCAAGGGGCAGCAACCTGTGCAAATCTCTCAGTGGTATCAGCACATCATCAATAATTGTTTTTGTTATCAGGGGCAAGGTAAGGCTTGCAACAGTTCCAGAAATCATGATGACAAATATCCATATTATTTCTGGCAGGTATGGCTTTGAAAACTGGAACAGGCGTAAAAAGGTCTGTCTTTTTTTCAGGCACCTGGGACAGACATCTGAAGAGAGGGGCATTGGTCTTCCGCAAGTAGGACAGTATTTCCTTTTTCTTTCAATAAAGAATTCCCGGAACCTTCCATCTTTTGCCATATCCATAATTGCTCTGGCTGCACCTGTGAAATCAAGCGCCTTTGCATTGGAATAGAGCAGTACCCTCTGCACCCTTCCCCCGGATTCAATCTCAAGTGCTCCACCTCCAACCATATTCACTGCCCTGACATCAGTGATTGTTTTTAAAGGAATCTGCAGTACCACCTCTGCCACGCCGTCCGATTCCCTGGCTACAATGACATTGTTCCTGGTAAGAAAAAGCCATTCCTCCCCGAAAATTCCTTTTGAGGTAATATCAGTCTGCAGGGAAATAAGCCTTTCTTCCCCCGGGAATTTATTCTCCAGCACCTCTTCTATTTTCTCAGGAACCACCGTATTCATTTTTTATGCTCATCGTTTAATAGAAAAGACCGAGAGGTCTCCCTGATACTGCGGAAATCGCCCCCGGCCTTATGAATTTTTCTTCTCTTTTTAATTACTTCTGCAGTGTAATCGCAAAAATGTGAATATCCTTCTGCTCAGGAAGTTTTATTGAAACAAGCTCTTTCTTCGCATCAATCTTGACTGTCTGCACAAAGAGGTAGTTTGTAATCTCATGGTGCCCGCCTTCTACCCCGCTGCTCATGCGATACTTGAATGAATATGCCACCTTCTCCTTTGCCCTGGGTTCCACACACCAGTCTGTAAGGGTAAATTCCACTTCAGACTTTGTTCCGTCCTTATAGGTTAAAACGAGTGCATCTTCCATGGCTCCATCCGGAACATTGGTGGCAGACCCGAGTATTAAAATTGCGCTGTAATTTCCTGCGAGAACCTTTATTGCCTGGCCCTCGCAGGAAATGTTATTCAATTTCCTGTCTGCACCTGCAAGCAGAAAAGGCACCTTTCCTACAACCACACCTGTTTTTCCAACCTTGGGCCACAGCGCAGCAGAATAACTTGAGCCCCCGAAGTCAAAATCCCCTCCAGCAGGATCATTGTCCGGGGCAATGCCGTCATTGTTAAAAAGTGCTGAAATATCTACAGGCACATAGGAAGATGCCCCTTTCTCCTGAGCCAGGAGAATACCTGTCCACCCAACCACAACTGCCAGTACCACCAGCCCGATATACCTTCTCATAACCCCTCCATTCAATAAAGTCTCCTGTATACCTTAGGTATTATATACCATTTCTTCTATTTGTCAAGATTTTTGTTTGAATCTTTCCCGATGGCATCTAAATAGATTCCTGATGTTGCTGCTATAAAAAGAGCGGGAGAAAAACAAGGGAAATAACATTCATCAATTTTATCAAAATGTTCATAGCCGGGCCGGTGGTATCTTTAAAAGGGTCTCCAACTGTATCTCCAACTATTGCTGCAGCATGCGTTGCTGTTCCCTTTCCACCGAGGTTTCCTTCCTCAATCCACTTCTTTGCATTATCCCAGGCAGCTCCTCCGTTAGCCATCATTATTCCCAGCAAAACTCCGCAGGCAATCGCTCCTGCCAGGAAACCGCCCAGGGCTTCAGGGCCAAGGATAAAACCAACCAGTAAAGGAATAATCACTGCGATGGAACCGGGTAAAATCATTTGCTTCAGTGCTCCCCTTGTTACAATGTCAATACATTTTCCTGTTTCCGGCTTCGCCTTTCCCTCCATTAATCCGGCAATCTCTTTAAACTGTCTTCTAATTTCAATTACCATTCCATCTGCTGCTTTTCCAACAGCTTTCATTGTGATTGCAGCAATAACAAAAGGAATGAGCGCTCCAATTAATACTCCTATAAGGGTAGTGGCACTGGTGAGGCTTATTGCCTGAAGTTTTGTTGTGCTCTGGTAAGCAGAAAAGAAGGCAAGTGCCGTAAGAGCCGCAGAGCCAATGGCAAAACCCTTTCCGATTGCCGCTGTTGTATTTCCCAGAGCATCAAGTCTGTCAGTAATTGCTCTTACCTGAGGGTCTTGCCCGGACATCTGTGCAATTCCTCCTGCATTGTCAGCAATCGGACCATAAGCATCAGTAGACATAACAATCCCTATTGTAGAAAGCATTCCCACACCGGCAATTGCAATCCCGTAAATTCCAGCAAAATGATAGGCGACATAAATGGCAACTGAAATGGTGAGAACAGGAAGAATTGTGCTTTCAAATCCGGTGGCTAAACCTGTAATCATTGTAGTAGCAGGACCTGACTGACTGCTTTTTGCAATTTCTTTAATGGGGGGACCGCTTGTAAAATATTCGCTTTCCACCCCGATCAATACCCCGGCAATCAATCCGCTTAACACTGCCCAGAATACATTTATGCACCCATAAAATTTCGTAAGCAGAAAAGAGGCAATAATAAAAATAATCCCGCTTACATAGGTGGCATATCTCAGGGCAGATTGCGGAGTTATCCTTTTTAAAATCTTTATTGAAAAAATCCCTATGACTGAGGAAATAAGTCCCAGGACTATTAAAATCAATGGAATGCTCATCATCTTAAAGGAATCCTGCATTAAAGAGGCAATGGCCATTGCTGCTATAACTGCACCAACATAGGATTCAAATAAATCTGCCCCCATTCCGGCTACATCCCCGACATTGTCGCCAACATTGTCTGCAATGACTCCTGGATTGCGCGGGTCATCTTCAGGAATCCCTGCCTCTATCTTTCCCACTAAATCTGAACCTACATCAGCACTTTTTGTGTAAATTCCTCCTCCAACACGGGCAAAAAGTGCAACAGAACTTGCTCCCATGGCAAATCCATTGATAATTGAAGGGTTTTTTGTAAAGTAAAAAACAATTCCAATTCCAACAATTCCCAGGGATGCAATAGTAATGCCCATTACTGAACCACCAGAAAAAGCAATTTCCAGCGCCTCTGATATTCCTCCTTTTATGGCAGCCTGGCATGTCCGGCCGTTTGACCGCGTGGCAGCCTTCATCCCAAAAAACCCGGCGAGCATGGAACAGCTTGCCCCGAAAAGAAAGGCAAAACCTGTCCATAAATTTATAAATTTAGCAAGAATAAGGAAGACAACCACCATAAAAATAGCGATAACCTGATATTCCCTTTTCAAAAAAATCATTGCCCCTGAATGAATTTGAGAAGCAAGGTCCTTCATTTTCTCCGAGCCCTCCTCTTTGCTTAAAACTCTCAGGTATGTCCAGAAAGCAAAGAGTACCCCTGCAATTCCAATCCCGATTGAAAAAATGGTCCACTTCATTTAACAAACCTCCTTCAATTTTTATTTTATGCCCTCCAATACCAAAACATAAAACTCCTACCATATTTCCCCGGGTAGGAGTTATCAGCTATTATTGAGAAGCATTATGGCAACTCCATGCCATTCTGGATTATATTATAGTCAAATTTTTCCCTTTGTCAAGTTTTTGGTCTATCCACATATTTATTCTCTGAATCTTTGCAATTTCAATTTTTAATATCATACCACCATTTACAAATTTATCTCCTGATGGGTTGCTGCTGATTTCCTGGCCAGCACAAGAACTTTTATTATCTCAACAGTTTCTTCTGGTGGAAATGGCATCTGTTTTGTTTTAACCATTTCAACAAATTTCTCAAGCATCTTTGAATAAAAATAGCTGCTGTCCTCAACAACTACCTGTCGCCAGCCCTTTGTGCCATAAAGATTCATCTGGAAAAGATACCCAATTTCTTTATAGACGGTCAGGACAAATTTTCTTGTGTCAATTTTTGTAACAATCACAATGTCCTTTCCTTCTGAGCCAACATTCTGCACTGATTTAATGCCGGGACCGATAACTGTATACAGTTGCTCAAATGCATGAATTCCATAGAAAATTAAGTCTCCACTGCAGATTGTATTTCCTGTAAGTATATCTCCAATTTCCTGCTGTTTTGACCTGAACTCTTCTACTTCTTTTGCATAGCGCAGTGCTGAGCAGGACATAACAGGACACTTATATTTTTTTGCCATCTCCACAATTGAAACTGCCTCCTCAATATCAGTTGAAAGTGGTTTATCAATGAATGTGGGAATGCCTGCTTTCAAAAATGGCTCTGCCCTTTTCTGATGCTGCATAGTGCAATCATCAGCAATAATCACTGCATCCACTTTTCCAATCACATCTTCCTTTTTTGAGACGACATTTTCAATAGAACAGACATCCGCGAGTATCCGGGCTTTTTCTCTATCTTCATCCCATATATGTGTAACCCTTGCTCCCCCAACCCTTACTTCATATGCAGGCTTATTGTACTTCTTTGCAAGTTCCCTGTCATAACCGTTAAACATCTCGGAAAATGAATCCGCATGCCATACACCTGCACCGCCAATCATAGCAATCCTTATCATTAAACCCCCTTTACCTTTACTGGCCTGCCTGTGGTGGCACTTTCCCAGACTGCCTCTGCAATCTCCAGATCTTTTGCGCCATCAAACAGATCTGCTTTTGGTTTATCAAGGCCAAGGCAGGAGCGGGCAAAATTTTCAAGCTCTCCCTTATATCCAAAAGCACCTTCTGCCTTTGTTGCCATAAGCTCTGTCCAGTCAGGCCTCCATTCAATTGTCTGTTCCCTTCCGCCAGGAGAAAATCCAGGAATGGGCACAATCCCTGGATGGTATCTGAGATGAATCATATCCTCAACCTCAACCCAGCAGTCATATCCTGAAACTGCAAGCCTCTCGCTTACCTTCCACTCTGTGGATTCAAGCGCATTCAGGTTCATCACTCCAACAGCACCGCTCTTAAATCCGGCTGTAATTGCATAACCAAATCTGTCAGCTGTAACAGAATTCAGTCTGGCATAGACTTCTTCTACTTCACCGGCGAAAAACCTTACGAGATTAAAGATATGCACCACCTGGCCAATCAGAAACGCCCTTGCATTTTCCTTTATACCCCAGATAGAAGGATATGGACCGTTTGAAAATCTGGTTTCAACTTCGGAGATTTTTCCGAATTCTTCCCTTTCTGTGATTGTCTTTGCAAGATTGTAGCATACAGAATACCGCTTCATATATGCAACAGAGCCCCACAATCCCTTCTTCCTTGCATATTCTGCCAGAGCCAGTGCATCCTTGTAAGACACTGCTGATGGCTTCTCAACAAAAATCGGAAGTCCTGCATCTATGCACTGCTTTCCCACCTCACAGTGCATCTGGGGGGTCCCCACCACAATTGCACCATCTAATTTTTCTTCCTTGAGCATCCTGGATACATCTGTATACCATTTTTCTGCTCCAAAGATTCTGGCATTTCTCTCTGCAAGCTCCTGTTTTAGATCGCACACTGCAACCAGGTGAAACTCCGGTATCAGGTGTATTGCCGGGTACAGCGAAGAAGTCGCATGGTTCCCGCACCCCACAAACCCAATCCTTGCCCTTTTCTTCTCTTCCATTTCACCTCCAGAGGAATAAATCGCTTCACGCTATAACATCCACCCTGCCAACAACCATCTCCTGCCTGATAAATGGACCTGACACTATTTTTACCAGTTTCTGGAATCAGGAATTTCAATGATTTTCCCACCCTGAAGAGCTGAGCTGTGCGCGCATAAGCCTGGAAGACCGAAATCTAAAGCGGTGTGCACATCTATGGGCGGGGTCGTGTCATTTAAGATTGACTGGATAAAATCCTGCACAAGGTAATATTCGCTTGTCCCGTGCCCTCCTGATTTTGCATCTTCAGGGGCATCCGGGTGATTTATTGAGGTTCTTATCTGTGTCATTGCCTCTGTTTCAGGGCTATCTTTGAAATAGACATAAGCGGTGTCCTGCCAGTTAAACCTGTCTGTTTCAAGACACCCCCTTGTGCCATAGATTGAAAAATAGTGGTGGCTTGAGCCCCTTTCAACAGAAAAACCGCACAGGAGTTTTACTATTGTCCCGGTTCCAGTCCTTAAAAGTGCAACTTCCATATCTATTGTGCCGAATTCAGGTGCTACATTTGAACCCGTTGAAAGTCCGATTGCTTGAACAAATCTCTCTCCAAGCATTGCTATAAGTGGTCCCAGACTGTGTGTGCAGTAGTAAATGGGCGGGAGTTTTGCGCGCCAGGTAGGCGTTTTATCAGGGTTTCTCATAAGTTCAGGAATGGGATGGACATATTCTGCCTCTGCATAAAAGACCTTCCCGATTTTCCCCCTGTGCACCAGTTTTACCCATTCCTTTAAAAAATGTATATAGTTCATATTCGCTGCCATCATATACTTTAATCTCTTTGCCTTTTTTACTGCCTGCACAAGTTTTTTCGCCTCTTCTATTGAATATGCGGGTGGGACCTCACAGAGTACGTGCTTTCCTGCTTCAAGCGCAAGGATGCTCTGTTCTGCATGGAAGGGAAATGGGGTTGCAATCAATGCTATGTCAATGTCGCTTTCAAGAAACTTTTTAAAATTACTGAACCAGGATTTTATATTGTTCGCGGCTGCGAATTCCCGCGCGCGCCTTTCATCCAAATCGCAGACCGCTGTGACTTCTGTTTCTTTATTATTTTTAAATATCTGAAAAAAACATAGCCCGCGTCCAAGTCCTGCAATGCCAACCCTTAGCATTTTATCACTCCTGTAATTACACTTCCATTTCTATTATTGTGGCTGAGTGCGGTGGAAACTTCTGTTTGAAGGACGAAGAGAGCCCTGAAATTGTAAACTCGGAAATCCTGGCATCCCTTGATGTATAACTCTCCGCATTCATCTGGCGTGCAAGCGCCCTTCTTCCACCAGCATTTGCAGCAGGTGGAAAACCCTTCAGCATTATCTCACACTCTATCTCTTCTGCCTGATGCCTGTTTATGACTGCAATGTACAGCCTTGAACCTGTTCTTGTTGCAGAGCAGTCAATGTAAGGCACTGCCCTGTATTCAGGGGCATTGTTAACTGAAGGAAGGTCAAAGTTTGGGGATTCTGTATCAACTCTGAGGGCCTCTTCTCCTGTGTGTCCTACATATAATTGGAATGCAGTATATAGAGGAGTTGCAATCGCCCTGGTCTGATCAGTATAGATTAACCCCAGCACATTTACCAGCTGTGCAAGGTTTGCCATCTTCACATTTTCTGAAAGCCGGTGCAGGCAGTGGAATACTCCTGCAGCGTAGATTCCGTCCCTGAGCCGGTAGGGCATCTCCATACCCGTATGAACGCTTGCCTCAGGCAGCCAGACATTCCATTCATCAAATGCGAGGAAAATCTTCTTTTCTGGAGAGAGTTTCTGAATACAGGCAATTGTATCTGCGAGCATCTTTTCTATGCGCACAGGTGCGCCCACAATGAAATGATAAAGATAATTCTCATCCTTTGAATTGCTTCCTGTATAATCATGGACGGAGAGGTAGTCCAGTTCCCTTCCTGCAATTTTAACAAGTGGCTCATTCCAGTGATTGAAGGAATCTGCAGGCACTCCGCATCCTACAACCTTTATCTCCGGGTCAATCTTCCTCATCGCCTTAATGAATTTCAGGCTCTTCTGTGCAAAGGTTTCTGCATCAATGTGCCCGAGCTGCCAGTTTCCGTATTGCTCATTACCAATATCCCAGTATTTTACCTTTCCCTTACAATAGGAAACCCATTCTGTTGCCTCTTTCACTGTTCCAAGTGCTCCTGCATTTATGCAGATTAATGGCTCGCATTCAACCTCTTTACAGAACTGCAGATATTCATCAGTACCGAAGTCGTTGTATTCAGGAGCATTCCATGCATAGTCCCAGCGCGTGGGCCTTTTATCAGGGTCTCCGATTCCATCCTTCCAGTGATAACCTGAAGCAAAATTTCCACCCGGCCAGCGAATAATCGGAGGTTTTATTTGCTTTATAAGCTCCAGTGTATCCCTTCGCATGCCTTTAATATTATCTGCGGGCATTAATGAGACTGCTCCAAACCAGAGGGTCCCTTCCTCTTTTAAAGTAAAACAGAGCTGTGCATCCCCGCAGTTTTCCTCCGGCCTGAGGGTAAATTTGTGAGTCTGCCAGTCTCCCTGCCTTATTTTTATCTCCTTTTGAGCCAGCATCTGCCCCTCTTTGTTTTTCAAGCATATCTTTAATCTGGAACTTTCACCTTTCACCTTTAATACTATTCTGCCCGCATACTCCCTGTCCTTCTGCACTGCAAGCCCTGCCTGTCCTATTCCGTGCTCAATATTGTCTGCCCTCTTTATATCCATCCGCTGGGATTGACTTCCGCTGTAAAAAACAGTGTTGTCGTGCGTGAAATAAGTGTTTTCATTCCTGCCGATTGAAAACCATGGGTCCACAACCCCTTCTTCCCTTGAATCCACCCACCGCACAGGCGCGTCTCCATACTGAGAAAAAAATTTCCTGTTTTTTAGCATCTCAGCCCATATCCCTCCGTATATGCACCTTCCCAGGTGCTCAATAAAATGCCCATATATGTGCGGATGGACTCTGCCGATTACTTCTTTTCCATTCACCCCAATCTTCGCATTCATTTTAACCGTCCTCTGAACACAATAATTTAACCCTGAAATTTTTCAGGAGGGAAAATCAGTAATTCCTGATCTTTTCTAATTTATCAACTTCTGTCCAGCCCTTTAAGCCTTCTTCTTTTAAGCCCACCTCATACCAGCTATCTTTAACCCTTAATATTAAAACCTTTTTTCCTTCAGGGATGAGGTATCCTGCAGTGTATTCCATGCCCGGACCGCTCCTGATGCTGCAATCCGGCTTCACAACAATTGCATAGGGCTGACTTACATTATGGATTTTTGCTGCCCACCACAACCCAGAAACAGCAACAAGGATTCCCAGAGCCGTTTTTAACAGCCTGAGGATTCCTGATTTAAAAAAGAAGGAGATGCATACTGCCAGTATAAGAGAGAAGTAGAGGAGTGTGAAAACTATTGTAAGTTCTTCCACGCTCAGAAGGTTATAGATGCCTGTAAAAAATTCCCTGATTGGATTTTTTGCCTTTTCTTCTTCCTGAATTGCTGATGCCCTGGCATATTCAAGATTAAATTTTATGTCCTCATCTCTGGGGTTTAAAATCTTTGCCCGTTCATAGTTCAATATTGCAAGCCCTGTCTTTCCTGACTTGAAATATGCATTGCCCAGGTTGTAGTAAAGAGAAGCGGATTCCCAGCCCTGTCTTATAAGGTTTTCATATGCAGAAATTGCACCCTCATATGCACCTGCCTCATACTGCCTGTTTGCCTGTAAGAAAATCTCCTGCGGAGTCTGAGCGCAGGCCAGAGATATTAACAGAACAAATAGTGTTGCGGGTATAACCTTCTTCATTGTTTCTTTATTTTCATCATTTTTTCAAGTTTCATAATAACAGCCTTTGCCTTTTCATAAACAGGGCGAATTTCCTCAACTGATGTGCTGGCTGGTGCGTACCTTACAAAGTTGCATCTTTCAATTATTCCCAGAACCTCCTTAAGGGTCTCAGCATCTATACCTGCCTTTGAAAGTTCGGTTTCTATTATCTGGGAAGTAAGTCCTGCGGCAGCAAGCCCCAGTTTATCAGCTATATAATTTGTAAGGGCTTCTGAAATTGTGCAGGCACATATTGATGGGTCATTGCTCCTGATGCCTTTGAGAGTCCTTTCTGCATTTCTGTATGCCCTGTGAAGTCGTGCATAACTTATGTCAGTTGCAAGACGCCTGTAGTGTAAACTGTAAAACCAGGTAATTAATAGAATAATGAGTGGTAAAATCTGGAAGGTGATAAACCAGGGCTTTTCATAAAGTGGTCCTGAGATGCGTGTAAACCTGGAAGATGTTTTAAGATAACGTATGTCCTTTCCAAGGAATTTCACTCCTTTTGGAGTAAACAGGGATGACATTTCAGGGGCTGGTCCTGTACCTGGTTTTACATTCAGGGTTATGGGAGAAGTTAAGATAGTTCTGTATGCCCTTGCTTCCGGATCAAAATAAGTTGTCTGGATTGCCGGGATAATAAATTGTCCTGGTGCCTGGGGCACAAGCATGGTTGTGAATGTCTTTGAACCCTGCACAATATAGTTCTCTTTTGAAATATTTGTGGATGTGATGGTTTCGTATTTGCGAAACCCCTTTAATTCTTCTATGCCGGGCTGGGATATTGTTTTTATATTTCCCCTTCCCGAGATTGTAACCTTCAGGGTAACGGGCTGGTTTGCCTCAACAGTGTTCTTATCCAGAACCGCACTGATTGTATACTTTCCAACTGTGCCCGCGAAATTCTGTGGCTTGCCCTGGGCAGGAAGTGGCAGGACCTTTATGTGGATGGGCTGGGTGGTGAGTGTCTGTGTTTTTCCCCTGGAAAAGAAAGACCTGAAGAAATCGTCGTCAAAGATGCTGGAAGGTGAAAAATCTTCCACATTGCATACAAGGCTTGCACTTCCTATTGTATATTCTCCTGGAGCAGTGGGAAAGAGTGCAGTCTTCACTTCTACAACAAAATATCTCTGCCCATCCAGATTTTCATAGTATGTCCTCTGAGGAGGAAGGTCTTCAACCCAGAACCCTGTGAAGTCAGGTGGTTTGTACTGGGGATTTGACAGGAGATTTACGCAGCGGTAGAATTTGAATGAATAGGTTATCTGCTCATTTACATAAGCAGTTTTTTTGTCCACAGAGCCTGTAACAAAGAGCTGGGCTCCTGCTTGAGGCGATGGCTGGGAAGGAGCTGGAGGGGATGGCTGCACCTGTCCCTGTACAACTTCTATCTCTATGGGAGATGTGGTATATACCTTTCCCCCAAATTGCAGACTGAATGCGGGAATTGTGAATTTCCCCACCTTCCTGGGCACAAGCACAAAGTTAAAAGTGACTGATGAAGAAATCTTTCCATTTACAATTGAAATGCTCTGGCTCTGTCCTGAAGAATATACATTGAAATCTGGCAACTGGGGAATCTGGGGGTGGGGTATCTGGGCGATATTGCCGGAGATTGTAATTCTCAAGGTTGTCTGCTGGTCAAGTGATATCCGCGCATTGTCAACAGAAGCAGAGATGGATATATCCTGGGCATTTGCCGCACAGCAAAGAAATATTCCCGAGAGTAGAAAAATAACAAATCTATTCATTGTTCACCAGTCTTTTACAACTACCCCCTGATACACAGGCACTACCTTTTTTCTTTCCCTTGACGCCTTTTTCTCAGTTTCCTGAAGGGCGTCCAGTATCCTCCGGGCATCTTCTTTTGAAATTTCGGATTTCTTTTGCTCCTGCTGTTGTTTCTGTTCCTGCTTATCTTTTTCTTCACCGCCTCTGCCCTTTTGAGATTGTTTTTCCTTCTTTTCCTCTTCCTTTTTTTTGCCTTTTCCTTCCCCTTTCTTTTTCTGCTCTGCTTCCTTTTTATTCTTCTCCTGCTCCTGTACAGGTTTTTTACTCTCCCTCATTTTTTTGTATATGAGTTCCATGTTGTATTTTGCATCCCTGTCGTCCGGGTTCAGGTCAAGGGCTTTCCTGTATTGCTGCAGCGCCTCTTCCAATCTGTCAAGTTTATAAAGGCAGTTGCCTGCATTATATGAGGATTTCTGCTGAATAGAACGGTCCTTTGCATAGGATGCCTTTGTGAATTCTTCAAGCGCCCTGGTATAGTCCTGCGTTTTATAAACTGCATCTCCAATGTTAAAATGGACTATATGTGATTCTGGTTGATCAATCTGGGCATCCTGATATTCCCTGAGTGCCTCTTCAAATTTCCCCTGATTGTATAGCCTTGTGCCCTTATTGATTTTGGCTCTTAAGGAGGCATATCCGCTATCAGGAAGCAGGAATATCAAAAGGAGAAACAGACCCACAAAAACTCCTTTTCTCTCAGAAAGGAGCATCTCAAAAAGCAATAGCACAAGGGCTATTAATAAAAAGTACTGATACCTGTTTTCACGCTGGCTATAAATCTTTGCCTGCAATTCCTTTTTCTCCATACCGGATATTTCTTCATAAATGCGGTCCACCTCAATCTCGCCATCTGTTGCCCTGTAGTATTGACCCCCTGTTTCAAGTGCAATCTTCTGAAGTGTTGCTTCATCCAGACGGCTCATCACAACCTCACCATTTTTATCCTTCAGGTATCCTGTTATGTTTCCATTTTCATCCCTTGTTGCAATCGGCTCCCCTGCAGGGCTACCAAACCCAACTGTATATATTCTCACCCCTTCCCTCTTTGCCTCTTCAATCGCATCATCTATGTTCCCTTCATGGCTTTCTCCATCAGTGAGGATTATCAATGCCTTGTATTTTTTTTCTTTTCTAACAAAGCTTTCTATTGCAAGCCTGATTGCTGAAGGAATATTGGTACCGGGGCGGGGAATCAGATTTGTATCTATGAGGTCTAAAAACATCTTCGCAGCATTGTAATCAAGTGTGAGGGGACACTGAAGAAAAGCCATTCCTGCGAATGCTATTATGCCAATCCTGTCTCCCTGCAGTTTATTTATGAAGGAAGAGAGTTCCAGTTTTGCCTTTGAGAGCCGATTTGGAACGATATCCTCAGCAAGCATGCTCTTTGAGCAGTCAATTGCAACAAATACATCCACCCCTTTCCTTTTTATATCTGTCATTTTTGTTCCAATCTGAGGTCCTGCTGCTGCAATTATTAAAGCGAGTATTGCAATCACTACAAGTACTGCCTTGATTCTCTGCTTTTTTCTGCTGGTAGCGCCTGAAAGCAGTTTCATAAGTTCAGGTTCACCGAACAGATTAAGCCTTCTGGATTTTATCTTTTCAGAAAAGAAATAAAGCCCTGCAAGAAAAGGAATTGCCCATAACAAAAGAAATAAGAAAGGATATGCAAAACCCATTTTTACCTCATGGTATTTTTAAAAGCACTGTATTTGCAAGTACCTGTTCTATCAACAGAAGTATAAGTGCAGGAATTAAAAAGAATAGATAGAGGTCTCTGTATTCTGTAAACTCCTTTACATTTATCTTTGTCTTCTCCATACTGTCAATGCGTTTATATATTTCCCTTAAGGATTCAGAAGATTTTGCGCGGAAATAAACACCCCCTGTTATATCTGAAATCCTTTTAAGGGTCACTTCATCAAGTTCCTGTTCAGGCAATTTCACATATATCCTGCCACGAACGGGGTCATCCACAGGATACATTGCCCCTCCTGGAGCACCTGCTCCAATGGTATATATTTTTATACCAAGTGCCTGCGCAATCTTTGCACTTGTTACAGGGTCTATCTCCCCTGCATTGTTTCTTCCGTCAGAAAGAAGGATTATAACCTTGCTTTTTGCCTGGCTATCCTTGAGTCTGTTTACTGAGGTGACTATGGCAGAACCTATAGCGGTCATATCCACATTTGTCATACCAATTTCAACCCTGTCCAGGAAATCCTGTACAGCAGCATGGTCAACAGTAAGGGGACACTGGGTAAAACTCAATCCTCCAAAAACCACTATTCCTATGCGGTCATATTTCCTTCCCTTCACAAACTCCTTTGCAAACTCCTTTGCAGCATAAAGCCTGTTGCGTGGCTTGAAATCTTCAGCGCTCATACTTGTGGAGGTATCCAGGCAAAGGATTATGTCAATTCCCTCGGTGGTGACCTCTTCGCTAAAGGTTCCTGCCTGCGGCCTTGAGAGTGCAATCACAAGCAGGGCTATTGATATAAGCCTTGCCAGGGTAAGAATCTTATCCCTGTTCTGCACCCAGAAATCCTTTTTTTCTACAATAAGACCTGTATTAGAATAGTCTATTGCTGCACTTTTTTTCTTAAAGAATTTTTCCAGCCACAGATATGCCGGGATAAATGCAAGAAATATCAGAAAATATGGATTTGCAATGTGCATCAGAACTTCTCCCCTGTATTAATCTTACGATGTCTGTATCCGGTCATCTGGTTTTAAAACCTCTTTTGTCAGTTCAATAATTTCGTATGCCCGTGCGAGGTCTGAGTCAATTTCATTTTTTGCCGGGATAAATTTTGCAAATTTTACAAGGTCACACTGGTCCAGGAGTTCCTTTATCATACTGCAATGCCTTCGCTCTATCCCCTTAACCCGCATCTCCTGATACAGTTCAGAAGTTGTGCGCTCTATGGCAGGAATTGAATAGCGTGCCTCAATATATCTGCGGATTATCTCTGAGAGAAGCACATAATGCTGCTTTATTTCACCTTTTAAAACCAGCTCCATCTGCTCAAGTGCCTTCAGCCTTTCCATTGCAAGTTCATGGCAGGGCCTGTGTGGCTCCTGCACCTCTGCTGATATCTTTTTCTTTTTCTTCTGCCAGAATATATAAAAGGCGATGCCTGCGCCAGCTGCTGTACAGAGGATATAAAGAGGTAGATAACTTTTAACAGAAAGCGGTGGCTTTATATCCTTTATATCAGCATATGTGTCATCCGTGTTCACACTTTCAACAAATATTGATATTGTATCAGTCCATGCAGTTAAAGTATTTCCCTTCTCATCTGTGTATCTAATTGTAAGGGGCGGAATTGTATAGTTGCCCGGGAAAAAGGTTGTAATGGTATAAATATATTCCTGAATTTCCTTTCCTGCCCTTTTTACCGGTCCTTTTGTTTCACAATTTTTTATTTCAAATGCACGCAGCACTTCCAGGGGATCAAATGGCTCTAATTTTATATTCTTATTTTTCCGGATCCTTATCCTGTAGTGAACCCTGTCTCCTATGGTAATTTTTGTCCTGTCAACACCTGAGTTTATTAGAACAGGCGACTCAGTAGACCCTGCAGGAATACCAATCAGCAGAAATGCTATACAGGTTAAATATAACCTCAAACGGTATTTCATCTTTATAAAACTTTTATCTAAACTTTTTTGCCCTTTTTCTAAAAAATGCAATCAGTGGCTCCACATAGGATATGCCTGTTTCCAGCGTAATATAATCAATTCCAGCCAAATTGAAAAACCTGTGCCTTTCCTCTATCCTCTGTTTGCTGGTGTATTCAAAGGTTTTCCGCAGGTCCGGGTCTTTTGTATTAATACAAACAATCCTTTTTGATTCCAGGTCCTGAAGCTGGACAATTCCCACATCAGGCAATCTGTATTCCCTGCTGTCATATATTTCTATTACAATCGTGTCGTGATGCTTGTTTGTTATGCGAAGCAATTTCTCATAATCAGTATCAAAGAAATCTGAAATCAGGAAAACTATGGACCTTTTTTTAACCACATCGTTCAGGTATTTGAGCGCCCCTCCTATGCTGGTGTTTCTCCCCTCCGGCTCCCGGTAAAGCACATCCCTTATTATGTGAAGTGCGTGCGTCCTTCCCTTTTTGGGTGGAATATATTTTTCCACCCGATCAGTAAAAATCAAAAGTCCTACCCTGTCATTATTCTTCATTGCAGAGAATGCAAGCACAGCACAGATCTCTGCCGCCATTTCTGATTTCAGTTTCCCGGAAGTGCCGAATCTCCCTGAAGCACTCTTATCCACAACCAGCATTACTGTCAGTTCCCTTTCTTCTATAAACTTCTTTACAAATGGATGGCCAAACCTGGCAGTGACATTCCAGTCAATAAGCTTCACATCATCTCCTGGCTGGTATTCCCTGACCTCAGAGAACTCCATTCCCCTGCCTTTAAAAACACTTTCATACTGCCCGGCAAAGACCTCGGCAACAAGTCTGCCTGTTGCTATTTCAATGTGCCTGATTTTCTTGAGAATTTCTCCGGGAATCATCTCTCAACTCACTCGGTTATCAAATTATGGAACTTCAATCTCATTCAATATGTGTGTTATTATATCGTCAGTGGTTGTCTCCTCTGCCTCTGCCTCATATGTAAGGATTATTCTGTGCCTGAGCACATCATGTGCAATGTATTTTATATCCTCAGGTGTCACATATCCCCTTCCACTCATAAAAGCATATGCCTTACCAACTGTAGTAAGATATATGGTTGCCCTGGGGCTTGCACCATAGGCAATGAGATTTTTAAGGTCTTCCATTTTATAATCCTGTGGAAAGCGGGTTGCAAAAACTATATCCAGAATATACTTTTTCACCTTTTCATCAATATAGACCTGATTCACTACCTTCCTTGCCTTTACTATATCCTGCGGGGAAACAACAGGATTTACCTTAATCTCTTCCCCTGCTGCAAATCTCTCAAGAATCTGCATCTCCTCTTCCTTTGAAGGATAGATTATTTTAAGTTTGAGCATAAATCTATCCACCTGTGCCTCAGGAAGTGGATATGTACCTTCCTGCTCGATAGGGTTCTGTGTGGCAAGCACAAGGAATGGCTCTTCGAGTTTAAAGGTTGTCTCACCAATTGTAACCTGTCTCTCCTGCATTGCCTCAAGAAGTGCACTCTGCACCTTTGCAGGTGCCCTGTTTATCTCATCAGCAAGAATCAGGTTTGCAAATATTGGCCCCTTCTTCACAGTGAATTCTTTTCCTGCTGGAGCGCGAGGATTGTATATATTGGTACCTGTGAGGTCTGCTGGCAGCAAATCAGGAGTGAACTGTATGCGCTGGAACTTTGCCTGGATGCATCCTGCAAGGGTCTTCACTGCAAGTGTCTTTGCAAGTCCTGGAACGCCCTCAATCAAGATATGTCCATTTGAAAGAAGCCCGAGTATCAATCCTTCCAGGATCTGTCTCTGGCCTACAATTACCCTGCCAACCTCATTCAAAATCTGCTCCACAAAAACGCTTTCCCTCTTCACCATTTCATTGATTTCTGCAATATTCCATTGCATTCCCGCACCTCCGGTTGACTTTTGAACTTTTCAACTTTTTTCTGGAACCTTTTTGCCCTTAAAATCTTTATTGTATATTTATGATACCAATTTTTTTCAAATTTGTCAAGTTAGAAACGCCAAAAAAGGATTAAAATAAAAAAGCCCCCGATATCGCAAAGGATAAAGGGGGCTTTTCCAGGAATCCCTATTTTGACGTCGTTCCTGTCTCTCCAGCTGCTTGCTTCTTTACTTTCTTTACTTTTGAGACTTTCTTCACTTTTTTTGTTATTGTCTCGCCGGCAGTCTCTCCAGCAACAGCTTTCTTAACTCTCACTGTCTTGGTTTCTTTTGCAAAGCCAAGAACCGAGCAGGAAACCAGGACAGCCAGTATAAATCCGAGTGCCTTCTTCATTTTAATTCACCTCCTCCTTTTGGTTATTTTGAACCCAGTGTGTTTATATTGTTTTTTATCCACTGGATATTATTTTTCTCTATGCCTTCAATTACTATCTTCCTTACCTTTTCTATGTCCAGCCCCCTGATTTTTGCGTCCCTTAATAACCTGAGTATACTTTTTATTGAAGGCGGTTTCATTTTTTTTAATATCGCAGCAGTTATTATCTCCCTGGTTTCTGAAAAAGGGAATTCTTTTCTCTGCAGTTCCATCTGCAGCTTTGCCATGCCAAGAATATCCTCGCATTTTATCTTTCTTAAAATAGCTATATTTGCGAGATTGATGAAGTCGTCTTCCGGATAACCCATTTCAAGGAGCTCCCCAAGTACATGTATAGAATATTGCTTTTCTTTTATTATCATGCCTTTTCTGGCAAATTTTTCCACCAGATTCCTTGCTTCCCTGAACTGGGCTATTTTTCTGTCAAGGACCTGGAGTATATCCGAAAATTCCCTTTTTTTTGCAACCCCTTCCTTTATCCTGTTTGAAAGGTGGCTGACCGGAAGATTTTCCGCCTCAGCCTCTCTCAGCCTACATATCAGGGTGTTTATCTGTTCCTCGGTAAAAGAGCTTTTCTCTTTAAGGAACCTGGCTATATCATCTACCGGCTTCTCTTTGGATGCACCGGTTAGAGCCTGAACAGAGGAAGCAGTCATAATAATAAAAATGAATAAAAATATTTTTTTCATGTTCCCTTCAGATCAAGCACAGCATTTATGCTTCCGTACCCGTTATCAACATATTCGTTCGCTTCAGGATCCGGAATCCATTCCTCTCCATCTATAATAAACATATAATGATACCTTCCGGGTTTTAACCTAATGGAAGTTTTCCAGTAGCCGGCTTCCCTGGTGAGCCTGTGGGTACAGGTATCCCAGTCATTAAAATCTCCGGCAACCGATACAGAACTGGCTTCAGGGGCACTTACCTTAAACCGGACAGTTACAACAGAAGCCCTGGGCTTCATAATTAAGGAAGCAGACAGGGATATGGAAGTTATGATAGCTGCAACCAGGATAAGCGCCCACCCCAGGCTCAATGCGGGCAGAAAAATTGGTTCCTTATATTTTTCCTGCGCCTGCACCTTCTCAAGTTTTTGCAGAATATTTTGAGTAAAATTTGAAGGGGGCAAGACCTTCTCTTCCTTTGCGTAGATTTCAAATTCTTTCCAGAAAGATAATTCTAATCTGCAGGAAGGACAGGACCGGAGGTGTGCTTCTATAAATCTGTTCTGCTGGGAGGTTGTTTCACCATCAATATACTTCTGAATGAGAGACTGTAAATTTCTACATTTCATTTTTCCCTCCTACTTAATATACGCCTGATTCTGGAGAAAGTTTCATTTTTTTAAATTTTTTGTATAGCATCGCCCTGGCACGGTGCAGGTGGATTTTAACGGTTCCTACGGGCATATGTAATAATCCCGAAATATCTTCACAGGCCCAGCCCTCAAAATATTTAAAGACAAGAGGGACCCTATATTTCGCAGGTAATTCTGCCACAAGCCTGAAAACCAGTTCCTTAATCTTCTTTCTTTCAAGGGTCCTGTCAGGAGGCATAGCCCCATTCGGGACTAAGCCCTCGGCACTTCTCTGGTCGGCATCCGGGCTTGAGTCAAGCGGGATAAAATTGGTTCTTCTTTTTTTTCTCAAGGCATCCCTGGCGGAATTAACTGCAATACTGTATAACCAGTTTAAAAATTTAAAGCCCACCTTAAAATCTTTTAGCTTAGAGTATGCCCGCAGAAAGGCATCCTGTGCTATATCTTCAGCGTCTGGTCTGTTATTCATTATCCTGTAGCAAAGGTTATAAATCGGATTTTTATACTTCTCAACCAGCAATCCAAAGGACTCTTTGTTGCCGTCCAGTGTTTCCCTGATAAGTGTCAGGTCATCAGGTGTTTCAGAGGGCTCCATTATCTTCTCCTGAATACCGTTATACACTTATATATACGATTACACCCTTCAATGGGTTTCACTAAAATTAATAAATCCCGCTGTCAGATTTTGCAAAATAAAAAAAGCCCGCCGGTAAGCAAGCGGGCTTTTACCTGTTTTCTATTTTGCAGGGTTTATCACTAACCTAATTGCCTTGCGAGCTCCTCCAGTCTTTCAATCCTCTTTTCAATCGGTGGATGCGTGCTGAACATTGCTGTAAAACCACCCCCTGAAAATGGATTTACTATAAACATATGAGCTGTTGAAGGCTCAGCAGGAAGCGGAACCTGTTTTGTATATTCAACAAGTTTCTTCAGCGCACTTGCAAGGTTCATTGGCTTTCTGGTAGCTCTGGCACTTCCTTCATCAGCCATATATTCTCTTGACCTGGAGATAGCAAGTTGAATCAGGAGTGCTGCAAGTGGCGCAAGGAGATAAACAAGAAGCAGTATTGCACCTCCGCCCCTGTTCTCCTCATCCCTTCCGCCATAAAATGCAGACATTCCTGCAATCCTTGCAAGCAAAGTCACTGCGCCTGCAAGGGCAGCCACAACAGTGGCAATAAGCGTATCCCTGTGCTTTATGTGTGCAAGCTCGTGTGCTATCACTGCCTCCAGTTCTTGTTTATTTAAAATCCTCAGGCTTCCTTCTGTAACAGCAACTGCTGAATGTTGAGGATTTCTTCCTGTTGCAAATGCATTTGGAGAAGGAGCTGGAATCACATAAACCCTGGGCATTGGAAGACCCATACTGCCTGCAAGGTTCTGAACAATTCCATATAATTCAGGTGATTGTTCAGCACTTACCTCCTTTCCACCATACATCCCCAGCACAATCTTATCAGAGAACCAGTACGCAACAAAGTTTATAAGCAATGCGAATGCAAAGGCAAAGACAGCACCCTGCGTTCCACCGATTAACCTGCCGATAAAAATCAACAGTATTGTGAGCAACGCCATCAAAATACCTGTCTTCCATATATTGCCCATAAAAACCACCTCCTGAAGTTCCAGACAATTTTTATATATATTATATCATATTCTGGCTTTTCTGTCAAGTCCGCGCATTAAATCCAGAAATTCCCCAACTTCTCTTAAAATACCGCCCTCATTGTCATTTTCGGCAAAAAGTCTGAAAAGAGAAAAAGAAAAGTAAGGAAGGACTTGAAAGGGGTATTGCCCAATTTTGAACTTGAACCCCTTTATGATACACTTGCAACTTTGTATCAGCACATTCTTTCAAGTGGTTTAGGCAAAACTAAATTCCCCATACAGAAGAAGTTAAGAATAGCTAAAGAACTTCTCTATAGCCGCGAAGTTTTAAGCCGTCTCACTGGAAAGTCAGGAAGCTCCTTCTGTGACATCCTCGTAGGCGATGGAGCATATGCAAATAGAAAAGACTTTCGCCTTTGCAAAGAGGAATATGGATGTGACCTAAAAGTTAAATGGCAGAGAATGAATGGGGTAAGGGGAATTATTTTCTCATTTCCTATTTTCAATGAACTATTAGAAAAATTTTTCAAAAGTCATTTTTGCTGGGGAATTTCTGTGGTGCAATCGCCGAAGAAATAAAAAACTACTGCAGAGATTCATCCACAGTAGCCATTTAATATTTGCGCAGACTACGACTACAACCCTTATTGCTATTTTGAAATCATTAATTTCACATCGCAATCCTTATGAACAATTAGAATCTTGCCATCAAAGAGATTCTGTGAGTAATACCCAGAACACCATATGGAACGAGGGCGTAATCAATGGAAAAGGTATTGAGGCAGAAACCAAGACCGCAGGTTAGCCCTGAAAGTGAACCCAAGGAGAAAGTGGCGTTGTTGTATTTGAACCCGCCCCTGATAGCAAAGACGGGATGAAGCCAGTATTCACATCCAAAATTTATGCTCCACACATTATCTATTATGCCGTAGTTTGTGTCAAGGGCAAGGGTTATTGTGTATCTGCCTGATTCATCAGGCAAATACTTCTCTGATATACCTGCCTTTATGTTCAGGGGCAGGGGAAATGCCTCTTTTACAAATGCAGATTCCCATCCAAGATTCTGGATTGAAACTCCTATGGTTGAGTTTCTATCGTCCTTCCTGGTGTATTGAAAGCCTATATCAAGACCTATGCCCATTGCGATATTGTCTTCTAACTGCTGATGGAGTATTTTCACTGTAGCACCGAAATCAAGAGATTCTGTACCAGGGAGTGCATAGGAAAATCCTATTGCAAGGTCCCTTGCGGGAACATATCCTTCTATGGTTGCGCCAGTGAAGTCAGCATAGCCCCTTTTCTCTACACCATCCACCCACAGGTAAGTTATACTTGCACCGATTACTCCGCCAAAAGCAGGCTGGCAATATGCAAGGTGCTCGTATCTAATAGACTGAAACCATTCTGAGTGGGCAAATGACAATTGCCTGTCCTCAATGCCTGCTGTTCCTGCAGGATTCCAGTATAAGGAATTGATGTCTCCTGAGACTGCAGTATATGCCTCTCCCATTGAGATAGGCTTTGAGCCGAGCCCAAGTTTAAGGAATACTGCGCCTGTGGAGCCTGGATTAAGAGCAAGACAGTTTAGAGCCATAAGATGAAAACCAAGGATAAAAGTGGTCAGGATTTTTACTTTTTTGGTCATATCACACCTTCATTTTGCCCTTCAGATAAACTGGCAAAACCGATATAACTAAAGTGCCTACCTGATAATCATAATCTTTCCAATCTTCTTTTCTTTTGTGTCATCTGTCAGGAAATAGATATACACTCCACTTGCAACTGGCTCATCCTGGTTATTCTTTGCGTTCCACTGATACGTACCTGCTGTTATGCCTGTCTTTTCAAATATAAGCTCACCTGCTATGTTATAGATTCTCAATATCACATTCTGAGGGCTGTATAACTTGAAGTTAATCACAGTGTGACCTAATCCTGAGTTTGGCTTGAACGGAACTGGATAGGCGTATGCGTCTTTTATTGTCATTGTCTGCTTGGGAGTTGTAAAGATGCGCCTTGAGAATGTGTCATCCACTGCGGGAGCACCAATCTTAATTATCCTGTCATTCTCTTCATCTGCTATCCAGAGGTTGCCCTCTCTGTCAAGGCAGATGCCTGCAGGTTTGTCAAGGGCAGTGGTGCAGGTGCCTGTGAATTGCATAAGGAGTTCCCCATACCTGTTAAATCTCTTTATTGAATTGTGTGTGCTGTCTGAGACATAGATATATCCTCTGTTATCAGCGCAGACAGCTCTTGGGTGGTCAAAACCTTTTATGCTTAAGGTCGGGGTAAGAGCTGAGGTGTATAAGGTAATGATGTTCTCATCTGTGTTGGCTACATAGATGCTTATCTGGCTTGGGCCTGGATATTGCAGGTAGATAAGTGCAAACACTCCCTCTGGATTGTCAAGGTCAGGTATTGTGGCAAGCAGATTTCCGGAGTAGTCAAATATGGCTATCCTGTCCTTTTTCCTGTCAGCAACATACACTGCCTTTGTGCAGGTATATGAAGTGTCTGAATAGGTATAATACATACCTGCAGAAACCTGCTCAGGCTTCTTAATGTCGTATTTTTCTCCGAATGAGAGGATGAAGTTACCGGATAGGTCAAACGCCTGGATTCTGTCATTATCCCTGTCAGCAACAAAGACGCAGGACGATTCAGGGTCAACTGCAATACCTGAAGGCTTCTTCAGTTTGTGGCATTCTTCACTTCTGCCATTGAATGAGAGGAGGAAGTTGCCGTTAAGGTCAAACTTCTGGACCCTGTCGTTCTTATTGTCAGTGACAAAGATGCAACCCGAATTGTCAGTTCCTGTCTGGGTCGGAGAGAAGGCAATGCCATAGGGCTTCCTGAATTCTCCGTTGTCATTCCCCTTACTTCCGAATATTAGTTTAACCTCAGGATTGCCAAGGTAGACTGAAACAGTATCATTGGAAGTGTTATTCACCTTGTCAGATGAGACAATCCTGATATAGTACCAGCCGTCATTGAATTGTGTTGTATTCCAGATGGCAAGAACATGGGTTTCTATCTCGCCTTCCATCTGGTTCAAAAGAACCCATTCTGCAGGTGTTTCCCCTTCCCTCATTGCCTTTATTTCTACTTTATAGGATGAGAAGTGGACATCAATTGTTGTTCCTATTATTGAGACCGTGTTGCTGTTTATTACCTTGCAGATACCGATATCTTCCTTTGAAGGATAGAGAAGCGTGGCAACAGGAGAAGTGTTATCAAGAATAACTGTAATTGACCTTGAATCCTCTGTATTTCCGACATTGTCAATACTTCTGTAATAGAGAATGTGCTGTCCGTCGGGATGTGTTAAAGGAATGAAGAATGTGAATATCTTAGCCCCTGTAAGTGTATCTTCTCCTGTCCGGGTTATGATAACCCAGGATGTATCATTGTCAAGGGCGCATTCAGTCTGGCTTATTCCAGATGGGATTGTGCCACTGTCAAGGGCTGTGAATATAAATGGAGTGTGTGAAGTCACAACAAGGGGTATTCCATTCCCATAGTTATATTTTGGCTCTCCTATTGAAAGTGTGGTTGTAGTAGGTGGTGTATTGTCTATGATAAAGGCAACTTGGTCAGTTGAAATATCCCCTACCCTGTTTGAAACTGTGAGCCTGAGCGTATGGATTCCTTCAAGGCCAGCAGTATTCCAGATTGTAAGTGTAGAACTATCTACAGGATATCCATAAATTGGCTCAATGAGTGTCCATGAATCAGGGATTTCTCCCTTTCCATATTCAAGTTTGTAATTGCTGAACAACATTGCCTTTGCAGTTCCTTTTATTTCAACATTATTGTCTACAAAAGCCATCTGCGCTGGAGAAGTGAGCTCTGCAATTGGTGGAGTTATGCTGACTTCAGCCCTTGAGAACAGTATTGAATAGTATGATAAACCTGTAATTGGCACCCTTATGCAGTGGTTTTCTATATCAAGCACCTGGTCTGGAAGTGCACGCCATTCTCCTGTCTCTGTATTAAACTTATATATCTTTAATTTCTCTTCAAACCCTGAAACTTCTACAGGATTGTAATATATAATGAGGGTTGCAGGTGGCTCATAGAATGCGCCATCTGGCTGCAGGTCATAGATAGAAGAAACAGGTGCAAGCTCCTGTGTAGCAAGTGCGACAAAGGCACAAGTATCAATATCCTCAGGGCTAACCGGAATAATGTCAAGGGTTGCGTTCTGCGGATTGGTTAATTGTGTTCCTGTTGAATCCACTTCTGCATAAATCACATTTAACTTACCAAATTTAGGAAGTGCATATCTTACAGAGCCATCTTCAAGGACCCTGGATGCAGTGAACTCATATAGATAAGTGCCTTCTAAGACAAGACTTCCCTGCTGATTCTTTCCATCCCATAAGATTTCCTGAGGAATATCTGGTAAGACCCCTGTAGCAACAAACCTTCTTACAAGAGCGCCATCCCTGTTAAATATGCGCAGGGTCACAGTGCTTGCAGTAAACTCTGCAATTGTATATGAGAATTTAGCATTCGGCGTTTCAGTGTTAAGGGGATTGAATGGGCTGGGAGAAACAGAAACATCCTGTATTGCAAAGCCAGCAGGAATAAATACAATAAATTGTGCTGAATCTTCTCCTGTAAACCCTATCAGGTCCTTTGCCTTCACATAAACCTTCGCAATGCCATTATATCCTGTAACAGGTTCATAATCCCCAACCCATGTAATGCTGTCTGAGGTTGAGAGCGTAATTGCAGTTCCAGGGCTTCCACTTTGCACGACTTTTGCTTCTGCGATTTCTTTTAGCCTCTCGCTTGCTCGCACTGTTATGTGCAGGGGTGAAGTATCAAACACAAAGTATCTATCTACTTCAATCGTAAAGGTTGGAGCAGTGTTATCCGCAATCACCCTGTATGACTTTATTTCTTCCCGGTTATAAACATTGTCGGTGCTGTAATAATAAACTGTGTGTTCGCCTTCACCTATTCCTTCTTTGTAAAGGTTGAAAGTGGTGGTGCCTGTATAGGTCCTTGAAGCAAAGGGAATGTTCTTTATTTCAGATTCATCAATTTTATACGAAGTTAATTTCAAACCTGCCATATGCGAGCGTATTCCTATTGCTACCTTCTCTGCTACACTCAGAGTAAATGTAGTAGCAATACTTACATAGGTGTTTATGCCATCAAAATATTTAGGCCCGGCAAGGGAAAGTATAGTTAATGGAGGTGAATCATCTCGGTAATTTTTCACTTCGTATTTTGGGGAAGTATTACCTAATCTATCGCTTGTCCACCACTTAATTCTGAATGGACTTAATCCATATCTATATGAAGCAAGAGTAAATGGTTTTGTATACACATAGGTATAGACAAGAGGTGTACCAGTGTCAATGCTATACCAGATAGAACCTGTATCAATTCCAACTCCTGTGTCACCAAAAGTGAGAGAATATGTTGTTGCAGAAGTGACATGAGTAATAGATGCTGCTTCTGTATCTTCAGGATAATGGGGATAACCGATGTGCAGGGTAACTGTCGGTGGGGTATTGTCTACCATAACCTTTGTTGACTTTGGCATTGGTTTCCATCCAGCCATGCTTGCCTTTAGCTCTTCCTGTGTCCTTGCAATATTTGAGATACGCAATTCATCAATTATCCCGGTAAACTCCCTGTAACCACCGGGTACCCAAGATTCCTCGTCTCTTCCGATATATAAATCGTAGTTCAAAACGTTTGTAACAAATGTATTTGGTGCGGTATTTACAAGTACTCCATTTGTATATATACCCATAACACCATTTTCAATGTCATAAGTAGCTGCTACATGATGCCACTGATTTAAACAAAGTGGCATACCCTTAACAGTTTTCCAATGATACGTTCCGCTTGTACTATGCCAGCAGTGAACAAAGAAAGAAGGAGATCCATCAGGCTCAAGGAACAAATCATATTCGTTATACATTGAATGACCGTTATAGCCCTTTGAGACTATTTTACCCTGAACCTGTGGATATGCTATAGGGAATATCCATGCTTCTATAGTCATACTGCCTGGAAGCTGTAAAGATGGAGCATCAGGAACTACTATGTAATCATTTGTGGAATTGAACCGTCTTGCTTTTCCATATTTCCCGTCTACTATTGTTGTTCCATAGGCAGTTCCATTGTTGCCATTTCCAGAACTATCCAATACAGAATCTCCGCTTGCTTCATCCATATGCCAGAGCGCCACTACATTTTCATCAACTGGTACACCTGGGTATTCTTCAACATTGCCAAGATGGTCTAAGGAACGATAGAATATAGTATGGGCACCTTCATCAGGAATTATGAATGGCTGAGAATATGTCTCCCAATCGGTATCTTGATCTATCCTGTATTCTATCCTTTCTACCCCACACCCACTGCTGTCATCTGCAGTGAGGGTTATGGGCGTATGAGAAGTAATCCATGTGTCTGAATTTGTATATATGGGCTGGCCAATGCTTATACTTGTCACTGGTGGGGAATTGTCAACAAATAGAGTAATGCTATTGACTTGTTCAATATTCCCGACATTGTCAATCCCCCTGAACCAGAGTGTATGTGTGCCTTCTTCGGAAATATGCACTGCCCCCGGGGATGTAGTCGTATTCCAGATGCTCATATTGTCAAGCCTGTATTCAATTCTTTCTACTCCACATCCACTGCTATCATCAGCAGTAATGGTTATGGGTGTAGAAGAAGTTACCCAGGTATCTATGCCACTGGAATATTTTGGACTTCCTATTAAAAGCGTTGTAGTTGGCGGGGAATTGTCTACAAAAACCCTGAAGGACTTAAATTCATCTCCTGGAAGGATTATCCCGCGGTTAGAAAATTTTACATAGTCAAACAGCGCTTCTGCACTCTCACCTGGAGCAAGACTGTTTCCTGCTGTAATGCGCAGCTCATTCTCAGTCCCTGGTCCCTGATAACTTACTGGTAATGATACGCTAAGTAAACCGTCCACATAAACATTTAGGTTATTCCCTTTCATTGCAGCTCTTATAGTATGGAAAGAGGTAAAGTCTATAATATCGCTTCTTCCTACAGCACCTCCAGAAGCCTGCACATACAAATGGTCCTTATTTATGTATATGGAGGTACCATAACCATAATTAAACATCTCAAGAGCAGGAGCTGCCCATTCCCATTCACCAGTCTCAAGTACTTTGACTCTTGCTTCTATTACATTTCCAATCTCATTTGGACCGCACTCTCCAATTTTGTAATAAAGCAGACCTCCCCATTCACCTGTAGCAGTAATCCTGGTATGAAAGGCATTGTTTCCTTCATCTATAGGCTCAATCTGTTCAATATCTGTGTCACAGGCTACCTGAAGTCTCTGCCAGGAAGGAGTTGCATCCTGTGGTAATTCATTGGCTTCATAACTAATGGTCCAGGGCAACTTTGTTTCAACATTACCAAGATAGTCAATAGAGCGATAGAAAATAGTATGACCGCCTTCTGAAGGAATAACAAAAGGTGAAGTATATACCACCCAGGAGTCTTGATCTATCCTGTATTCTATCCTTTCTACCCCACACCCACTGCTGTCATCTGCAGTAAGGGTTATAGGCGTATGAGAACTTATCCAGGTATCTGAATTTGTATATATGGGCTGGCCAATGCTTATACTTGTCACTGGTGGGGAATTGTCAACAAAAACAGTAAGACTTTGAATTTCTTCTGTGTTTCCGAGGTTGTCAATACTACGGAATAAAATTGTGTGCATTTCTTCTGTTGCAAAACGAATGGAGATAGGAGAAACACCAGTCTCCCAATTAACATTGTCAATTTTGTATTCAATATATTTCACTCCTGACAGATTGTCATTTGCAATAAGTTTGACTTCGGTAGAAGAAGTAATAAAGGTAGGTGCGGTGCCATATTGTGGCCCCGTAATCTCGGCTTGCGTTACAGGTGCACTATTATCTACTTTTACTTCAAACGCAATACCATAAGGGAAGGAAAGTAAATATTCTCTTACTGTGGGAGAATGCAATCGCGAATAATCAGATTCAAGTGTTGCTTCAATTTGCCAATAGCGATACCCAGCAGGCAATGCTCCACCATTAGAAATTGCCTTTCCCTGCCAATCTCTCCCATCCGGCTCATTAGAATAACGGCAATAATAACTGACCTTTGTTCCCTCAGGTATTTCGTCTATAACCCTGAAGAATCCGCTTGAGGGAGAAGTTACTCCTATATCAATCCAGGATGTAGTATGGAGCCCTGAGGAATAAAATTGTGTATCTGTTTCTTTGGCAAGTAAAATGCTACCTGAATCTGAGGTACTATCAATATGGAAGAAAAGACTCCCTTCTTTTTCCCAATCTGCTTTGCTTGTGAGTACGGCACTTACAACCAGCCCTTCCTCATTGCCCAAATAGTCTACACTCCTGTAGAATACAGTATGCTCTCCTTCCCCTCCTCCTGGTGGTATTATGAATGGCGCAGTATAAGTATTCCATTCTCCGGCTTCGTCAATCTTGTAATATCTCCCTGCTATTCCACAGCCATTATTATCGCTTGCATCCAGAGTAAATGTGGTAGTAGAAGTTACAAAAACTGAATCATTGCAAATATATTTTGGTTCCCCAGAGAAGAAAGATGTGCTGGGTGGCCTGTTGTCAATCCATATTTTTACAGACCTTGGTTCCTCTGTATTATTCACATTGTCAATGCTCCAATACTCTATCTTATATTCTCCGTCCCCATATTTTGTTAGGCTAACAGGACCCTGGTATAAACCACCCTCCAGAGATTTGCCACTTGAATCAGAAAGTGCATAATATGTCATCTGTACCCCTGATGCAAAAGGCCCGGGGTCTATAGAATTAAAAATAAGGGATGCCTTTGAAGTTAACCACAATTTTCCAGTTTGGTCAATATATTTTGCTCCGTCAATAATTAATGTTGTGGTTGGGGGTGTGGCATCTACTACTATTTCTTTTTCATGTTTATAAGGATAGGAAAGAATGTACCGTTCTATCCTTGGAGTGGCTGTAATATCTGAAGTATATAAATTTGCTTTTACCCAGGCATATTTAAATGGCTTAATTTTATCGCCACTTCGGATAGGCTCCCAAGGCGAATCAGGATTACATTCATCAATTACGTTGTATTTAATATAGTAGGTAATTGTGGTTCCGGCAGGTTTATAATCAAGAACATTGAAGGTTCCTGTTTCAAAAGGAACATTATCCTGGACTATCTTGTTTACAATGTATCCATTAGAAACATAATTCCTTTTATAAATAAGGCGTACTTCATCAATATTAGTATATCTATAAGAAGAATCAACTGAATAGATTGTGAATCTCCATTCTTTTGCATTTATGGGTATGAAGGTAAATTCCTCAAGATTGCCAGTGCGAGGTATAACATCTGTTCTCGGCACTGCAAATTTCCATTCTGTTCCGGATTTGTATTCAAGACTGATTGAGGTTGGCGGATTCCCGGATGAGCGATAGTTAAACTGGTTAACCGTTGTGGTTTCAAAAAGGGTTATATATAATATTTTAGGTAGAAAGGGAACGGCATAACCGTCGTTGACTGCCGGAGACCATGTTCCGCTGTCTATATATTCTTCAGGATAATTACCACTTCCGTCAATTGCTTTTGCAGGATTGTTGTTAGTGGGCGCATACCAAGCCTGAGGGTCGTTCTGAGATGCTGTTGCTCCTGCAGATGAATAACTTTTTACTGCTGTTAATGGACTGGATTTTAATATAACCTCACCAGGCGAGGAAAGAAAATCTACATTGCTTAGTTCTGAAGCGCTTGACCATTCTTCTTTAGTAGTAAATATCTTTACTGTTTCAGTATTGCTGTTACCCACATTGTCAGTACTGCCATAGGCAATTGTATGTCTTCCTTCCTCAATAAGACGGAAATTTTCTTCTGAAACTGTCCATGTTCCTGTATCAATCTGGTAAAACTTTTCTTTTACCCCGGACCCTGTATCCTCGGAAAATATGGTTAATAATGAGTATGGACTAATATAAACCTGGGAGTCAGTTAAGAATACCGGTACGCCTATTTCAAGCAAAACAGTGGGCGCCTGGGCATCAATAAGAACTTGCAGCTCTCTGGTCTCCTCTATATTCCCTGCATTATCCGCACTATAATATTTAAGAATATGTGTACCTTTGGTTTCAAATTCAAGTGGCACACCTGTATAAGTAATAAATGATCCTGTATCAATAGAGTATTTTGTTTCCTTTAGCCCTGAGGTATACCCATTTATAAAAATTGTATCATCCTGTGCTTCAAGGCCAAAATAAGAAACCAGTGGCAAAAATTTAGTTTCACCCATCTGATAAATAGAACAACTTGGTACAAAGTTTGTAATCGGAGGAGATAAATCAACCACTGCAACTGTATCAGAATGAGCGCTTTCCTTTCCAAAAATATCAATTGCGGTTACTGTAAACGAATTCCCGATATTATTTCTGAGAAGACCTACCACATAGGAATTCCGGGTTAAATACGGAGGAGTGCGTTGCGTTATCGGTGTGTTGTTGCAATAGACAATATAACCAGCCAGATCAATCTCCCGATTCTGTGTCCATTCAAGAGTTATGGTCTCATTCATTCCACCAGTCCTGACTATTAGACCCGAAGGAGCAGCAGGAGGACGGTTTGAAACAAAAACATTTATACTAGAGAATCCTTCATTACCTCGGGTATCCATTATCTTTGCTTTTAGGTTATATGTGCCCTCTGGGGAAAGAGTGGTATTCCAGAAATACTGGAAGTATCTTATACCTGGAACAAAATTGTCGTAATCAATATGAACTGAACCATTTCTCACCTGGGATTCCACAGCAAAGGCATAGGAAGTGGCAAGAACAGGAATTTCTCTGCGTTCAACCCTATCAATCCATGCCCTATCCCTCCAAGACACTTCTATATTTACCTTATCAGTCTCAAAATATACCCTTATATGATAAGAAGTATTTGTCTGATTTGAAGCGGCCATTGTATCTTCACCAACTATTGGTATTCCTATTCCATTTATAAATATCTTGCTTGCCCATCCGCCTGAAGCCTCATTGACCTTCAAGTCATATTTAATTGCCTCCCCAGGCATAAATCGCCTGTTTATAAGATTAAGTCTTACGGTTCTTGTGTCTGGAACATATTCCTGTTTTGTATGGTAATTCTTTTCATTTGTATCAAGCCATTTCTCAGTGAATAGTAGGCCTGCCTCTCCTCCAGTTTCAAACCACAGGTTTCTATCAAGACTTTCTGCGCTGAAAAATTCAGAAGGTAGACTTGTCAGACTTGAGGCGAAGGAATCGTTTATGCTTAAAGAAATGTTCTTGACCTGTGCATATACTTCCTCTGGCCTGACAAATATATTGTCTGTCTTTCTACTTTCTCCTGCAGGATTGACTGCTGCAATACTGTAGATATGAGTAGATGTATCAAAAAGGAATTCTTGATAAGTAGTACCTGCTGTAATTGGCACAAAATTAACCAATGTGCCATCTTTGTAGACATTATACCCTGTTATATCAGTTTCAGAATTTGCATTCCAGGAGAGAGTGAGCTGATAGACATTTAAAACAGGAGAAATATGCACATATGTAGTATCTCCAACAATTGTTCCGTCAGCAGGAGTATCAAATTTTATACCAGGAACTACTGCTGCCGAAAGACCCGTGGGTGTTTTGGGAGAGTAATCCACTCCTATTGCAATAAAATTGGGGGATGCTATATTGCCAGAAATATCTTCTGCATCTATTCTGCATAAGTAAGTCCCCTGGCTTACTGGATTCCCTGAAGTATCAAGTCCATTCCAGAGAATCTGAAAATTCCCCTGCTCAATCATTTCTCCTGAAAGAAGAATTCTTATTAAATTAGTATTTGTATCATATATCCCCGCATTCACTTTAGCTCTTTCTGAAATCTCAGCCCCAATCTTTACTGTATTTTCAACAGGATGCTTTGGATTGAAGTAAGTTGGGGTGCAGGAAACATTTGAAATAACAGGCGGGTCGCTATTCGGTTTCTTGGATTCAGGCACTTCATCTGCAAGAACAACAAAATATGTAAATGTCTCTATTGCTAATGTAATCTGAAGCATATTCTTTCCATCCCCCCGCACGGTCAATTCATTAAGTTTCTGGTTAAATGTGGGAGAATCAAGAAAAATTTCATCTTCGCCTTCCAGACGCACACTTAATACCTGCTCTGGAACAAGTCTTGCAGTTCCATCTTTCTTCAGATAATAAAGTCTTAAAAGATGGGGGTCAATGCCCTTTTCTATCATCTCTTTTACCTCTGAAGGTGTGAACCTATAAACTAAAATTGGCCTTTCCTGAGGTGGGATACTGCTGAAGGTAAGGGCTGGCTTTATTAAAATCACAGGTCCCATAAGCGTTGAGAAATCTGGCTTTTCTTTAAAGAAGACCCGCTCTGGCTTCAATGTTGAAAGCATTATTATTTCATCCCTTGAAAGTGAATTCTTCGGGAATCTCAGGGCTGCCCTTTTGTAAGGGCTGTAAATGACAGGATATCCTTCTGTATCATCCGTTAGGCTTGCAGTGTTTATTATTGAACCCACATACACTTCCTGAATATCAAACCAGACCCCACCATTCTTATCCTTCATTTCCAATTTCAAGATGCATTTCCCTTGCACCTCAGATACATCCCAGTATGCAAGCACCCCTGTATTTCCATCAATACCAACAGGTTTAATAGACAAAAATTGGGACTGTCCCATTGTGGACTGTCCCTGATTTTCATTTCCACGATTTTCCTCAGGCACTTGAATTGGGTACCAATTACTTCTGTCGTAATCATAGAAGAATATCTGATAAGAAGCAAAATCCTTGCAGGAAGCCCTGCCATATATTGTAGCAACCTTCTTTCCACTAGCCCAGGTGTTAAGTTTTACAGCAAAGCGGTCATTTATGTTATCGCTTCCTTTCCTATTGTGATATGTATTTCCTGCATAAATAGGGGAAGGAACAACCTGAAAATCGTCTGTGATTGATTCGTCAAGATGCCGGAAGGCAATATCCCACTTGTCTATGATTACGCAGGGATTAGCCCCTGTAAACTCAAAAAGGAAAGGATAATAATTTTTGCCCCAGAAGGTATATTTGTTATAAGGGGCATTTGGGTCTACATCATCTATGGAATTGACTATGTCCCCTGCGGTAGTGAAAGGATAGAATGTTCTTATATACTCATTGCTGGAAACACCTGATGGATATGAATCTAAATCAAACTCAAGAGAATCTCCTTCCTTTTTCTTGCTCTTTATTAAACCGCCACATAAGGCAAGGTTGGGGTCCATTAAAGTACTCCAGGATAGTTCCCATCCTTCAACAGAAGCACTTAAGTGTCTGTCTTTGTCAATACTGGCTTTTACCTTTACACTTTCAGGGAATGCTTCCTTCGGGAAAAGAGAAAGCTCTGAAATGCTGAAATTAAGGGTTGCCTGATTAACCCTGTGCGGTATTGATAGAAAGCCTCCTGAAGCATCCACAGGAATTGTATAGGTCCCGTATGTTCCATTTTCATTATACAGGCACAGGTGCTTTCCGTAATAGTCAGAAATTCCAGGTCCACCAAGATTATAATATGTGTCAGTTTCCCCTGCAGGGTTCCAGGGAATTTCCCAGGGAGCATTTCCATAGTTGTATGTAATGGTTTCAAAAACCATATTGGCAAGAATTACCTGCTGATTAGCATTTAGAAGTTTTATGCTCTCTTCACTTGTAGGCCAGTCAATCTGCACAGGATGAACCACTGCACCAGGTGACTCCTCCCAGTCCGAGTGAACGGTCCAGGTGTCATATTCATTCAATTCCGGATGCCCAGAATCAAACCCGCTTTTATCAATTGGATAAGGATAGGTAATCGGAATGAAAATATGGTGTTCACCAGATAGATAAGGAGTAGGGTATGGAGGTAAACTCGCCAGCGTCTCGCTAAAACAATATTTTACAGGATGCGCTTTATTCACATACCCCTGCCAGTTAGCCCACCAGTTAACAAGCGGACTCTGGTCCCAGGTTTCAACAGGGTCCCTGCCTGATGGCCATTCTAAACCTTCTGATGGCCATTCTAAAATATAATCTACTCTAATCCTGCCCTGGCGTGCGTCATTGAGATGCCATGCTGTATCTGTCCACCAGAAGTATGAGTTAAGACCATTTGCACTGATTCGGAATAAGTTAGAATAATTGCCCCCACCACAAAGAGTTCCATAACTTTGATATAGCGGTGTGCAAGAAATCGAAAATTCGTCAAAAAGTGTGGTTTTATCAGGAGACGTTATAAATACTTTCATCTGTTTAAAAGAATCTCCTACACACACTACATCTTTTATCCACGGCCAATATCTCCATACACCCTGCCCCCAAAAGCTTCTTTCATCTGGCCTAAAATTTTGTTTTATGTCAGAAGGAAGTTTATCCCAAAGCGTTAAAGATGTGTGGGAAATTGACACTGAAACAGAACTCGTGTTATAACGAGGATCGGTAAGTATACCGTTCTGCTCCCCTATAGAAAAATCAAAACTGCGACCCCAATCCAAAGGAAATATCTTATAATTTGTTCCCGAGTATAAACTGGCATATGCATCATCGACATTAGTAATAGCTTTAAAGTGTAAAGTATCAAAATGCTTTTTCATCTGCGCCTGGAATGGAGAATATGGATACGTAGTCACTGCCTGCTTTCCTCTTGCTCCAAGATGATAACTGAAAGGAACTGGTGGATAATACCTACCCTTCCCGGATATCTCTATGTTATAATTCCAGCTTCCTTCCGTTGCAAGAACCGGCTTTCCATTCAATGTCCTGCTCTCTCCTGCCAAAATACCAGAAATAACTTCAGTAGCAAGGGGTGGGTCTTCCACTGTTATTGCCATAACCTTTGAATCTATGGATGAGCCATCCATTGCCTGTGAGGTAAGAACCAGATAATGGGTCTCCGGTATAGAAACGCCATTAATCCAGGTAAAGCAGTAGTCATCTTTCCCAGCATAAACAGGGCTATCTTCAGCAATATTTTTTAATAAGATTCCCAAATCAGCCCCTCTGTAAACTGCAAGGCTCACATTTGCATCCTTTGTTAGGTTGTAATGCAGGGAGACTTTCTCAAGGGTGGGGTCTTTCAGGTTGTAAGTCTGGGGTACAGGATAGATATTTAGAACCTTCATCGGGGTATAAACATAAACTTTTGCCTCAGTTTCAGCATAGCCCATCCCATCTATCCCTTCAGCACTGATTTTTATAGTATAAGTGTCATTGTAAACAAAACCACCCCAGTCATACATCCCGGACCAGTAAATTGTCTGTGCAGGATTTAATCTATCAAGGATAACCATCACTGGCTGGGTATCAATGACAGCCCATCTCCACAAATCTGGAGTATTGGGATAGGTTGCATAGTCTTCTTCAAAGTGTGTTGGATACGCCACAGTCTCCGGATGGGTTTTATCCCTTCCCCTGTAAATCTCTTTCATCTTCACATTCTGGGTGTCAATCTGAAGGTTAAAGGTCAGCTGCAGGCTATCTGTTCTAAAACTAAAGCCTGCATTAGATTTCTTTGTGCTAAACCTTATGGTCATATTGTTTTCAATGCTATATTCTTCTGGGTGCAGGTTATAAGGGACAATGCTGCCAACTGGCACATTTAATCCCCCTGCACCTATGACCATACCGCTGTAGGTCCTTCCTTCTTCTCCCTTCCAGTGCAGGTGCCATCCCCATTCATCCTGCCAGATGTAATAACCTGGCTCTGTCATATTGTCCGGCCTTCCAGCATATGGAGAAATGGTAATGCCTGGATAATATCTGTGGAAAACATTCTTCCCTTTTGAATCCAATATGTCAACACTTACATTTGATTCCTTGCCAGTCAGGATGTATTTTACAGGAAGGGGATTTTCGCACTTAGGGACTGTCTTATTTACCGACGAAGTGGTAGAATGGGACTGTCCCTGTATTGTAAACATATAAGTCTGAGGGGGCTGTGGGGCAAACCTCAATTCTGGCTCCTGCTGTTGTACAATAGAATCATTCTCAACAATAACCCTGCGCAGGACTGCTGCCTTGATACCGTTTTCTTCTTCTGAGATTAATAATAATGAATAGGGGCCATTAATATAGGTTTCACCATCTATAGATTTTTTCAATTCAAATGTATTCCAGTATGCAAGCGTTGAGTTCACCTGCACCTCTTTTGCTCCCACATTGGAAGGAAGCCCTGGCTCAAGATTGCTTATAGGGACAAAGATTCCTTCACTCTTCCAGATATTTTGATTAATATCTGCAAGGTCTTCAGGAATTTCCACTGTGTCCCCAAAGGCATAATAAACCCTGTAGCACTTAAATGGATTCAGATTTGACCAGTCAGGGTCCCTTGTCTTTCCTTTTATTGCTACAACCCCTCCTATTATCTGCCCTTCAGAAGGGAAACTGATTTCCGGAAGTATTCCCTGCTTTACTACATTCGCATAAGCAACTTGCTTATTGCCCCAGGAATCAGTTGCAGTAACTTCAAAAACATAATCTCCAAGGGTTATTGTCTGTGAACTTGCATCCCAGAGATAGGTGCAGGGAATGGTTTGTGTTGTCATTGTAGCGGTGCAATTTATCGCACTCATTATTGCATTATCCTTTTTCCTTCTCACTCTAATTTCCATCTGGATCTGTGTGGATGTGTTTTCTCTTACATCATTCTTCTCTGACAGGTCATAGTGCAGGGTTGCTTTGTAACCCTTTTCTTCTGTAATTATAAAGGGGGCGGAATAGCAATTGGCAATTACTGGTGGGGTCCTGTCAATCCTTATCTGTGGTCCATCTGTAATACTCACATTCCCTGCTCTATCAGTTGCCTTGATTTGCAGATTATATACTCCGTCAAGGGGATTGTTAAATAAAATATTCCTGAAGTCCCAGACATAATATCCTGGGGCATAACCAAGGGTATCGTCATACCAGACATTCTGGTAGAAAATATATGGAGCATTTGTATCGCTGGGGATTAATTTTATCTCAATGCTTGCTGTCTCATTGGATTTATATGTAAGAACCAATGTATCAGATAAAGTTGTAGCGGTGCGATTCATCGCACTATCTGTATGCCATTCAATATTCGTTATCACTGGTGGTGCAAGGTCAACCTGAAGTGCTATGGTGTCAGTGCCTATATTCAATGCTTGGTCAGAAGCAGAGATTACAAGGGAATAAATGCCATCAGGCACCGTCTCGCCTTCTTTTGTCTTCCCATCCCATGCAAAATAATTCTCCCCTGTTGATTTGTATGCAGCAGTCTCTGTATATACTACTGTGCCACTGTGATCTATCACATTGCATACCACATCCCTGCAGAATATTGCAATACTATCCCCCAGATTATATTTCACTGAATAATTTGGAATTGCAGGTGACAATGGCTTTTCTGGTTGCTCAACCTTTACTATAGGTGGAGTCTTGTCAATGAAGAATGAATAACTGGTGTGTGCTTCTTGACCGCTTGTATTCTTTATCTTTATGTCAACCCAATACTCTGTTTCGTCCTGAAAAGGAGCAGTATCGGGAGGAGAATATTCAATTGTCCATATATTCGCACCAACAGGTCCAGCACCCGTATCAATGGTGTCTGTGCCTGTAGTTATAACTACTTGTTCTTTATCAACAGGTATGGAAACGCTTTCTCCATTAATAATCTTTGAAAGACCTAATTCCATAGTTTCAACTAAAAGGTTTACATACGAAGGGACTCCAACTTGGGCTTTTATAATCAACGGTTTAACATCAGGATTTATTGCTGAATTGATTTCTGGAGAAATTGGAGTGCAGTATAAATTTAAAGTATTTATGACGAAATACAGCACTTGATAACTTTCTCTTCCCACATAATTTCTGGAGCGAAAGATAATTATATTCGGTCCCTCAAACGGATGGAAGTATTCTCCAAGGTTAGATTTATTCAGTACAAATCTGCCATAGTCATCAAACCTGAATCTTTCTTTTGTCTGTGTATCCTTGACTATATCTGTAAACGGAGCAAAGTTCATGGAAACTTCTAAGGACTGCATCTTGTGTGGCAGGAAATCATTCAAGGTGCAATGAATCTCAACAGGGTAGAGTGGATTTCCGCTTGCATCTTTCTGAATTGCTAAGGAAATCTTCGTAGAGAATATCTTATGCACCTCTGTGGTTCCCAACGTGCTACTGTCAACTGGCACTATCTTGCTCACCCCCCTGCTTAAATCCAATGGTTCAGCATAACTTATTGCAATCGTATTGCTGTCCTTGTCTAAGAATGAATTGATGTGGACGACGGGTACAGGGTCGAGCACCTGAGCAAGAATAGAGGGAGAGCCAGCCTCTTGAATTTTCCTAACAATACTTCTGTGAACCATAAAGAAATCCTCTAAATAACTATAGTGTATAAGAAAATTAAGGAGAGCAGTAATATCCGCACTAATTGACAAACCAACTCCTGTAAAATACATAGCTTGGGTTGGGTCTGGAATCATTTTTAATATGAAGGAAGTGGTCCATAAAGCAGTGGTTGCAAAATGTCCGAACCAGAAAGTACCTGGCATATCCACTTCTATTGGATATTTAGAAGCTTTATTTAGCCAAGGACTCTCTTCTCCACTAAGAGCAGAGCGTGGTATGATAAGATCTCCGTCGTTTACTACTTGAATCCCTGTTTGAGAAAGGAAAGAAGCAAAAAGAGATTTCTGCCATGACAAACCTTCAATCATTGCTTGAGCAAAGGTGGCGCCTCCTACAAATCCAGTCAATAAGTCTAATAATTCAGATGTCCCCAAGCCTAAATCAAGAAGCCGCATAGCTGCAACACCTGACATTACACTCGCAGATGAATCCCCTTTTGGTGTAGGCACGCCGTGTGCATAAATATTCTTTATTGGAAATGAAGGAGAAAATAATGTATCATAAAGATGCTGAAGAAAGGTGCTATTTGAAGAAGGAAGAAATTCATCCAGAAATGGATAATTTGGATAAAAAAATCCTAAACTAGGGAACCAGAAAAGTATATCTTGACCGGTAGTAAAAGAAGCAAGATACCCAATCATAAAATATGAGATAGCATCAAAAGCAAGTTTTTCTCCCCAGAAACCAGTTTTTCCTACTTTTTCCCAATTAGGAGGAGGATTCCTATCAAAGATTTGATTTGTCATATACCAAACATCCATTCCAAGAAGGACTGGTGCAATAACTCCCCAGTATGGAGCAAATTTTGCTAAATAAACCAAATCCATTGAACCCAATGATCCATCAATCAAAATTGTTGCAAGAATATGGTTTTTTCCAAGATCGGGATCGTCTTTTTCAGCATATTTATAAATATATTCAGCAACAACTCCCCCTCCTAAAGAATGTCCAATAAGAAGAAATTTCTTGGGCTCAACGTATTTCTCTTTAATCTCTACTAATTGAGCATGAATTGTATCTGCTTTACTTTCCATTGTAGAATATCCCTGCCATTGCCAGTTAACATAAGAAGTTTGATGGTAAGTAACGTATACATCTAATCCCAGCCCTTTTAAATAAGAATAGAGATTTCCAAATGCTTCGGGATCTTTCTGTCCTAAGAAACCTGCAGGGTCTCCATCTATTCCCGGAACAAGGATTATAATGGCATCTTTATAAGAGGAAATTCCCTCAAGAACTTCTTTAATAAGAGGGTCTTTGCTTTCAACTACAGTAGAACAAGAGAGGAGAAAAAGAATACTTATAAAAAACCCTAAAAGATATTTTTTCATTTGTTCTTCTCTGAATCAACTTTTTTGAGATGCTTGGAACCTATTACTTCAATAAAGAGGGACCTCAATGTGAGATTAGTAGAATAAACTTTGCGCCAGGACATATTCTCAGCATAATTTCGTGAAAAAGGATAGAATTCTTTGTCTAATATCACATAAAAATTCCAAGGATTTCCTCCCATAATTAATGTCATTTTAATGCCACTCATTAATTGGAAGTAAAGACCATTCATCTGTTGTTGGATATATGGACCTGAGAGATAATCGCGAGAAAATTCTTCAAGGAGATAACCACTTTCAAGATTAAAGAGAATAGAAATAGAATTTCCATGTTTATCCTTCAAAAGGGTTTTGCTTGTCTGACCACTTGTATAAATCCAGTAAGCGTATCCAGCCCATCTGGCCCAGTCGATAAAAGAACCATTTCCTCCTACCTCAATAGCAAATGCAGGTTTTTTATCAGTTTCTTCTAATAATTGTTTTCTAAAATTTCCGCCCAAAATAGGGCCGAATCCTATTTGCCATGCCCAATCGCATTTATTTTTCCAGCCATACCTAGTAACAAACACTATAGTAGGGAAACCATCTTTCTCGCATTCATCTTCACCTGAAGTTAATGGCACCCCACCATCACCTAACATGACTGTATAACTTTGCGAATCTTCGGATAACACTTCTCCAGTTAAAGGGAGAGAAAAATGAGATTTATAGAAGAAAAACCAAAATGCAAAAGTATCAGAAGAAGAAAAAACTGTAATTAATAAAAATAGAATTTCCAGTCTCAGCGTTTTCAAATTTTTTCTTTTTCTGTAAGGAAGGCTGTCAAAATTTAAATTCCTCATTTGATACCTCTTTATTTATCTGTAATTCCTCATTGAAGATCTCGGTCTTACTTTTACCAGTAGGAAGGATTGAATCAACAATTATCTTTTTCGGCATCCAGATTCCATCTGTAAGTTGGTTCTCAAATTCTACATTTGACCATAGTTCTTCTTTTGCATTGAACATCTGAATTTTGTTTACACAGCCTCTTGCGTAGTCAATTGTCATTTTCATTTTTGAAAGCATATCGTTTGCTTGTTTGGGAATTAGTGTGAGCACATATAAATTTTCACTTGGCTTTGATTCAGTGGTATCAAGACTTGTGGTGAAGTTCTTGTTAAAATCCTGCATTGTGCCCGGAGTGAAGTCCATCCCCGGCAACTGCATTCCGTATTCAGCCATATCCTGCTTTATGATTCTTCCATCCGGCATCTTCATATAGACCTTATTACCACTCCTGATAATAACCTGATGCATCGGGGAGAAGGTCTCCATTTTCATCTTGTCAGGTTTTTTGAAGAGCATTGTGGAGCGCTGGGCTATGGACATCGGGTCTTTACCTGGCATTTCTATTTTTGTCACACTTGTCATTGTCATTTTCATCGTGTTTATCTGCTGCTGGTTCTGAGTGAGTTTAGCAAGTATATCATCTACAGTGGGCTCAGCAGCAAAAAGTGCACCTGTGGTTATTACAAACACATTCATTACAATAACAATTCTTTGCCATCTTCTCATTTTCTCCTCTTTTTATGTTCTCTTGTGTTGAAAATAAAAAAGCCAGGCTGAAATAATTGGATTACTATTCTCTAACCTGGCTATGTGATACCCCTTGATTTAAGATAGGGTTATCCCCACAGAGTATCCAAATAAAATCCCATTTTAATTTAAGTCTTTTAAGAAACATGGCTTTCGGCACCTGGCAGCCTCGCCCATTATTTAAGAGCAAGTCCTTTAGTTTTGCGTCCCAGCCTTGCGGCAGGTTTGCCTGTTCGGTTTATCCTCATGCTTCTGATAGTTATTATATACAATTCTATGGAAATAGCAAAAAAAGTGCAAGTCAACCATCCCAAATAGATTGCTTCATTGCATTCGCAATTAACAGATAATAGCGCGATAAATCACGCCGCTACACCTGAAAATAAAAAAGGCGCCTTAGTCTTTTTTAATTAGACCTTCAGCGCCTTGAATTTGTTCCTTTGCAGGTCGGATGAATCCGACCACTACATTTAATACTTACTATACTCAAAACTATTATGATTTCTTTTCTTCCGGGCATCCTGCCCCTACCTATCCAGAAGAGATTGGTTAACGATATATTTTATCCTTACATTGATGTTTTGTCCTCCCACCTTGATATTTCCTACCTGCCAATATTATAGCACAAATCCTAATAAATGTCAAAAAAATTATGCGTATCTCAGAAATTCCAGATTCTCTTTAAATACCGCCCTCATTGTCATTTTCGGCAAAAAGTCTGAAAAGAGAAAAAGAAAAGTAAAGAAGGACTTGAAAAGGGTATTGCCCAATTTTGAACTTGAACCCCTTTATGATACACTTGCAACTTTGTATCAGCACATTCTTTCAAGTGGTTTGGGCAAAACTAAATTCCCCATACAGAAGAAGTTAAGAATAGCTAAAGAACTTCTCTATAGCCGCGAAGTTTTAAGCCGTCTCACTGGAAAGTCAGGAAGCTCCTTCTGTGACATACTCGTAGGCGATGGAGCATATGCAAATAGAAAAGACTTTCGCCTTTGCAAAGAGGAATATGGATATGACCTAAAAGTTAAATGGCAGAGCTGGTTTTCTATAAAGATGCCTCCCGGGTTCCATTCGCTCCTCCGGTTATATACCATCTTACAATTCAATTTCTTTTTGGCGCTCCGGCTTCTGGATCCGGCGCATTATATCCCAGAATGCCCCTCGCTCACCCTTTTTTATCGCTTCAATAAGAATCCTGTTGTCATTGTAATTATAACTTTTCCTGTTAGGGCCCGGGAAAAAGAATCTCCTGTCCCCTGCTATGAGATTTTCAATGCAACTGGAAAAATCTTCTTCAAGATAGAATGTGGGGAAAAAGAATTCCATATCTGGCTTTGGGTCCCCGTAAAGCTTATTCTTTAAATATCCCTTTTTTATCATATCTGCAAGCTGTGTTCCAGGATATACCCTTATCCCCATTGCAATACCAATCCTGTCAGGCTTTACCTCGTCCCTTAAAAACTTTATTGTTTCAGTTATGGTTTTTCTTGTCTCTCCAGGTCCTCCAAGCAGGAGGTCAAACATAAATGTTATCCTGTGCTTCCTGCAGAGCTTTGCAACATATAGCAAATCTGAAGGCATAAAGTCCCTGCCCAGGGTTTTCAGCATGGTGTAGTTTGCGCTGTCCACTCCAAAATTTATGCCAGCACACCCTGCTTTTTTGAGCAGGTATGCGAGCCTCTCGTCAAATGGAAGAGGAGCGGCATATGCATACCACTGAATCTTTTCTCCTATATTTCTGTTTATAAGCTCATTGCAGATATCAATTGCATGGTCATATGGAAGGTTGAATTCACTATCGCACAGATGGAAATGGGTTATCCCCTGCTTTAATAAATTTTCAAATTCATCTGCTACATCCTCTGGAGAACGCAACCTGTAAAACCTTCCCCTGCTTACAGGGTCCGCACAATATATACAATTCTGTTCGCACCCCCTTTTTGTCTCTATTGCTCCCATCCCTCCATTTTTAAAATACCACAGGTTATCAACAGTATCCCTTGCAGAAAGAGAAATTGAAGAGATGTCAATGAATCTCCGTGGGTTCCTGCGATATGTACCTGAAACCTTGGACACAAGACCCGGAATCTTTATGTATTCCTTAGAATTGCCCAGTACTTCCATTAGCATTGGCAGGGATTCCTCTCCTTCCCCCACAATGCCCAGCTGCAGATCTAAATATTCAAGTATTTTCTCCGGCATTAAAGAAAAACCTGCCCCACCCAGAATAATGGGCGCTGGAGACCTTGCTTTTATGTAATTTATAATCTCTTTAATCCCGGGAATTATAAAGTCTTTGCTTGAAAAAAAGCAGTCATCAGTGTTGCGGATTGTAACACCAATTGCATCAGGAGAGTTTTGCGAAAAGTACTCGTCGCATGCCTTTTTCCAGTCCTCCTGCTTGCACAGGTCAAGAAGACTGACGCTGTTGCCCCTTGCCTTCAAAGCAGTGCCGAGGTAGTCCAGACCTATGGGCACCACAGGTGGTTTCATCAGGTTAGTATTTACCAGTACTATTTTCATAAAAATAGAAAAATAGTGTCAGGTCTATTACATCGCGCGCGACTATACCTGCAAAGTAACAAGCTTTGCTTATTTTTTTCAGGTCCCTGCCTATTATTAAAGTAGCCTGTCCCATTTATTTTTTTACTTTTGTGGTGCGCCGAATGTTGGGGTTGGTGAATACATCCTTTTCGTCAATGCTTGTTGATGAAAACTCAGAAACAATAGCACCTTTTGGACCTGGCTGGAACCAGTGCCAGGTATTGGGTTTAAGCGTGTACTGGTCTCCGGGATTAAGCACAACCTCATGCCATACCGTATAATACTTTTCGGTTCCCTTTGGCGGTTTTCCATGTGGATTTTTTGTCTTCTTTCCAGGAACATACAGATATACTTTACCCCACCTGCATCTGAAGGTTTCCTCCTTACCAGGGTTTGTACTGCTTATGGGTGGGTGTTTGTGCTGTGGACAGGTCTGCCCCGGAAATAAAACAAGCTCTTTTGCACAATATCTGTCTGTGTTCACATATACTACTATTTCAAGGCCTGTATGTTTCAGGTCTCCCAGCCCGCAATCCACCACTTCAATATTTCTCTTCTCTTCCGGTGTTATCACAATGCCTGCCCTTTTCAGATACTCTGCTGCCTTTTTTTGAGCCCACCTCTGTTCCTGTTTTGTAATCATTGCTCCCTCCTTTTTCAATCATATCCATATCTTTTAACAAACCATCTTTTTACCAGTTCTACCGTCGCCAGATAGAATCCCACAATAATAACAAGTGCTACAAGATAAAGGAATGGAGGTGATACAAATTTAAAATATTTGCCCAGCGGAGTAAATGGTATCATCAATCCAATTGTTATTATGTAAATTGAAGTGAATATCAAAAACTGGCTGGGCTTACTTTCAATAAAAGGAATTTTGTGTGTGCGAATTATATGGATAACCAGTGTCTGGGTACAGAGAGACTCCAGGAACCAGCCCGTTGTAAAAAGAGGCTGTGAAGCATGGAAAATAAAAAGCAATACCCCAAAGGTTACGAAATCAAATATAGAACTTACCGGGCCTATAAGTAGCATAAACCTCCGGATTGAATCTATATTCCAGGGCCTGGATTTCATAAGATATTCTTTATCCACTTCATCTGAGGGGATGGCTACCTGTGATAGATCGTAAAGAAAATTGTTCAGTAATATCTGTATGGGTAGCATTGGCAAAAATGGCAGAAATAGACTTGCACCTGTCATACTGATCATATTGCCAAAATTAGAACTTGAGCCCATCTTGATATATTTGACTATGTTTGCAAAAGTTCTCCTGCCTTCTATTACCCCATTTTCCAGAGATATGAGGCTCTTTCTTAATAATATTATATCTGCTGATTCTTTGGCAATGTCAGTAGCATTGTTTACCGAAATTCCTACATCCGCAGCTTTTAAGGCAGGGGCATCATTTATACCATCTCCCAGATACCCCACTATATGTTTATCTTTCTGTAATGCACGGATTATTCTCTCCTTTTGCAAGGGCGAAAGCCGCGCAAAGATGGTGGTATCTCTGGTCGCCACCTTCAATTCTTCGTCACTCATTTTTTCTATCTGTTCGCCTGTTATCAATCCCCTGGGGTCCAGACCAACCTCACTGCATATCTTTCTTGTAACCAGCTCGTTGTCTCCGGTTAAAACTTTAAAATCTATTCCGAGTTTTTTCAATGCTTCAATTGTTCTTCTGGCTGTAGGTTTTGGAGGATCCAGGAAGGCAGCATAGCCCTTAAGAACCAGCTCCTGCTCATCATCCCTTGAATATGCAGTTTTTTTCTCTTCTATGTCTCTGTATGCGATAGCAAGAACCCTGAAGCCCTCATTGCTTAGATTGTTATATTCCTCTTTTAAATCTGTAAGTATTAACTCCTCCATCTCCATTATCTCTCCATCCAATTCATATCTGGTACATCTCTTAAAAATCTCCTCTGGAGCACCTTTTGAAATAATCCGGTGTCTGCCATCCATTTCTACAACTACTGACATTATCTTTCTGGAAAAATCAAAAGGTATCTCATCAACCTTCCTGCACTGTTCTTCGATGGAGACCTTCTCGTGTGCAAGTATAGCCTTATCCAGTATATTTTTAAGACCTGTCTGATAGAAGCTATTTATGTAGGCAAATTTTAAAACATCTTCGCTTTCCTGCCTTACTATGTCACAATGCCTTTCCAGCACAATCCTATCCAGGGTAAGGGTTCCTGTTTTATCAGTACATAGGACATCCATAGCACCAAAATTCTGTATGGAATTGAGATGTTTTACAATCACCTGTTTCCTGGACATCGCTATTGCACCCCTGGAAAGATTTATTGCAACCAGCATTGGAAGCATCTCAGGAGTAAGCCCAACAGCCACTGCCAGTGAAAAAAGAAATGCCTCCAGTAAATTGCCTTTCAAAAAGGCATTTATGGAAAAGATAATGACTACCAGAATAAGCATAATCTGAATCATAACCCAGGTAAATTTACGCACTCCCTTCTCAAAACTGGTCTCTGTTGTTATAGAGGCAAGCTTGCGTGAGACTTCGCCAAACTGAGTGGCAGTGCCGGTTCTTATAGCCACGCCCAGGCCTGTTCCACTCACCACACTTGAACCCATAAAAGCAATATTATTCAACTCAGATATGGAACTGCTCACTGGCTGGAGTGGTTCGGCAGTTTTTTCTACAGGAAACGATTCCCCTGTCAGAGCTGCCTGATTAACAAACAGATCCTTGCAGGATATTATGCGCAAATCTGCAGGTATCATATCCCCTGCTGATAAATCTATGATATCTCCCGGCACAACTTCCTTTATTTTTATTTCTTTTGGTTTACCATTCCGGTAAACAATTGTACTGACACGAACCATTTCACTGAGTTTTTCAGCCTCTTTACCTGCACGGTACTCCTGAATGAAAGAGAGAAATACGCTTATAATTGCGAGTAATATTACTATAATTGCACTGATTCTTTCTCCGAAGAAGAATGAAAATACTGCAACAACCAGAAGCACCATAACTAAAGGATTGATAATCTTTGAAAGAATCTGGAAAAGGATGGTTCTCTTCTTCTTTCTGGCAGGTTCATTGTAGCCGTACTCTTCCAGACGTCTGCGGGCTTCCGCATCTGTCAAACCCTTTTGAGATGTCTTCAGCCTTTCAAAAAGGACCTCCCGGGTACAGCCAGTGTAGTCAAAATCCAGAATCTGAGGTTTTATTTTTATCCTGGACATACTGTTCTTCCTTAATCTTTTTCAATTTCCAGCTCCAGAGTACTGATAAACTCAAATGAATAAGCCGGGCAAATTAATATTTGCCCAGCTCTTTTGCCAGGGTCGTGATACGCCTGAAGTTCTCAAGACTGACACTTGAAGGCACTGAATGGTCTGATGTATCCATTCAATTGCTCTTTTGTGCACGGGCTTTAATATTTCGCGGTAGGTCTTCACTGAGAAAAACTGGTTGTGCTTGTATCCCATATCGTCTGGCCAGGAAACGCAGCCAAACTCATAGCCTGCATCCCAGACCATATCCAGCAGCGCATTGTCAACACTTATAACTGCTATATGGTCAAGCCCGAAGAAATCCACAAAATCTATGTCCTTTGGCATCCCCTCTTTCTGCCAGCGCTCAATCGTTGCCTGCCGGGGACTGTCAATTACTGGAATGCGATCCGCCTCCCTGTGCTCGTAGATCCTTTTGAATCGTTGGGAAGAGGTCATCTCCTTCATACAAACTCCCTGAATCTTTTAACCAGAATAGGAATTTTGCTTATTATTTCTCAGGAAATTTTTTAGACGCAGGCACCCCACCAATTCCCCAGTGTTTCTTTGGAAATTCCTGCAAAATCACTGTCACATGTTCAATCAATATTCCAAGCGTTTTTGCAACTGCATCTGCTACATTTTTAATCAGGGCTTCCTTTGTAGCATCATCCCTTCCTTCCCATATCTCAACCCTCACAATCGGCATATCCCCTCCTCAATTTCCCAGTGCAGCATGCACTTCCTTTAACTGTTCTACAATCTTTATCTTCTGCGGGCACTTCTCCTCACACTTCCTGCACTCCCTGCAGAAATTTGCGCTCGCCTTCCTCTCGGTTAGATGTCTGTATCCATTTTTAGCAAATTCTTTAAGGCCATAAAGCCTGAAATAGTTCATTAAAGAAAAGTTTGCAGGTATATTCACTCCATTTGGGCAGGGCATACAGTACTTGCATTCAGTACAATATAAATCAGCAAGTTTTTTCTTCTCGTCCAGCGCTTGCTGAATTTGCTTCAGTTCCTCCGGACTCAAGGGCTCTTCCCTGGATGCGGTGGCACAATTCTCCTCAACCTGCTGGATAGTATTCATCCCTGACAGAGCTGTTGAAACCCCTGGATTTGCAAGCACAAACCTTAAGGCGAGTTCAGCAGTGCTTTTTACTCTACCCGGAATAAGGTTCTGGATTTCAGGAGAAGGCGGTCCCAGCTTTCCTCCCCCTAATGGGCCCATCACTGCAATTCCATACCCGTGCCTGTATGCATATTCAATAACCTTTTCATTCGTCCTGTCCAGCAGATTATACTGCAAGATCATACCTTCTATGTAACCTTCTTCAAAGAATTTTATCATATTTTCAGGGGTATCATGACAGGAAACAATCAGATGTTTCACAATCCCTTCCTTTTTTGCTTTCAGGGCTTCCTTTAGCCAGTTATTTTCAATCTTTTTGCTCTCAAGGTATGCGTCCATCCTTATATCGTGCCATACAGCATAAAGGTCAAAGTAATCCACCTGCATCCTTTTCAGTGACAGATCAAGTTTTTTGCGCCAGTGCGCAGCGGTATAGTTTCTGTCCCACATGGGATTCTTTGTGCAGATTACTATTTTCTCCCTCGGGTATTTCTTGAGTGCCTTGCCACACACAATCTCACTCTCCCCGTATACAAACGCAGTATCCAGAAAATTAACGCCAAGGTCAAATGCCCTCTGGATAACTGCAATTGCCTCATCCTCAAGAATAACATTCATTATGCTGGGCAATCTCATACCGCCAAACCCCAGCACTGAAACCTTTAAACCTGTTTTACCAAACTCTCTGTAGAGCATATTTCTCCTTTCAATTTTAAAGGGATGCCCACAGCATTCCACGCCTTACTATTTCGAGAGCTTCTGGTACCTTGAAGTCAGAGCTGGTGTGCCCAAAAGAAGCATAGAATACCCTTCCCTTTCCCCACATCCTTTTCCATACTGCAGGCATAACGCAGCCCTTTATCCAGGGAGCATCAATCCCTGCAAATGTGGTAGTTGCAAGCACCTTGTTTGAAGGGTCCACATGCATATAATACTGCTCCGAATATAGCTTGAAATCTTTTATGCCCCTTGTAACAGGGTCCTCGTGGTCTATAATATTAACCTCATACTCCACCAGCCCTCCAGGATGTGCAACCCACTGGCCCCCTACCATCCACTGGTATTCTGTATTCATTCTAAAAGAATCGGCCATTCCTCCATGCCATCCTGCAATGCCGGCTCCGTTTTTCACAGCCTCCAGCAGGCCCTTTTCCTGCTCTGGTTTGAGCGAACCCATTGTCCAGATTGGAACGATAAGACTTAAAGAATTCATAAGGTTTTTGTCCTGGTATGAATCCAGGGTGTTTGAAACTATAACTTCATATCCTTCTTCCTTTAAAACCTGCTCAAAGAGCTCGGCGCACTGCCTGGGCTCATGGCCTTCCCATCCTCCCCATACAATCAGTGCCCTTTTTTGACCTGACATAATTATTGCCCCCTAAATTATCATGTAAATTTTTCTGCCTCTTCCTTTGCAATCCTCACCCACTCAGAAAGTCTGTGTGGCTGGTTCCTGCAGGTATGCGTATCCTTCATTATGAGTTCAATAACACAGCCCCTTGTTTTTTCAAGTGTATCGCGTATGTTCTTTCTTACAAAATCCGGATCCCACTGCTCTGCTGCAATCACTGCAGGATTTGGTTTGTATGAAAAAATGAATCTATCTCCGATTTTTTCAGCTGCCTCTGCAACATCCACCCAGGGACTCATTGAAAGACGCCTCAGGCGCGGGATATGCCTTGCAATTATGTCAATCTTCTTATGAAGTGGCTCGCAGCAGCCATAAGCATTCAAACCGAAACATGAAAGCCATTTTTCTTCATAGCGCAATGCAAATTCCTCATGCATTGCGGGAGAAACAAGAGAGAACATCTGGGTTGTGGCAAATCCCCACATATCAATCGGGCGCACATTCTTTCCATCAAAATCTTTTTGTGGTAGTTCATGTGTAAACCCTGTTCCTCCTGAGCCACAGTAGTGGTTTGCGTTGTTAAGACTCAGGGCACCATTCTTTTCCAGTGCATTCAGCATCTCCATCATTCCTTCAAGCATAAAGTTTAAAACGCTCTGAAGCCATTCGGGCCTATCCACCATATCCAGATATATCTGGTCAAGTCCCCGCCACGTAGCAAGCCTGTCAATGTTGTCAAACCAGAAGTGCGTTACCCCCCTCTTTTCAACCGGTAGTATACCGTTATACAATTCCAGGGTCCTTTCATATATTTCCTCTGTTGCCTTCCAGTCAATACTCACCTGTGGTTTGTGCACCTTGTTGAAGAAATCCTCCTCGGTCTTGATCACCGGATTGAAATGCCTTGCTCCTGCCGGGTCTGAAGGAGATGTGGAATCCTCAGAAATGCCCCAGCCGGTATTGTTTATGACAATCGGGGACGGGATAATCCTGTCTATCACATTGTCATCCTTCAGAAACTCCGCATAATAAAGCCGTGTTCTGAGAAGATGTTCCTGTTCCCGGCAGAAAGGGTCTTCTGTCAGAAGATCTTTTTCTGTAATCAATTCTCTCCAGGCGCCTTCAGGGAAAATAAGAATCATGGGCCTTACCCGTTTCAGGCTATTGTGCGCGTACCACATCTCTGCCTTTTTCTTCTCACCTGGAAGTTCTGCCAGCTCAAATAATCTCTTTGCCAGGTCCTGGATAATTCTTTTATCTTTTTCAGTTATAGCCATTTTTAATAATAAAACTCTGCTATTGTCTTTCTGCCCGGATTCTCCAGAATAACCCATTCTTTCTCAGGGTCAAATTCCCTCTGCTCTGAGTTATTCACAAGCACCCTTTTAATCTGTGCCTGTCGCGGGTGGCGGACACGGAGAAAGATAGCCCCGGGATTTCTTCGCAGCTCCAGCTCAAGGATGCAGGTTATTTTGTTTTTTTCAAGCGGGCAGAATTCAATACTTACAATTCCAAATCTTGTTGCACAATTTTTTAACCAGAACTTCTCTTTTTTTGCAAACCACTGGCGTGGAATACCTCTGCCAATATAAAGGTAATCACCCATTGTATATACAAACATAAACTTGAGCCAGCGGGATACATTGGCTTCATCTGATGTTTTGAAATGAGCCCCTCCTGTTTTCCCCAGTGCTGGAAGGGGATGTTCAACCAGCAGGTTCAGGTCAGGACGAAAAGCAGAGGCGAAGCCATTAAAAAATGCGCGCAGGAAATGTTTTATCTGGTCTCTTTCTATATATGGAACCGGCCCCGGAAGAAGATTTGGCTGCATGGAAAATCCTCCAAGATTGAACCATTCCTTTTTGAAATTTTTAAATCCATACCCGAAATTTCTGTCAATATAGCGGTTGTCTTCATAATCCTGAAGGATCCAGGTTGCTTCCTGAGAAGTGGGCTCAAGGAAATGGGTAGTAATAAGGTATATTGCTCCTTCCAGTACTTCCCTTATCCAGCCATAATCCCTTCCACGCAGATAAAGCCTGGAAGGGTAATGGGGAATGTATGTGCCGTCACGCAATCTCACAACAGGTGAATTGAGCCTTGCCCTTTCAAACCCTGCTTTCAAATCCCCTGCATATTCTTCTGCTTCTTTTACTAACCGCTTTCCCTCAGGATGGCCGGCCTCAAGCAATGCCTGTGCGCAGGAATTCAAACCCCACCAGGTAATTACATTTGTGGAAAGCCAGTAATAGAATTCTGTAACATCCTCCAGGCTTCCTGCAGGAAGAAATCCGTATTCCCAGACCCGTTCTCCATCAATCTCTTTCTTTGTAAGCTGCCTCTGTCTTATAACCCATTCACAACCCTCAATAAGTTTCTCAGCATGTGATAAAAGCCAGGCCCTATCTCCTGATAACCTGAAGTGTTCCCCCATACACCACAGAACCCAGCCATGATGCTGGTTGTATGCTCCGCACTCATATCCACCTGCCCCAAAAAACATTCCATGGAAGTCTGTAAAATTTCCTGGCTGTGGAACTGTGCCCTGGTATTTGAAAAATACCTCCAGCCGTCTTTCTGCTTCTCTGTGCAAGCCACGCTGATCCAGGTCATTTATTATCATGCAGGCTTCATTTGAAAAATTTCCATAGGAAACAGTTCCAACACAGGTGTTCACAAGGTTATTGTCATCGGGCATTGCCTCATCATTAATAAATATATGGGCAAGGTGTGTGGTGTGAAATCTGTTTAAAATCGGCTCCGGTGTCATTATCCTGCAACCCTGATGGACTGCTTTATACCAGAACTCTTTTGCTTCAAAAAACTCTTTTTCAAACTTTTTTTCAGCAAGGGAAGAGAGCTCCTGAGGTGTTTTAAGTGCAGTGAATGGAATCTTGAGAATTAATCTCCTGGACTCCTTTGCAGGAATTCTGATTTCATAAAGCAGCCCTTTTCCTGATACAGAAATTTTCCCTGGTTCACCCTCTTCAATTGCAAAACGAAGAGTGTTCTCATTTTTATAATATGTATAAACCATTCCCTGAAGATTGATAAGCTCTTCGAGGGCGCCTTCCATAACTTTTGTATTCGTATACCTGGTTTTGGCAGTGGCAAAAATTTTCAATCTAATTTTTTTTGTTTTCTTTCCGGTATTTTTAAAGATAAATCTTACCATTGCAATAACAGGTGCATCGGGAGGGAGATTGTCAGAAAGGATACTTTGAAGAAGCGGGGTAGCAAAAACTGTCTGGGTAATCAGAACTGTATCCTTTTTGAAAACTGTGTGCAGAATTGGAAGTTCATCATTTTCAATAAAACGTCTCTGGAGCTTAAAATTTCCAGGGTTAAATGTGAGGCACCAGTTTCCATCCCTTTTTATACCGGGGGTGTCCCTTCCCGGAACTGAAATCAGGCGTTCGTTTTCACGTATCAATATACTGCCATCTGGAAAAATCTGGAATTTCTGTCTTGAGTGCCTGCAACCAACAAAGTAGTATGTGAGGTCTGGCGCGGGCATATTCCTTAAAGCATTCTTTAAGGATTGCTCCCTGTGTTCCTCTACCATTTGATAAACAGTTTTCTTTTTTCTGAATTTATAGACTACCTCTTCATAACTTTCCTGATTTGAAATGTTTTTGATAAGCACTCCAGGGTTTGGTAGATACACTGGATTTTCAATTGCTTCCAGGGGATTGAATGTGAATCCATCTTTCCCCATATACAGGGTGACAAGAGGCCTGTCTCCTGAAAATGGACTGGAGGGTGCCATAATGTTGAGTTTGAGCTTCACAATATTAATATCTTTTAAATTGAACTGCCGAATTTCTGGACTGCTGGATATTTGCTCGCCTGTTATCCTGACCTTCTCTTCCAGTTGACAGTTGTATGTGCGTATAAAATCAAGGTTTGGTCTGCCCTTCCACTCAACCAGGAGGTTTGCCTTTTTACAGGATGAGGTTGTATAAACAATTGCGCTTTTCTCAGAAAGGTCTGGCTCCGGACAGAGACCCTCAGGAATGTCAATCTTGAGTTTCATTGTCCTTCTGAACCTGACAGGATATTCCTTCATTGCAGGAAATTCTTCTGTTAGCGGACAGAACCCTATAATAATTTCCCTCTTTTCTTTTTTTGCCTTTGTTGCTGCAAGTCTGTATTCTCCATTGAACCAGTCATCTGTCTTTGCCCAGCCCAGAGCACCTGTTCCCTGGATTCCTGCAATTTCCCAGCGTTCTTCAGGCCAGGTTTTCCACCAGTAATAAACCTTTATGGCTTCTGGATTCCCTTTCCAGCTCTCTCCTGCCACAAGAACAATGGATTCAATATCCCTCTGTTCCTCCCAGACCCACTCCTCTTTGCCCTTTTTATATGCAAAAGGCACAATATCAAGTCTGTTTATCCTGCTCATAAATTCCTTAAAAAATTATCCACAGGTTTTCCACACCTGTGGATTATTGTGGTTAAAAAAGATTTACTGAATTCTTATTGTAATACAATCATTTTTCAGAATGTTTATTTATGGTTGTCAGGGCTCAAATGTCTTTACAGCCCACATAAACAAAAGCCCCATAGCAAAAAATACAAGTGCAAGATTGGCTTTTCCTGGCACTTTTTCCTTGTGCAGTTCAGGAATTAAGTCAGAAGCAGAGATATAGATAAACCCTCCTGCAGTAAAAGCGAGAAGGGCGGGCGTAAAATTCCTTATATGGCCATAGAGGTATAAACCGATTATTGCTCCGGCAATTGCTGTTAGTGCGGAGAGTAAATTGAAACCCAGTGCCCCTGCCTTTGAAAAACCACCATAAACAAGCACTCCGAAATCTCCCAGTTCCTGAGGGATTTCATGCACAATCACAGCAATTGTGGTAATTATACCTGCCTGAATGCTCACTGAATAACTTGCAGCAATTACCATTCCGTCAATCATATTGTGCAGTCCATCTCCAATCAGGTTGAGATATGTAAAGGGATGCAAATCGCAGATTTCTTTATGGCAGTGGCGCCAGTAAAAAAATCTCTCAAGGGCAAAGAATATAAGAATGCCAAAAATTGCCCATAAATAAATATTCGTTCCTTCTGCCTGCTCTGCTGCCTCAGGAAGAAGGTGCAGAAATGCTCCGCCAAGAAGCGCTCCTGCAGAAAAACCCATTAAAAGAAAAACAATCTGATTCAGGATTTTATCGCTTAAGAAAAGCGTAAAAACCCCTACCAGGGAAATCAGGCTCACCAGAACCGTGCTTCCTATGGTCCAGCCAATCATTTTCATCTCCCTTTTTCTTCAGGTTGTTTTTCGGGCTCTTTCTCCTCTTCCTCTTCCTCAGGTGCAATGCGTGCCACAGCTACAACCTTATCCCCTGGCTCCAGCCGCATCAGGCGCACCCCCTGGGTTGCCCTGCCTATCTCTCGCAAACCTTTCACCCCGAACCTGATGATTATTCCTGAGGAGGTAATTGTCATAAGTTCATCCCTGTCTTCCACTGTCCTTATTGCAACCACAGGTCCGTTTCTTTCGCTCTCCTTAATATTGATTACACCCTTGCTTCCCCTGTGGGTCTTGCGGTATTCCTTGATTTCTGTGCGCTTTCCAAATCCATTTTCGGTTACTGTCAGAAGGGATTGGTGTTCGCTGGAGCAGGTAACCATTCCTATGATATAGTCTTTGTTTTCAAGTTGAGCACCACGCACCCCTGTTGCTGCTCTTCCCATAGGCCTCACCTCTTTTTCATCAAACCTGATTGCCTTGCCCCTGCGTGTCCCGAGTATTATTTCCTGGCTTCCATCAGTGAGGCGGACCTCAATCAACTCATCTCCCTGGCGCAGTTTAAGCCCTATAATGCCACTTGGCCTTGGCCTGGAATATTCAGACAGCAGGGTTTTCTTTATTATCCCCTGCTTTGTTGCCATAACAAGAAAGTGCTTGTTATCAAATTCTCTAACAGGGATGTGCGCTGCAACCCGCTCACCTTCAGAAAGACGTAAAAGGTTTACTATTGCCTTTCCCTTTGCCTGTCTTGAGCCAACAGGAATTTCATGGACCTTCAGCCAGTAAACTCTTCCAAAATTTGTAAAGAAAAGGATATAGTCGTGCGTGGAGGCAATTATAATGTCTTCAACAAAATCCTCTTCTTTTGTCTCCATTCCAATAACACCCCTTCCACCCCTGCGCTGTCTTCTGTAGGTATCCAGGGGCAGGCGTTTGATATAGCCAGCATGAGATATTGTCACAACCATATCCTCTTCAGCAATCAGGTCTTCAATTTTAAATTCTGCCTCACCCTCAATAATCTTTGTGCGCCTGCTGTCCCCGTATTTCTTCTTCAGTTCCTGGAGTTCTTCCTTTATAATATTCAGAATTTCCTTTGGCGTTTCAAGAATGTATTTGAGCCGGGCAATTTTTTTTCTCAGCTCAATGTATTCCTGGTCCATCTTTTCCTTTTCAAGCTGGGTGAGCCTCTGCAGCTGCATCTGTAAGATTGCAGTTGCCTGCTCCCTGCTCAGGTCAAAGTTGTCCATGAGTGCCTGACGTGCCTGGTCCACATCCCTTGATTTCCTTATGGTCTTTATAACTGCATCCAGGTTTGCCAGGGCAATCTTCAAGCCCTCAACAATATGAGCCCTTGCCTCTGCCTGTTTCAATTCAAACTGGCTGCGCCTGGTTATGATTTCCTGACGGTGTTTTATGTAATATTCTATGAGCTCCTTAAGATTCAGCACCACTGGCTTTCCATCCACAAGTGCAAGCATTATTACACCAAAGGTTGACTGCATCTGGGTGTGGTGGTATAACTGGTTTAAAATAACCTCAGGTATTTCATCCCTCTTCAGCTCAATAACTATGCGCATCCCTTCCCTGTCTGACTCATCGCGCAAATCAGCAATGCCGTCAATCTGCTTTGCCCTGACAAGTTCTGCAATCTTTGCAAGCAACTCTGCCTTGTTTACTTCATAAGGAATCTCGCTTACTATAATGTTTGTCTTGCCGGATTTGCCCTCCTCAATATCTGCGCGGGCGCGCACCGTGATAAGTCCCCTTCCTGTTTCGTATGCCTGCCTTATTCCTTCTCTGCCAAGTATTATCCCCCCTGTTGGAAAATCAGGCCCGGGTATATATTTGAGGAGTTCTTTTACCTCAATTTTTGGGTTGTCAATTGTAGCTATAATTGCATCCGCAACCTCATTGAGATTGTGTGGCGGGATATTTGTTGCCATCCCCACAGCAATACCCGAAGAGCCATTCAACAGAAGATTGGGAATGGCAGATGGAAGAATCTTAGGTTCTTTGAGGGTAGCATCAAAGTTGGGAAGGAAATCAACTGTTTCTGATTCTATGTCTTTTAGCATCTCCATTGCAAGGGGTGCAAGCCTCACCTCTGTATATCGCATGGCCGCAGGCGGATCCCCATCCACAGAGCCAAAATTTCCCTGTCCATCAATCAATGGATATCTCAGGCTGAATTCCTGTGCCATCCTCACCAGCGTATCATAGATTGCGATGTCGCCATGGGGATGGAATTTTCCCATACAATCTCCAACAATGCGGGCGCTCTTCTTGTATGGTTTGTCAGGAGTGCATCCAAGTTCATTCATTGTATATAGAATCCTGCGGTGCACGGGCTTTAAACCATCCCGGATATCTGGTAGGGCACGTCCTACGATTACACTCATTGCATAATCAATGTATGATTCCTGCATCTCGTCTTCAATTTCCCTGGGCACAATACGCTCTTCAGGTGGAGTAATGGGAACTGTTTCCGAAGGAGGTACTTTCCTGCCCCTGCCCTCGCCCCTTGCAAACGGTCCGGGAGATAACACCTCCTGTTTCGGTTCGCCTTCTTCAACAGGAGTTTCTTTCTTTTTTTCTTCTTGCGCAATTTTAACAACTTCTTTCTCTTCTTTTTTCTTTTTCGGTCTTCCTCTGGGCATACGCTCCCCTTTCACAAGATTATTAGATTATTTTTCAACTTTATTTTGTTTTGAAATAAATATCTTTCTCAAATATCCAGGTTCTTTACCTCCAGGGCGTGCTCTTCAATAAACTGGCGCCTGGGCTCAACTGCATCACCCATAAGAATATTAAAGATCTTGTCTGCTTCAACCGCATCGTCAATATTCACCTTCAGCATCACCCTTCTTTCAGGATCCATTGTGGTTTCCCACAGCTGTTCCGGGTTCATTTCACCCAGTCCCTTATATCTCTGGACCTCTGCATTCTTCATTCTGGCAAGGAGCTCATCCTTTTCCTTCTCATTATAGGCATAATAATACGCCTTTCCATGGGTCACTCTGTAGAGGGGTGGCTGGGCAATATAAATACAACCTTCTTTAATCAGTTGTGGCATATACCTGAAGAAAAATGTTAAAAGAAGGGTACGGATGTGCGCTCCATCCACATCTGCGTCTGTCATAATTATAATGCGCCGATATCGTGCCTTGCTGATATCAAATTCTTCTTCACCAATCCCTGTTCCTATTGCTGTAATCATCGTGCGGATTTCCTCATTTGTCAGAATCTTATCCATCCTTGCCTTCTCTACATTTAAAATTTTCCCCCTCAGTGGCAGGACTGCCTGGAATTCTCTGTTCCTTCCCTGCTTGGCACTGCCTCCAGCGGAATCACCTTCCACAATGAACAATTCGCATTTGAATGGGTCAGTCTCTGAACAGTCTGCAAGTTTTCCTGGAAGAGAACTGACCTCAAGCAGACCCTTTTTGCGGGTGAGCTCCCTTGCCTTCCTTGCTGCCTCTCTTGCCTCAAGTGCAAGGATGGTTTTCCCCACAATATTTCTGGCAACGCCGGGATTTTCTTCCAGAAAGCTCCCCAATCCATCTCCAACAATTGCCTCCACAATTCCCTTAACCTCACTGTTTCCAAGTTTTGTTTTTGTCTGTCCTTCAAACTGTGGCTCTGGAAGTTTTACACTTATAACTGCTGTAAGCCCTTCCCTGGTATCTTCGCCGGAAAGACTTATCTCTTCTTTAAGCAAACCCGCCCTGTGCACATAGTCGTTCAATACCCTTGTGAGGGCAGAGCGGAAGCCTATCAGGTGAGTCCCTCCTTCAACAGTATTGATGTTGTTTGCATAGGAAAATACTGTCTCTGTGTATCCGTCGTTATATTGAAGCGCAACCTCCACATCCACCCCTTCTTTTTCCTTGTGGAAATATATTGGTGGCTTGTGGAGAACTTCTTTGTTGAGATTCAGGTGTTCAACAAAAGATACAATCCCCCCTTCATATTGAAATGTGTGCTCCTTTTTTGTGCGCTCATCTTTAATTCTTATCTTAATGCCCTTGTTTAGAAATGCAAGCTCCCTCAATCTCTGAGAAAGGGTGTCAAAGGAAAAATCAATTTTTGGAAAAATCTTTTTATCCGGTTTAAAGGTGATCTTTGTGCCAGTTTTATCGGTCTTGCCAAGAACCTTTGGCTTATCCACAGGTATGCCGCGCTCATATTTCTGATAACTAACCTCTCCTTCATATGAGACCTCTGCCTCCAGATATTCGGAAAGGGCATTCACAACAGACACCCCCACACCGTGCAGTCCTCCTGAGACCTTATATAATTTATGGTCAAACTTTCCACCTGCATGGAGCTTTGTCATCACGAGTTCCAGACCGCTCTTTTTATAAAGTGGATGCATATCAATGGGGATGCCCCTTCCATCGTCAATAACTGTGATACTGTTGTCCGGGTGGATTATAACATCTATATTCTTACAGAAGCCAGCAAGTGCCTCATCTATGGAATTATCCACAACCTCATACACGAGGTGGTGCAGTCCTGAAGGACCCGTATCTCCGATGTACATTGCAGGTCGCCTCCTGACTGCCTCCAGTCCTTCCAGCACCTGTATTTTGTCTACGGTATAATCTCCATTTTTTTTCTCCTTCGGCATAGGCTTCGCCTCCTTAATTAATCCAGTGTTTTTTAAATAGATACTGCCTGTCACCAATCAGGTATTTTTGCGCGATTTTCTTTTTGAGCGGCAACAGCGGGTGCGGCCCTCTATTGCGGGCTGGTCAATTTCCTGCCCAATGTCCCCAACGCGAAAAACAATTTCTTTTATTATTTCTTTGCCTATTCTTTTATTCAGTTTTTTTTGTATCTCCTTCTTAAGAAAAGAATATTCCTGAGCATATATGCTGCTTTCCACAAGTACAACAAGCTTTCCTTTTTTTATATAAAATGGCTGGGCATGCCTGGATATTTCTTTTCCAACCTCTTCGTTCCAGATATGAAAAATCTTAGATTCTTCCATTCCCTCCTGAATTCCCAGCTTCTCCAGCACGCGCTTAAGAATATCTCCAATCCGCTCGGTCTTATATCCTGCCATTTCATTCTCTTATATAAGTAAAGGTATTCGGTCCTTACAGCCGTAATGGCATCACAACACACAGATAGTTTTCTTCTTTTGCATCTTTCACATATGGCTTTATTATGGCGGGGCTGGATGGACTGGTCAATTTTATAACTGTCTCCTCGGTGTCAATTACCCTCAACACATCCAGCATATATTTCACATTAAATCCAACTTCAATCTCTTCTCCTTCAAGCACAATATCTATTTCCTCTTTCCCTTCACCTGAGGAAGGGGTAGAGCCTGTGATGGTTAAAAGGTTCTTCTCTGCCTTCAACTTGATTAAATTTGATTTCTCGTCAGTTAAAAGAGAAACCCGCCTGATGGAGTCTGAAAGATTTTTAGTGCTGGCACGAATCTGCACACCAGCCTCTTTTGGAATCACCTGCTCATAATTGGGAAATGTTCCCTCCACCAGCCTGGATGTAATAGATATGTCTTCCAGGTTAAAGGAAATATGATTTTTGCCTATCAAGAGCTTAACCTTCTCCCCTTCTTCAGGAAATATTCTGACAATCTCATTCAAAACCCTGGTTGGTACAATAACACTAACCGGTTCCTTTGGTGAAGTAGAAACCTGTTCGGTTGCGTAAGCAAGTCGGTGTCCATCAGTTGCAACCATTTTGATTTGATTTTCTTTTAAACCTAAATAAACTCCTGTAAGGGCATGTCTTGTCTCATCAGTTGATACAGCAAACCTTGTTTTTTTTATCATATCTTTTAAAATGTTAGAATTTAAAGTTGTTGAGGTTATTTCATCTATTTTAGGTATTGCTGGAAATTCATTTGAAGGCCGACCGAATATTTTAAACAGAGATTTTTCACATTTGATTATTACATTATTATCTTTGGTTTGAATATAAACCTCTTTTTCCGGTAGCTCATTTATAATACTTAAAAATAGTCTTGTTGGCACAGTTATTCCACCCTCTTCTTCCACCTCAATTGGAATTGTACATTTTGTAATCACCTCTATATTACTTGTGGTCAATCTCAATTTATTAACACCAACATTTTTTTCCCCTGCTTCTATCAAGGTGTTAAGTAATATAGGGAGGGATGGCCTTGCACTAACTATATTTTCCACTGCCTGGATACCATAAAGAATCTGACTCTTAGAACCTTTCACTTTCATTTTCTACCTCCATTTTACTTTTATTATTTTAAAAAACAAAAAACAAGTAATAGTAGTAGAATGTGGAATTTTGTGGAAATAAATGTGGTTAATACCTATAAAAATTATTCACAAAATTATTAATAATCCTGTTAATAACTACCTTTTTATCCACAAAATTCACAAATACATAAAAATACTGACATTTATATAAAAATATCCACAGAAATATTAACAGTTGTGGATAATATAAACCCTAAATCATTCTTTTTCCAGTTCTTCTTTCATAGCCTTTATCTTATTATATAACTCTAAATCTCCTTTTAATCTTTCCTGAATCTTGTTATAAGCATGAATCACAGTGGTATGGTCTCTTTTTCCAAATTCTCTACCAATTTCTGGCAATGAGTAATCTGTCAATTCCCTTGCCAGATACATTGCAACCTGTCTCGGAAAAGCAATTTCCCTGTCTCTTTTTTTCACTTTCATATTCTCGTATTTAATGCCAAAGGCCTTGGCCACCACCTTCTGAATTGCCTCAATAGAGATTTCTTTTTCACCCCCCAAAGAGAAGATTTCTTTCAAAACCTCTCTTGCCATACTCAGGGTGAGCTCCTTTTTCATTAAAGAGGAATATGCCAGCAATTTCGTTAAAGCTCCCTCCAGTTCCCTTATATTATATTTTATTTTATTGGCAATGTAAAAGGTCACGTCCTCAGGAATTTTTGTCCCTTCCATTTCCATCTTTTTACGCAGTATCGCCACCCTTGTCTCAAGATCCGGGGGCTGGATATCCACAATCAATCCCCACTCAAACCTGGAGCGAACGCGTTCCTCAAGTGGTACCATTTCCTTGGGGGGACGGTCAGAAGAAATTACAATCTGGCGATGGGATTCATAGAGCTCATTAAAGGTATGGAAGAATTCTTCCTGCACCCTTTCCTTTCCGATTAAAAACTGAATATCATCAATGAGCAACACATCCAGGGTGCGATATATACTCCTGAAATTTTCCATCTGGGCATGGGCTATAGCATCAATAAAATCATTGGTAAATTTTTCCGAAGATAGGTACTTAACTTTTAATGAAGAATTGTTTTTCTTGATAAAGTGTCCGATTGCCTGCAGGAGGTGGGTTTTTCCAAGTCCGACCTTTCCATATATAAAGAGCGGATTGTATGCCTCGGCAGGCGCCTCAGCAACAGCAAGACAGGCGGCCTGGGCAAAATGGTTGTTCTCTCCAACAACGAAATTATCAAAGGTATATTTTGGATTCAGGTCGTCTGTAATAGCAGGCATAGCAGGGACCTGGGGGCTAATGGCTGGCTCCTGTGCAACAGGGGTGGATTCTGCTGAACCTTCAACTGTGAGAATGAGATCAATTTCTCTATTGGTGAGCCCCCTTACTATTTCTAAGATCAGTGGCAGGTAGTGCTCCTTTATCCAGTCCAGACAAAACTTGTTGGGTACAGATACCTCAAGGGAATTTTCAGTCCACCGAATAAGCCTTGTTGGCGCAAACCAGGTGTCAAAACTCTGCTTATTAAGCGTATTCTCAAGTCCTGAAAGGACTGCTCGCCAGATTTCCTCACCTTTTATCTCCATTTAAACCCCCGGCATAGTTGGTCTAAATTTATTCAGGTTTGCTTCCGCAATTATATCTGACAGCAACTGCGCTCAAAATTTTATCCACAAACTTATTCACAGGTGTTAATATCATTTTTCCATCACTTTCTTTATATATAGTATAGCATAAAAATAAAAAAATTCAAGTAAAAATATATTAAACTTGACTTTTTTTTAAAAAAAGGTATAATTTAATATACACATTTGAAATTTCAGGGGGAAAGATGAAACGGACATTTCAACCACACTGGAGGCGCAGGCTCAGGGTGCATGGCTTCAGGGTAAGAATGCGAAGGAAGGGCGGAAGAAATGTTTTAAAGAGGAGGCGTCAGAAGGGAAGGAAAAGGCTTACGGTCCAAAAGAAATAAGGCGGTGAAATTTGAAATGCGCAAGACCTTTAATAGGTGCTGCAGAATTTCTTCAACCAGCGAAATTAAGGAAATTCTTTTCAAGGGCAGGCGATATACAGATTCCCTCGCGAACTTTTATTTTGCACACAATCCTGGAAAGAGAGCAAGGTTGTGCGTAATTATAAGTAAGGAGTGTGGCAACGCCTGTCTGAGAAACAGAATCAAAAGGTGCTTCCGCGAGGCATTTCGCTTAAACAGGGAACACCTGATTGAAGGGACAGATATAATAGTAAAGGTTAAGTCCAATATCAGGGATTTTACATACCAGGATGCAAACCAGGCGTTTCTTTCCTTATGTAAAAAAGCAGGGGTACTGAAGGATGAATAGATATAAAAAAATACTCACTGGTGCTATAAAGGGATATCAAAGATATATTTCACCCCTTAAAGGAAGGACATGCAGGTTTTATCCTACCTGCTCTCAATATGCTCTGATTGCAGTGGAAAAATATGGAATTCTGGAGGCACTTGGTCTGACACTGAAAAGAATTTTTAGGTGCCACCCCTTTTGTGCAGGAGGATATGACCCGGTTCCAGAAAGGAAAAAGGAGAGAAGGTGACTAAAAGGCTGATACTTGCTGTCGGGCTCTCAATAGCAGTGCTTTTTGCCTTCAACCTTTTATTTTACAGGAGGGTAGAAAGGCAGGTAATAGAACAAAAAGAGGAGTCTCCGGTTTTAACCCGGCCCCAGGCACCCCTTTTGCGTCCAGGGATTTATCCAGAGATGCAGACAGGAGAGGCAAGCAAAAAAGAGGTTATTGTTGAGACCAGGTTTTATAAGGTGGTTTTTTCTCCTGATGGGGCAATAAAGCAGTGGCTATTGAAAGAGTATAAGGAAAGCAGGGATTCTGAAGAGATGGTTGACCTTGCATCCGGCACAGATACAGGGCCGTGCGACTTTATCTATGAGGTGAGTTCCCTTTCCGGAGAAAAGGGAGTAAGTCTCAGCGCAAAATCTTTAGATGTAATTGTCCAGAAGGAAATTATATTTGAAGAGGAAAAATATTTTGCAACCCTTAAATTCAAAATTCACAACACATCTCCGGTTGTAAAAAATGTAGTACTTTTTCAGTGGGGTCCTGGCCTTGATAGAACATCTGATGTGAGGCAGATAGTTTTTACCTCCTGCTGTAATGAAAGGCCGGTGCGATACAGGGCACACAAGATCAAGAGTTCGATTCAGCTGAAGGATGTCTCCTGGGCAGGAATCAACAGCAAATATTTTGCGATTGTGTTTTTTCCTCAAACAAAGGGGCAGAGTCTTTTTATAGAAAGGAAAAAAGAAGGGCCCCTGTTAAAGTGTGAGATAGAAGAAGTACCTCCTGGAGCAGTGATACCTGGAGAGTTAAGGATTTATGCGCTTCCAAAGGACTACCAGAAGTTAAAGTCTGAGGGCTACAATCTCCATCAGCTTGTGGATTTCGGCACATTTGGCATTATAGGAAAAGGGATTTTTTATCTCCTGAGGCTATTCTATAAACTTACAAAAAATTATGGAGTAGCAATTATCCTCATATCAATCCTGATAAAGATTGTGCTCTTCCCCCTGAGCCGGAAGGGCATAAAATCAATGCAGGATATGCAGAGGCTCCAGCCCCAGATAGAGATGCTCAGGCAGAGATTCAAGCACGACCAGGAGGCTTTTACCAGGGAAACAATGGAATTATACAAACGGATGAAGATAAACCCGATGGGTGGATGCCTGCCAATACTCTTTCAGATACCTGTATTTTTTGCTCTTTTTGTTGTGCTTCAGAACTCAATTGAATTGCGCCAGGCACCATTTGTTTTATGGATAAAGGATTTATCGGTCACAGACCCGTATTTTGTGCTGCCAATCCTTATGGGAATTACAACCTTCCTTCAGCAGAAGATGGCCCCTTCCAGTTCCCAGACCCAGGGGATGAATTATTTTATGAGTATATTTCTCACCTTTATTTTCCTTACCTTTCCCGCAGGCCTGGTTCTGTACTGGCTTGTTAACAATATTCTCTCAATCGGAGAACAGTATCTTATAAAGACAATGGCTTAGGCTACAGAGGAGATACAGAAATGATTATTGAACAGCAGGCAGAGACAGTTGAAGAAGCCATAGAAATTGCACTGAAGAAATTGGGTTTGCCAAGAGAAAAAGTAAAGATTGAAATAATTTCAGAAGGAAAGAAAGGAGTTTTTGGCCTTGGTTCCAGGCAGGCTGTTATAAGGGCAAGCCCCTTAGAGGGGCAACAAAACCAGGCATCTGATTCAGCCGCACCCTCCAGGCCTTCACAGGAAAATATTGAACCCATTCTAAGATTCCTTGAGGAGGTATTAAAAGGCATAGGACTGAAAGCCACATTTCGCACTTCAACCCTGGAAGACAGAACCCTGTCCATAGATATCTTCTGCTCTGATACAGCCCTGTTAATTGGCAAGAAGGGCAAGAACATAGACGCTCTTCAGCACCTGGTTAATGTAATTGCGGGTAGCATCTTTCAGGGTGAAGAGCGAAAAATTTTATTGGATGCAGAGGGATATCGCTCAAGACGCAAGCAGGCCCTTATAACACTTGCAAAGAAGGTAGCAGAGGAGGTCAGGCAGACAGGAAAAGCAGTAAGCCTGGAGCCAATGAATTCTTTTGAAAGAAGGATTATACATGTGTGTCTCAAGGATGACCCGGACATAACTACTGAAAGCATAGGCGAGGGTGAGGAAAGGAGAGTTGTGATTAAATTGCGCAGGAATGGGAGGACAAAATGAAGATTGGAGTAATGCTGCCAAATCTCAAGCTTCCAACAAAGGAAGCCCTGAAAAAAGCCGCAGAGATGGAACTGGATGGGGTACAGTTGTGGACAACAGGAGGAGACCTGGATCCGCAGAAATTGAGTGCAACAGCAAGAGATAATCTGGTTCATTTTATAGGTTCCCTGGGCCTGGAGATTTCTGCGCTCTGCGGGGACCTGGGGCGTGGCTTCGGGGATGAGACAGATTTAGAAAAAAGGGTGGAACTGACAAAGAAAATTCTGGATCTGAGCGTGGATTTAAGAACACCTATTATGACCACGCACATTGGAGTGATTCCAGAAGACCCCGATGCAAAGGAATATAAATTAATGCTTCAGGTGCTCAGGGACATCGGCAAATACGCTTCTGAAATAGGCACCTGTATTGCTGCAGAAACAGGACCCGAAACTCCTGAAACCCTGCTGAAATTCCTCAAGGAATTAAATAGCCCTGGCGTAAAGGTGAACTATGACCCTGCAAACCTTGTAATGTGTATGGGCTCAGACCCTGTAAAAGGGGTGCATACCCTGAAAGACTATATTGTGCATACGCATGCAAAGGACGGTATAAAACTTCCTGATGGATATAAGGAAGTTCCGCTTGGTGAGGGCGGAGTGCCCTGGAAGGAATATATTGCTGCATTGCGCAGTATTGGCTTTGACGGGTTCCTGACAATTGAGAGAGAAGTTGGGGACAATCCCGCAGGGGATATTGCAAAAGCAAGGGATTTCCTTCGCTCTATTTTGTAAAATTTCAATGAAAAATCTGGATAAACAGAGCAGATTCATTTAAAGAAAAAAATTGCTGGGTTGCAAACAGGACCGCGCAGACCTTGAAATCTTGCAGAAGGAGGCTGGATGAATCGTATCCAGGTATTGGTAATGGTGGCCATGGCATGTTTTATTCTGGCAAAACCAGCACAGCCGGCAGGCGTACTTGTGAGGGTGGAATCCCTTTCAGGCGGGAGCTTTAACCCCGGCGCCGGGGAGAGGAACACCCTGAACTTTGCTATTACAACGGACACAACCACCAATGTCACAATAAGGGTTTTCAATATGGCAGGCGCAATGCTTATTGAAAAAAAGATTGACGGACTTAAAGAGGGACGATATAAATTCACATGGGATGGAAGGGATGCAAAGGGCAAACTTGTGGAACCTGGCTTCTACAAATACGAGCTTGTAGCATTAACTGCGAACAGACAGCGCACAGACAACGACAATACAATTGTTGAGGTCAGAAAGGGAAAGGCAGAAAAACCAGGCGTTGTCAGGGATGAACTGCCGCCAGCCCTTTATGAAATAGCAGGGGTACCTTCAGGCTATTCGCTTGCTATGGATATAAGGGGGCATGTAAGAAGTTCAACAGGAGCAAACACCGGAGGCATTAACTGGAACAGGGAAGAGCTCTTTCTGAATTTAAAAGGCGGATATGGTCCCAGATGGATCTATGATTTTTCCTTTTTCCCTTCTTATACTAAGGACCAGGCATTTCCCTGGAACAATCTCGTGTACAGTGCACTGATTGGATACATGTGCCCCTGGGGAGCATTTGACATTGGGTACAGAAATTACCTGGAAGGATACAACGACCCCTTGAGACTGCTCTCTGACTATATGATGGGCTCTGACCGCATAAGCCTTACAGCAAAACTGAACCTGCTTGAGCGTCTGTATATCGGGACAGGGATCCACAGGTTGTGTGACCTGAATCAGTCCGGATTTGATATAAGAGCAACATACGAAATATTCAATGGAATCAGGGCAGGATTCTTTCTTGTCAGCAATTATTACTCTCTCTATACTAACTCAGTAGTGGGCGGAGATGCGAGGGTTGACCTGGGAGGATTTACGCCTGCAAGCGGCACAATCTTTACAATACAGTTTGCCCGCAATATGGGCTCAACACAATTGAATACTACAACTGCTTCTACTCCATTCGGTGGAATAGCTGTGCGCTTTGAAGCAGACCACAGAATGTTTTATCTACCCCGGCGTGCCGGAGACCTCACAATAAAATTTGCTGCCCAGAATGTAGGCAGACAGTTTGTTGCAGACTACGGAGACATACCAAACGGTATTGACAGCACAGGAACAGAACTGGGGTTTGATTACTTCATAAACCCGGGCCTTGCTGTTCTGCGCAGTTTCAGGAATGAACTGAGAGCCATCTTCCTGAGTAATGGAAATGCAACCACCGGGACAAACAAGTTCAGAGAATATGTTTCAGCTGGTTTCACTGAAGACCTAAGCTTTATTGCACAGTATGAGCAGTCAGCAATGGATAACAGGACACTTACCAATACTGCACCAATCTGCAGGAATTACACCACATACGGGGAACTGCGCTATTTTAAACCCGGTGGAAAACTTGATATGGCTTTAAGGGTTAGCTACACAGCAGACACATTTGTAGCCCTCACCTCTTCTTCAGAATATGCCTCAACAAGATTCCTTGCAAAGTTCCAGGCTACACAAAATATCAGGCCTTACATTGCCTATGAAAGGGTATACAGATTTTACGGCGCAGGCCTTGCATCAAATCAGAATTACCACCATATTATGCCTGGCATAGAATGGACGATTATACCCGCAACAAGAACCGAGATAGTCCTGCAGGGCGGTTATGTCATAAACAACCTCCTGGCAAATTCAGCAACATACTATTTTAAACTGGGGCATTATTTCCTTGAGAAACTGAGTACAGTGCTTACAATAGGAAGCCAGACAAGCATTGACCCCGCATTCCGGGCCTATCTTGAAATTAAATGGGAGTTTTAACTTAAAATTATAGCGATTGGAGAGAATGGGGCTGTTACCAGAGGGGGATAAGATGAAAAAATATACAGCAGTTTTCCTTATATTTTTGTGCGGAGCACTTTATGCATACTGGATTGATGCTCAGCAGGATGCCCGGAAAAAAATAACTGCAGCATCAGTTGAAAACAAAGAGATCGCTCCTGCCCGGCCTATGGGAATTTTTGAAAAGAACTTACTTGCAAGGGCAAACCGGCTGTACGAGCAGGGAAAATATGAAGAGGCTTTCTTGAAATATGAGGAACTGCGCGACAAATATCCGGACAACCCCCTTGCCTATTACGGAATGGGTTCGGTGTGGTATGCAGCAGGGAATTTTGCTATGGCAATAGACAGGTATAATATAGCAATAAAACTTGAGCCGAATTTTGCAGAGGCGTATTACTGGCTGGGCAACGCATATTTCAAGGCGGGGAAGAAGGAAGATGCTGTGAGGGCCTGGAAGGAGTGCCTTAAAATAGACCCCGGCAACGAAAACGCAAAGGAGAAACTTAAGGCGTTAAGCAGATAATAATGTAAACGCAGGGAATTGCATGAACCAGGAACTGGCAAATGTTATAAAAATATATTCAACAGGAACACATCAAGCATTGAGCAGTTATCTTATAGGTAAGTCAAAAGATACGCTTATTGGAATATTGGTTGATTTGCTTACGATGTATATAAATGACAAGAATTCATCTACAATAAGAGAGTTTATAACCGTTACATTAGCTGGATATACGCACAAAGAAGGGAAAATAGGATATAACGGTTTTAGGCAAGATAGTTTTGTACCTGGAAGAACTATAAAATGTGAAGCAAAACCGAAAAATGTAGATACTGAGGAATTTGAAAAATATAAAAGAGGAGAAAGAAAGGCAAGCCCGGCAAAATTAAATGGTGGAGGAAATTTTACAGATTATACTCCTGCCAGATTGAAAAAAGATAAAAAAGAAAAAGACTTGAATGTGTTAGTAAGTGGATTTGTAGATGGCAAACTAATTTATATTATTGAGTTCCCCTTTAATTCTTCTGATTTTGTGAAAAACCTGGAAATAAAAATACAGAAATGGCAAAGAAAATTAAAGGGAAGTAAAAGCACAAGAGGGCAATTTCTAAGAAGCGCAGATTTTGATTACAAGGATTATATTGAAAGCCCAAAACTGGAAGTTAAATATCTTTTACCAAAAGAGGAATTGGCAAAATACAGGGATTATATTTCTAAGGGGTTTTACGAATTTTTGGAGAGTAAAGCAAAATGAATCAAAATGGGTTTTTAAATAAAATAATTCAGGGCGATACTTTAACAGTATTGAGAACCTTACCAGATGAAATTGTTGATGTTGGAGTAACATCGCCACCTTATAATAAAGGAGAAAATAAGAAAGGATGGCTTGTAAAAAATGTAAAGTACTCAGGAGCAACAGATAAATTGCCTGAAGAAGAATATCAAAAAAATCAAATAGAAGTTCTAAACGAAATTTTCAGAATTACCAAACCCGGTGCATCATTCTTTTATAACCATAAGATAAGGTGGGAAAGGGGACAAATGTTTCACCCCATGGATTGGTTGAGAAAGACAAAATGGTTAATCAGACAAGAAATAATCTGGGATAGAATGATTGCAGCTAATATCAGGGGATGGAGATTCTGGCAGGTAGAGGAGAGGATATATTGGCTTTATAAACCAAAAGGAAGAAAATTAATAGGAGAGGAATTAAAGCCAAACCATGCATTATTGACATCAATTTGGCGATTTCCGCCTGAACAAAAGAATCCTCATCCAGCACCTTTTCCATTAGCATTGCCAATTAGAGCAATTTATTCTGTTATGGATGAAAAGAAGGGTGTGGTTATTGACCCTTACTGTGGGAGTGGGACAACTCTGGTTGCTGCAAAAATATTGGGACATGATTTTATTGGTATAGAAATTTCTAAAGAATATGTTGAATTTGCTAAAAGCAGATTAAAGAATTACGAAAGTGAATTAAAATTCGCTAAAGAAGAAAAGGATAAACATATTGTGGTAAAAACTTTTAAAGAAAGGAAAAAATTAGGTGAATTTACAGGAAGGTATGGTCCACAGAATAAGAAAGACAAAATTATGACCGATGAGCAAGAGATAGATTTGTTTTACTATATGAAAAATGAAAAAAGTTAAACATCGCCTAAGGATAAGTTATTGAATTTCCCTGGCTTTAAGTATGTCAGGCGGAGGTTGAAAACATATCAGAAGAAGATTGCATTAATTTTATCATCAATCTGGTAATCAATAGAACCTATGAAAGTATGATTTAAACAGTATCTCTGCCCGCTGGCAGATATGATGCTGAAGAAGAGTTCTGCTTATTATTCATACTTTTTGGTCGGGAAGAACCAAATTTAAAGAGGTTTTGTCCCAAGTTTTTGCAGTAAAACGGGACATCACCGAAATGAGGGTTTATGAGTATACTGAGATTAAAAATAAGAATGGGTGTTGTGGCTATCCTTCTTTGCCTGTGCGCTGCGGCAACTGTGCTTGCACAGAATGAGAGGATTGAAAAAACAGAGCTCTATGCCTATGAGATTGAGGATTTCATAAAGGGCAAGGACATAGCAAGTAAACTCATTACTTCCAGCGGGGTTGATTACAGTGAATCCTACAAGGTCGGCTGGGATAGTCTCAACGAGGTCTTCGGTCTGGAGGGCATAGGCCTGGGCTTCATGGGCGATTTGCTGGAGGTTGAAGCAGCAGGAAAAATCGGGGACAAATGCGGGGACATAGGCCTGGGGCTGGCAATAATCCAGCTGGGGATTGACATTTACTCCGGGAACGCGGGTCCCGGGGTAATGAACTTCTCAAAATCAGCTGGATTCTGGAGCATAGGAAAGTTCGGATGGCAGACACTGAAGATTGCATCAATAGGTGTGCAGTTCATTGATTATGCCCTGAACAAGTTCGGCAGCACCGCTATTGCTGCTAAACTTGAAATATGGAATTCAGCATTCAGAAACTATTATAACAATGGGCCAGGAAAAAGAAGTCTGAAACAGTGGAGAGAAATTTTCTCAAAGGCAAACTCTCAGGAAGATATTGAGAGCGCTATAAGGAGCCATTTAAGCAAATTCTGGGATCTGGGACATGAAGGGCTTACCTATGCCACTCAAAAAACCGCAGCACTTGGATTTGGAGAGAAGTGGCTTGCTGAGCCACTTGAAAGTGAAAAGAAGGCAATTGAAGACAGCTATATGGCAGAGATACTCCTGCCTTATCTGAAGCCACTTTTTTATACAATGGCGCAGGAGGCAAAGGACGCCCAGATAAAAGCGGTTCAGGCAGCATACAGGGAAATAGTCAAAGTCCTTAATACAACCAGGGAAGTTCAGGTGATTGCACTTGGTGCCAAAAACCTCGTTGCAGGGCTTCCTGTAAATCTTGCAGAAGGCTTTATGAATGGCACCACAGATGCAAATGGAAAATGCAGCTTCAAGTTCACAGTTTACGGATTGCTGAAGCACGGGATTAAATCTCCTGCAAAGGTTACAATTAAAATCAAAACAGAGAAGGGCGAAGAAGAACTCAGCCAGACAGCGGATATTAAGAAGAAAATTTCAACAGTGAAGTTTAATGTAGGAGGAGTTGCTGACATAGTTGGTACGGTCACAGACTCAAGGGAAAAGAAGCCCATTGAAGGAGTAAGGGTTGAGATATCAAAGGAAAAGAAGTCCGCAACCACGAATGCCACAGGAGAATACAGGATAAAGGACATTCCTGACGGAGAATACCAGGTAACAGGGATAAAGAAGGGATATGAAAAGAAATCAGTGCAGGTATCTGTTAAGACAGAAGGTCCTTCAGAAGGGAAAAACCCTGAGGTAAGGGCTGATATAGAACTTGTGCCTGCTGCACCCAGCGTAAAGATATTATTTCCGAAAAATGGGCAGCTTGTGGAAGACCTGAGGCCAACTATAAAAGCGAGTGTTGAGGCAGGTGCAGAGGGGCTGGATAAAAGCGCAATTTCAATGAAGTTTGACGGTCAGGCAGTTGATTTTGATTATAACCCGCAGTCAGGTATAGTTACATACACGCCAGATCTGAAGGAGGACCCTGGTACAAAATGCAGGCATACGGTTGAGCTCAGTGCTGAATTGCCCGGACAAGAGAAGAAGAAGGTCATAGCAAGCTGCGCATTCACAGCTGGAATCCGTCCGCAGATAACCCAGCTTGAACTCAACAAGAAATTTTTTGAGGAACCTGACAAAGAGCCTCTTTTTACTGGGCAGATATATGACGAACACTCCGGTCCTGACCCGGGTACGTTGCTTGTATTGCTTGACGGCTCCCCTGTGAAAGCAGAATATGGAGTTTTAAGCCCGCAGTGGTTGAATATCTTCTATTTCCTGCGCGGCACAGGTATGAGGGGAGGGCAACACACCATCACAGTCTCAATAACTGACAACGCGGGCATACCTTCCAGGCCCAGGACCCTTACCTTTGATATACCAGGGCCTAACATTCAGCTGGTAAGGCCCATAGATGCAGGCAGGGTTATCTCCGGAGAGGCATTTGCACTTCCAATAAGAGTAAGGAATGTTGGCAATGGTCCTGCTGTAAATCTGATGGGCATGCTTTTCTGTAATGACAGGCAGTACGCAACAGTAAAAAATGCAACTGCTTCTTTCGGGAATTTAGACCCTGCACAGGAGGCTACAGGCGCACCACTTTTCAATATCCAGACCGCTCAAAACCTCGGAAACCCTGAGAACGGAGAACCTGTAATAGCCAACTTCACTTTAAGGTTATACCAGGCATCTTTCCCCAACCAGTTCTGGCAGGAGCAATTCTCAATACCCATATATCCCGGCGAGATGCTGGGCGGAACAGTCTATGTAAAACTTATTCACGGGACATATATGAAAGGGGAATGGCCCATACACATTGCATTCCAGACAGTTTGCCTGACTGGAACAGGAGGAAACTTTACTGCAATTTCAGATGCAAATGGCAACGCAGTGTTCAGAAACATCCCACCCGGAGATTACACTACCTATGTTCCAGCATGGTATACCTATGGTGTAAAACTCGGGGAATACATAAAGACAGTTACTGTGGTTGCAGGTCAGGAGGCACGCGCAACACTGAAGGGCTCCTGTCCGTATCTCTATGCCTGGGACGGAAAGGAATTTGTGAAGGAGAACGACATTTATTCTACTGCAAGGATACTTGCCAGGGGGCATAACCCTGTTGTTTACACTCCTTCAAGAGAAGAGATTAAAGATGTGGAATATACTGATTATCTCTTTCTCCAGAAGAAAGTTGTTCCAAAGGATAACCACTATGTATTCCGCCTGGAAGAAATACGCAATGAAATTTCCTGGACAGATTTTGTCAGATTGATGGTTGTTGACCATCCAAAAGGGACAAAGATTTGTGGTGATGGAAAAGGTGGTATTTATGCTTATGGGAAACCTGTCAGTCCTGTATCTGCTTTTGATGACAAAGGAAATAATGTAGTTGACCTGGTGAAATCTTGTGACTCAGAAGGGTTTAAGGCATTCCACGAGTCTTCCCTTACCCTGAAATTCAATACCGGTGAAAAAATTGAGAATGCCCGTCTCTTAATCAGGATGAAGGGCTGGGAAAGGGTTGACCGTGCATATAAACCCATTCCTGCAGTGCCACCAGATGTTCAGATTCAAACAAAGGACGAAAACGGAAGATGGATTACACGCCGTTCAATTTTCCCCAGGAATGAATGGGACCTTACAATTGTTGATATGTCACCTTTCCTGAAAGGAAAGAAGGAAGCAGAGGTGAGGCTTTATATTACACAGTGCCGCACTGACAAGTATCACCTGATTGATTTTGTCGGGCTGGATACAAGTAGCCTGCAGAAAATGAAAGTTACAACGCTTGAACTGAAAAAAGCAGTTCATAGTTTCTTGGGAGAGGTTACAGAAAACCTGTCAAAAGAAGATAGAATTTATGTACAGACATACCCGCAGGAATGGATGGATATTTATTTTGATAAAATAGAAGAGCCTGCTGAAGAAAGAGATTTTGTATTTGTTTCAAGGGGGCATTACCTGTATTTTGACCAGGGCAGTGCATTGCGCCTGAAAAGGTAGTCCGAAGATGAAAAAAACTTTTATTACACTTTTACCCCTGATAATGTTATTGTGCACAAGCTCTCCAGGCCCAGCCCAGGACACAGGTGCGCTTTCTCCACCAGAGGCACTTCTTTTAAAGGTTATGAAAGCATATGAAACAGAGAGCATAGATATGCTCAAACAATGCCTCTGGTATAACTCACCCAAAGGTAGTAAAATTATTGAGAGGGCAAATTATGAATTTTCCAGGTACGATACAATCACCCTCAACTTAAAACCACTCTCCACCGTGTTTTATAAAAAGTTCGGGTATGAGAATGTGGAAGTAAAGGTAATGGAAGAATTCCATGGAGTAGATGTCACAGACAATAGTGTTCAGGACAGTGTCTCAATGAGTGTTTTCACTATGTTCATAGACCTGGATGGTACCTATTACATCCTTAACTGGGAAAGAGTGGGCAGCCTTCCTGTAATAAAGATTCAGAAAAATCCCCATCCGCAGCAAAACCCGGAAAACACCGGACCAATCAGCAAGTAATAAAAAAGCGTTAAACAAAAAGGGTGGCGTTTAAAAAATTTGACCCATCCTCCTCTGCTCGCGGTGGCGAGTAAGAGTGGGAGGTAACGGGTCTGCGTCCCTGAGTCAGAAAGTTGGTTTTTTCTTTGCTTTAAAAATAAGAAGAAACCCTGGCGAAACTTTAAATAAAACCAGCTACAAAGGTTCAGTTTGCCTCCAATAACACCACTATAGGAGGCAGGGGATATTATCTTTTCAAGGAAATACCCAGCAACATTCCTGTAATTCCCTGTGCAGGTATAGAATTCAGCTGGGTTATTTCCCAGTATCTTAAGTATGGTGGATATCTTGCAGGTGGATTTGGCGGAGTAGAACTAATGGCTACAAAGAACATAGGCATAGGTATAGACGCAGGGCTTTATTATGTCTCACTTACAAGCACCCTTGGCGCATATCCTGACTGGGGCATAATTTTTAATGGTGGCCTGACATATTACTTCTAAAAACTGGGAAGGAGCAGAGACCATCGGATTTTCACGGGGGTGGATATAAAAGAATCCTATAAGGATAAAATGAAAAGGGGATAAAATGAAAAGAATAGTATTTGTGGGTATTCTGGTCCCGGGAATAATAATGTCGGTTTCTTCTTATGCTTTCTTTGTTGGTTTTGGCAGTGCACCAACAGTTGAGCAGATGATTAAAAAAGGTCAGGACGAAGGAAAGATTCCAAAGGTTCCTGATACAGGCGAACACCTGGACCAGTGCAATACACAAACGCAGAAACTGTCTGGCAGAAGTCATGGAATGGCGGAGGTAATGATGGGGGCTATGGCATTGCAGTTGATTCATCAGGCAATGTCTATGTGACAGGGCAGTCCTATAACGGCGCAAACTATGACTTCATAACAATAAAATACCGCCAGTATTAGTTTTTGATTTTTTATACAGTTGTCTGGTCTTCCCTGCACGGTTAGGGATAGCATAAGTAAGTATCCGTGATACATAAGTAAGCATCTATCATAACATAACCAGGGTTTCAAATTAAAAACACTCTCGTGCCCTCCGGGGTGCGGGAGTGTTTTTATTCCAAAAGCAAAACCGCGTTTTTAGTGCAAGACAGTGGATTTATACTTGATTTTTCCCAAAATTATGATATAATATAACTTACTTTAATAGACTCTCTTAACACATATGAATAAATCCAATTTCTTGAAATTCCTGGGCACTGCAGGTGCAAGGTTTGTGATGATAAAGCAATTGCGCTCATCAGGTGGGCTGTGGCTTTCTCTTGAAGGAAAAAACATCCTCATAGACCCGGGACCTGGCTCTATTGTTAGATGCGCCTCAAGCAAGCCAAGGCTTGACCCCACACAACTGGATGCGATAATTATCACGCACAAGCATCTTGACCATACAGGAGACTTGAGTGTGAGCATTGAAGCAATGACAGAGGGAGGCTTTAAAAAACGGGGTCTTCTTTTTGTTCCGCAGGATGCACTTGACGATGACCCTGTTGTGCTGAAATATCTGCGCAGCTTTCCTGAAAAAATTGAAGTTCTAAAGGAAGGTGGAAAATATAAAATTGGAGAAGTTTTATTCAATACACCGGTTAAGCATATCCACAGGGTTGAAACATATGGCCTGAATTTTATAGTGGAAGGAAAGAACATCCTCTCAATAATCAGTGACACAAAATATTTTGAGGGAATTGAAAAATATTATCCTGGAAAAACACTTGTGATAAATGTTGTGAGATTTGAACCGGACCCAGGCCTTGACCATTTGAGCATTCCCGAAGTAAAAGAGATAATAAAAAGGGCAAAGCCGGAAAGGGCAATACTTACACACTTTGGTATGAAGATGGTTCAGGCAAAGCCCTGGGAAGTTGCAGAGAAGTTGAAAAAAGAACTGGGTATTGAAGTTCTTGCTGCCAGCGATGGAATGACTGTGGAGCTTTAGCAGGTTATACCTGAAACAAATCCGGGGCAGGCGCATAAAAATAGAACCTGAGTTTTAAGAGGAAAATTATGGGAGACTGGGTAAACATTTATACTGCAAGAAATATACTGGATGCAAACTTCATTAAGGGCAGGCTTGAATCCGAAGATATACCTGCGATGCTGAAATATGAGGTTGCAGGGCAATTATACGGGATAACCGTGGATGGATTGAGTGAGGTGCAGATATTTGTGCCAAGGGAACTTCAGCAGGAAGCAATAGAAATAATTGACCAGCTCAAACAGGGGCAGGAGGAGTTATGAACTTATTCGGAAAAAAATACAAAAAAGAAGAAATACTTAGAAAAGTCGGGGACATTTCCCAGGTCTGCGGGATACGGCTGATGGAATTGCAGGAGGGAAATGAAAAGGGCGTTGGCATTGCTGAGATGCGCTCCGGCTCTGGATTTCGTGTTATAATTTTACTTGAGAGGGGAATGGACATAGGTTATGCTGAATATAAAGGTATACCGCTATGCTGGCGTTCTGCAATCGGGGATGCACACCCTGCATTCTTTGAGCCTGAAGGGCTGGGGTGGCTGCGCACATTCTATGGAGGACTTATGAACACCTGTGGCCTTACCTATGCAGGCGCTCCCTGCGAAGACCAGGGAAAGCAGCTTGGTTTGCACGGAAGGGCAAGCCATATACCTGCAAGGAATATTTGTTCAGAAGCAGAATGGAAGAAAGATGATTATTTCATAACCCTGAAAGGGAAGCTCAGGGAGGCGGTTGTTTTTGGAGAGAATATCTTATTGAGCCGAACAATCACAATGAAGATGGGGGAAAACAGGTTATTTGTGCATGATACAGTGGAGAATATGAGCTATCAGACCACCGAGCATATGATTTTGTATCATGTGAATGTGGGGTTTCCGGTGCTGGATGACGGGGCGCAGATGATTTCACCAACAATCTCTGTTGTGCCCAGAGATGTAGAGGCAGAAAAAGGAAAAGAAGAATACAATAAATTCAGTGCACCAATTCCAGGATTCAAGGAAAAGGTCTACCTGCACAAGGTGAAGGCTGATAAAAATGGGTTTGTCCATTCTGCAATTGTCAACAGGAGTTTTAACGGTGGGCAGGGCATAGGTCTTTATATAAAGTATCCTGTAAAAGAAATGCCCTTTCTCACAGAATGGAAAATGATGGGAGAAGGGATATATGTTGTGGGAATGGAGCCTGCCAATTGCTTTGTAACAGGAAGGGCAGCGGCGCGCAAAGACGGCACCCTGCAGTTCCTCAAGCCCGGCGAGAAACGGGAGTATGCCCTTGAAATCGGCGTGCTTGCTTCAAACGAAGAAATCTTAGAATTTGAGAAAAAGTTAAAATGATTGAAATTGATGGAAGTTATGGTTCTGGTGGAGGACAGATTCTGCGCACAGCAGCCGGCCTGAGTGCGCTCACCGGAAAGCCCTGCAGGGTATTTAATATACGTGCGAAGCGCAGAAATCCGGGCTTGCGCGAACAGCACCTGCAGGCCATAAGGGCAGTGTCCAGAATGTGCAGCGGGAAATTGACAGGAGCAGAGATTGGTTCACAAGAGATAACATTTGAGCCAGGCAGGATAAAGGAAGGAGAGCTCCTTGTGCCTATTTCCACTGCTGGCTCGGTTGGACTTGTCCTGCAGGCACTTCTAATACCTTCCAGTAAGTCAGGGGCAAAAATAAAATTGAGTGGTGGTGGAACATGCGGAAAGTGGGCGCCCCCTATTTCTTACATACAGAATGTCCTGGCAAACTTCCTTTCAGAAATGGGTTATAAAGTTAACATCAAAGTCCTCAGAGAAGGCTTTTATCCAAAAGGAGGGGCTGAGGTTGAGGTAATTGCTGCACCTGCAGTATGGAAGCCAGTGGAGATTATAAAGAGAGGGGGCGTACTTACGATAGGCGGGATTTCAAAGGCATCCCTTTCTCTGAAGGAGCAAAGGGTTGCAGAGCGCCAGGTGGATGCAAGTCAGAAGGTGTTATACGAATATTTCAGGATACTGCCTGCAATTGAAATAGAATATTCTCCTTCGCTCTGCCCCGGTTCAAGTCTTCAATTATGGATTGATACAGAGCACTTTTTAAGGATTGGCGCCTCTGCAACAGGAGAGATTGGTAAAAAGGCTGAGGAGGTTGGAAGAGAGGCAGCGCGTAATCTCATAAAGGAATACGAAGGTGGAGGTGTGGATTCGCATGCTGCTGACCAATTGCTTCCATATATGGCACTGGCAGGGGGAAAGATTAAGGCAAGCAGGGTCACAGAGCACTGTCGCACAAACGCATTTGTGATTGAAAAATTTCTTCCTGTAAAATTTAAAATAGAAGGCACCCTGATAGAAGTGGTAAAGACTTCATAAAACACAAGTTAGAGGTAAAAACCTGAATTAAAATGGGTATCAGAAAGAGATTTTTAATTTTGCTTTTAGCCTTCAGCCTTCAATCTTCTTTTGTCCCCGGTCTGCAGACATTCCTGTCCGCTCACGAGACAATTTCATTTTTAGATACAGGTTCTGGTCCGACAATAACACCGCAGAGTATAATTGAGGAAGCAAGTAGACTTTATGAAGGGGGCGTGCGCGAATATGATCAGGGAAACTGGGTCCTGGCAAAAAAGAATTTTACCCTTGCCCTGCAGACCCTTACCAGAATTAATGAAGAAGATTTATTGGATGCGCTCCAGCAGGAGTATAATAACCTGTTCAGTTCAATATGCCTTTTTCAGGTGCGTGTGCGCAACCTCCTCTATGGCTTTTCTGCAGCCATAGATGACATAGGTACAGAGACATATCCATTTCCCCTTGTTTTCAATCACAGGGTTGAGAAGTGGCTTGAATATTATGTGACAAGGGACAGGGACTATTTTGCAAGGAAGCTGTATGAATCCGGGAAATACTGTAAAATGATGAAGGAGATATTCAGGAAAAAAGGCATTCCGCCTGACCTTGTCTATGTAGCACTGGTTGAAAGTGGTTTTAATCCATATGCCTACTCACGGGCACATGCAGCTGGAATATGGCAGTTTATATCCTATACAGGAAGTCTGTTCGGGCTTAACCGCAATCACTGGATAGATGAAAGAAGGGATGTTGAGAAATCAACTTTAGCTGCAGCTGAATTTCTAAAAATCCTTTATAATGAATTCGGGTCCTGGCTGCTGGCACTTGCTGCTTATAACTGCGGCCCAAACAGGGTGAAACAGGCAATAAGAGACCAGGGCACAACCGATTTCTGGCTTTTGTCTCTTCCTGTTGAAACACAGGAATTTGTTCCGAAGGTCCTTGCTGCAATAATGATTGCAAGGGATCCTGAATCTTATGGCTTTTCCAGAGAACTTGAAGCCCTTCATACATATGATGAGGTTCAGATTCAGGGATGTGTGGATCTGGGCGTTGTAGCGAAATGCTGCGGTGTTTCCATTGAAGAGATTATGATTTTAAATCCTGAACTCACCAGGGCATGCACTCCTGACAGCACAGATACCTATACATTGAAAATTCCGAAGGGAACAGAAGAGACATTCTGGAGAAATTTTTTAGAACTTCCGGAATCCAGGAGATATCTATCTTCTGAGGAGATTGCGCGCAGAAAAGGCTGGTGGATTGTATATAAAATAAAGAAAGGAGATACACTGGGAAGGATTGCAAAGAAATTCGGTACAACTGTAGAAAAGATTCGTCAGTGGAACCCGTCTATAAGAAACACACGCTACATCTACCCCGGCTGCACACTGAAAATATTTAAAAGGTGATGGAGGCAGTATTTGATAAATGCAGAGATTTCATATTCACAGGCGTTTTCAGAATTCGCAGAAGTTTATGACAGGTTTATGCACTACATAGATTATCCAGGGTGGGTGAGATATATCCTGGAAATAATTGAGCTGTTCGAAATAAGGGGAAGAAGACTTCTGGACATTGCATGTGGAACAGGAACATGCGCACTCCTTTTTGCCCGGGAAGGCTTTGAGGTTACAGGCATTGACATATCTCAACAGATGCTTGAACAGGCAAGAAAAAAAATTCAAAACTCCGGATACAGAATTTCACTCTTTCAGCAGGATATGAGGGAATTTAAAATTGATAAAAGGGTAGATATAGCAACCTGTCTCTATGACAGCCTCAACTATTTATTGCAGACTGAAGACCTGCAAAGGACATTTGTTTCAGTCCACAGGGCACTGGAGGAAAACGGAGCATTTATCTTTGATATGAACACAGAATATGCGCTGAAGGTAGTCTGGGGAACAAATGTCTGGCACAGAAAGGAAGGCGGTATTGCCTCTGTATGGAAAAGTGAGTTTGACTTAAAAACAGGGATAGGTACCCTTTATTTAACCTGGAGGACAGAGGAGAACGGAATGAGAAAAAAACACCATGAGCTTCATCAGGAAAGGGCTTATTCCGCTCAGGAGATAAGAAGACTGCTGGAAAAGGCAGGTTTCAGGAGAGTTGAAATATATGCACACCTCACATTCCAGCCTCCTGTTGAGGTAACGCCAAGGATAATGGTTGTTGCAGTGAAATGATGGAGATTTTGTGTTTGATAGCCATGCACATCTGGACCATGAAAATTTTGACATAGATAGGACAGACGTAATTGCAAGGGCAAAGGAAGAAGGTGTAAAAGGAATCCTGTGTGTTTGTTCTGACCTCAGGAACACAGGTGTTTTTATGGAACTGTTGCAGGAAAATGATTTGATCAGGGGTGCAGCAGGGATTCATCCACATGATGCAAAGGACGCAGAAGAACTCTGGGAAACCTTAGAGATTGTGCTGGGGTTTCAGGGAATTGTAGCACTGGGCGAAATAGGTCTGGATTACCATTACGAAAATTCGCCGAGGGATATCCAGAAAGAAGTATTCAGAAGACAGCTGAAAATTGCCAGAAAGAAAAGCCTGCCGTTTATAATTCACTGCAGGGAGGCAATACCTGATACGCTACAGATATTAAAAGAATCTGGCTTAATTTCCGGGAGAGAATTACCTGAAAAAGGAGAGGTTCTGTGGACCGGAGTGATGCACTGCTATTCAGGTTCTGAAAAAGACCTGAAAAGTTTCCTTGATATGGGGCTTTATATTTCTATTGCAGGTCCTGTAACATTTCCGGGTGCAATAAAAACAAGGGCAGTGGCAAACTCTGTTCCACTTGACAGACTCCTTGTGGAAACAGATTGCCCTTATCTATCACCTCATCCCGTGCGGGGCAGGCGCAATGAGCCGGCATATTTGAAATATATTGTTGAAGAAATTGCCAGGATAAAAGGGAGCAGGCCTGAGGAGGTAGAAAGGGCTACAACAGAGAATGCAAAAGCCCTGTTTTGCCTCTGAAGAATATTCACAAACCAGGGAGGTAAAATTGACAGAAGAACCTGAAGAGCTTAAAGAACTTGAAAGGCAGGGCTATCGCCTTATTGATATCGTGGCAGGTGATGTAAAGCCCACAAAAGAAATAGAATATCTGGTAGAAAAGGTGGTCAGGGAGAAGAGAGGCAATTTCTATTCAGACCTTCTTTATTCTCTCTCCTCAGAGCGATTTCCGGAACAGAAGGCAAGGGAGCTCTGGCAGGAGATTCTGCGCCACAAATATATAATGAGCGAAAAGCTAAACAGGAATGTTGGTATAAGGGTTGCTACCCTTGACTATCTGGAGAACATAAAAAAGATTATAGAAGCTCCCAGGATTGTTGAAGAGAGTGATTTTGCAAAAACCCTGAAGCTTTCATTCACAGACCCGCTTACAGGGCTATACAATCGCAGGTATTTTGAGGAGCAGTTGAGTGAGCTTATTGCCCTGTCTCCTGCTCAGAGTTTAACCTTTTCACTTTTAATGATGGACCTTGATGGGTTCAAAAGATTCAATGACAGGGAGGGACACCAGGCAGGGGACCTCATTTTGCAGGAATTTTCCAGGATATTAAAAAAGGGATTGCGCAGGACAGATATAATTTCAAGATATGGGGGAGACGAAATTGTCTGCATCCTGCCCTCCACAAATAAATTTATTGCAAGGGATATAGCAAATAAGATCCGGGAACAGGTGCAGAACGAATTCAAAGAGGTAGGAATTACTTTAAGTGCTGGCATCAGTGAATTTCCTGTAGATGCAAAAGATCAGGAATCCCTTGTATCCCAGGCTGATGCAGGTCTTTACAGGGCAAAGGCATTTGGCGGCAATGCAGTAGCATATTTTCATCCTTTAACCCTCACATACAGGCAGGAGAATCCCCAGCCCAGGGAGGTATCCTGTGTGGGTGATTTTAACAGGTGGAATACAAAGAAGGGCAGAATGGAATTTGATGCACAGACAGGGGTGTGGAAAATAGAGCTGAATCTGCTGCCAGGGAAGTACAAGTATAAATTCCTCATTGATAGCTCTATCTGGATAACTGACCCGGCACAGGCTGAGCGCGGAGACGATGGATTTGGAGGCGAGTGTTCAGTATTAACTGTGAAGATGGAGTAGAAATGCCCTGCTACGAAAAGGATTTTGAACCTGAACTAAAAAGGAATAAAGAATTCCTTGAGGGTTTAGCAAGGGGAAAAGGGCTTGCTCTATTCGGTGTTTGCCCTCTGGAGCCTGTGCGCCAGTATTTCCATCCTTCCATCATTGCAAGCACATCTTTGCTGAAATTTGGAATTTCTATAGGGTTCAGACTTCAGGACAGCATAATTGATGGAATAATTAATGAACCAACCCTGATTTACAAGCATCATTATTCTACAGTGAACCATCTTTTAGACCACACAGCAGTTCAAATTGCAAATGAGATTCAAAATATGGGCTGGAAGGCACTTCCAATTCCTGCCTCACAAATAGTGGACTGGAAACAGCAATCAGGGCATCTGCCGCATAAAATGGTGGCATATTATGCAGGGCTGGGATGGATTGGACGCTCGGGTCTTCTAATCAACCCGCAGTTTGGAGCAAGGGTGAGGTATGCGACAGTGCTCACTGACCTTCCTTTGAAAGCAGGCAAGCCCGTAAAGGGAGATTGTGGAGATTGCCACAGATGCATTGAATCCTGTCCTGCAGGGGCAATCACAGAAGAAGGATACGATAGAAATAAGTGTCTTGAGAAACTGAAGGAATTTGCAAAAAAGCCGGGCATAGGCCAGTTCATCTGTGGTGTGTGCGTGAGGGCCTGTCCAGCAGGGATGAAGGGAGAAGAGAAAAAGGAGAGGCAATGAATGTATGGGCTATCCCGCCTCTTGGAACCTCAATATTAATCCTTCTGTATGGCCTTTTTGTATTCCTGAAAAATAGAAAGTCATGGATACACATATCTTTCTTGCTTATGGCCCTCACCACTTTCTTATGGCTATTCTGTGTTTCCATGGGTTATTTAAGTCCTGAAGAGAAGATTGCACTTTTCTGGATTAAAATCCTGCATGTGGGTGTAGCATTTCTGCCAGCAACCATTTATCATTTTATTGTGACCTTCCTTGGCTTAAAAAATAAGATAAGGTTTGTGGTCCTCAGTTATATTGTTGCCTTTGCGATTTTCCTCACATCTTTAACCGGTTACCTTTTTACAGGTGTATCCTGCCATTTCTTTGGCTATTATGCAAAGCCCGGCCCTCTCTATGCAGTACTTATCATATTTGTTTCCTCAATGATTTCAGCCTCTCTTTATAACTTATCCCTTGGGTATAAGAGGGCAGCATCTGGTTCAATTATGAAGACAAGGATAAGGTATATGTTCTGGAGCATTCTTACTGGATTCTTTGGAGCAGTGGATTTTCTTCCCAATTACGGAGTAAAGATTTATCCCTTTGGTTTCATATTTGTGCTTGCATTCATTTCCATCAGTGGCTATGCAATCATAAGATACAGGCTTTTAGACATTGAAACCTTCATTCATCGCACAATTGGATACCTTATACTTTCCTTCCTTATATTCGCATCCTGGGCAGTAGGTTTTACTGTATTGCACCAGATGCTGGGCAGGTTCATTAATATCCCATCTACCTATCTAACAGGGGGCATGGCAATTATTTTCCTGTGGGTTTTCGTGGCCATAAAAGATAGAATCTGGGGTTTCATAGACAGAATGTTTTACCGGGAGAAATATAAATATCGTGAGGCACTCAGTGCCTTTACAAAACAACTCAATGCGCTTCTGGATTTAGACCAACTCCTTCCAATGATAGTCAGCACCATTGCAGACACAATGCACATAGATAAGGTCTCAATAATGCTACTGGATGAGGAAAGGGGAGAATATACTGTCAGGAGCCAGCATGGCCTGGAAAATCCGCTTGTAGCCCTTGGCAGGGACGATTCATTTGCAACCTGGCTTTTTTCCCAGAGAAGACTGGTGGAGAAAGAACAGCTGGGTATGGACCCATGGTACTCAAAGATGCTGGATGCGGGGATGAGGAAGTTTGAAGAACTGGAGGCTGAAATTTGCATTCCACTTATTTCAAGAAATCAGATGATAGGCATTTTAACCCTCGGTAAAAAAATTTCAGGCGAGTCTTATAAAAAAGAAGATATAACCTTACTTTCGGACCTCACCGCTCAGTCCACAATAGCAATTAGCAACGCACTTACATATACCCTCCTGAAAAAAAGAACTGAGCATCTGCACCTGCTCTCAAAGCTCGGGCAGGAAATGTGTCAAACACTTGACCTGGGCACTGTCGCAAACAGCCTTATCAGCCACATAAAGGAAGTTATACATGCTGAAATAGTGTGTATTCTTCTCAGGGATGAGCAAACCGGAGAATTTGTTATAAGGGCGTGCTCCGGGCTGGATGAAAATATTGTAAAGGAGGCGCATGTTAGAACCGGAGAGAAAATCTCAGGATGGGTGGCACAACTGGGACAGGGAATTCTTGTGCATGACCTGGAACAAGATGCCAGGTTTAGCAGGCGCACACAGGAAAGATATTACACAAAATCCCTTTTGAGTGTTCCCCTTATAGTTAAGGGAAGGGTCATAGGGATTGTGAATGTAAATAATAACAGGACAACAAAAGCCTTCACATCCTATGACTTAGAAGTTTTAACAGGAATCTGCAGTGAGGCATCTCCGATTATTGAGAATGCCCGGCTTTACACTACACTGCGCCAGTCATATTTGAAGACAATTCAATCCCTTGCCGAGGCACTGGAGGCAAAAGACAGATATACCCGGGGACACTGCACCCGTGTGTGCGACTATGCGGTCAGGATAGCAAAAGAATTGAAGCTTTCGCAGTCAGACATTGATGCGATTGCAACTGCCAGTATGCTGCATGACATAGGGAAAATTGGAATCAGCGAGGCGATTCTATTGAAGCCTGCAAAACTCACTGCGGAGGAATATAATGAAATTAAGAGGCATCCTGAGACAAGCGAGAAAATTATAAGACCCATAGGATTGCCTGAAAAAGTGCTTATGATTATAAGGTACCACCATGAGTGGTTCAACGGTTCCGGTTATCCCAGGGGTTTGAGCAGAGAAAGCATACCACTGGGAGCAAGAATCCTGGCAATAGCAGATGCATATGATGCAATGACTTCGGACAGGCCATACAGAAATGCACTCACAAAGGAAGAGGCAATTGAAGAGATAAAGAGGTGCACACCGGACCAGTTTGATCCGAATATAGTTAAAGCATTTTTAAAGATTCTTGCAGAAGAATAATTTGGTGGGGTCAGGTCTTGACATTTCACACATCTTGTAATTATGTGAAGGTATTAACTATAATTGCGATTGTTTTCTTTGCAATTTCAGGATTTGCATGGGAAGAGAGGAACATTTCAAATACACTCCTGTGGTCCCTGTTTATTCCAGGCGGAGGACATTTCTATCTGGGGCAGACAGGTGCAGGAAATGCATATCTTATCTTAGAAGGGTTGCTTCTGATAGGCGGGCGCAGCGCTGAGCAGAGCCTTTCTTATGGAGAATGGAATTATTTCTATGTCAATTGCCTGAAGATTCATGAGCTGAACATATTCACTTCCTATAGAGAGGCGCGCATCCTGAATAATAATGCCGGATACAAAACACCTGTAGACAGAACTCCGGTTAAAGACCTTCTACTTGCTCCTTTCAGATGGGAGAACCTGAAGAGCCCTTATGTATTTGGATTTTTCCTGGCAGGTATAGGGCTCAATTGCCTTGAAGCAAATATGAATCCCTCCAGAAAGTGCTGGGATAGAATCTCAGCAGTCAACATTATGAATACCACTTTTGACAGGGGAAGCGGTACCGCTATGTACTCTGCAATGTGGACAGCCTTGAGTTTAAATGCAGCGGTGAGTGAGGAATGTGCATATCGCGGACTGCTTCAGGTGGAGATGGAGGAATCTATCGGGAAAACTACCGGGCTATTAGTCTCGTCAGGGATATTCGGACTGGGCCATGTCACAGACTGGCAGGACCCAAAATCGTGGGCGTATGGTGGAGTTGCAACACTTGCAGGAATGTACCTGGGCTGGTTGTTTCAGAAGGAGGGCTACAGGCTTGAAAAACCAATTGCAGCACATTTCTGGTTTAACCTTGCTGCAGGCACTACAATGTTCATTATGGACCCTGCAAACAATCCCCTTGGCATAAAGGTAAACTTCAGTTTTTGATGGTGGTCCACTATCAAAATTACTGCAAGCCGTTCCAATAATTTTGCCAGATACAATTCACCAATCAAAACAATGAATAATTTCATTACAAATAGCCAAACCAGGCAACTTGGGAAAAGAATCATTGAACTTCTTCTAAAAAGTGAAGAGATTAAAATTCTCGTGGGTTTTTTCTATTTTTCGGGTTTAAAAGAATTATACGAGGGGCTTAAAAACAATCCTTATGTGAAGCTAAAGGTTCTCGCAGGTTTAAATGTTGACAGAGGAAATTATGGACTTATTGAATATGCTGAGAAGTCTTACAATATATCAGATGATGAAAGAATAAATCATTTCTTTGAATCACTCAAAAAATCTATAAACTCAGAGTATTTTGACAATAAAGAGTTTTATGAACAGGTAAAATTTTTTATTGAACTTATAAAAGAGGATAGATTGATAATTAGAAAGACCTTTAAACCAAATCATTCAAAATTATACATTTTTAAATTAGGACCTTCGCAGATTGCAAGAAATGCTCTTTTTATTACTGGAAGCAGCAATTTAACCTCAGCAGGTCTTGCATGGGAGCAAGAGTTCAATGTTGAAATAAGCGATTATGGAATTGAAGAGGCAGAAGAATATTTTGATAACCTATGGACTGAAGCGGTGAGAATTACAGAGGATGATATAATTAAACAAAGACTTATTGAAACGCTTAAGAATAAAACTCTGATAAAACAAATTTCTTTCTATGTAAATCAGATTTTGAATATTGAACAAAATGTTTCAAAGATAAAAAGAAAAACTTTACTTTATAAAACAAAAGTTGAATATGGAAATTGGACAATAAATCATGTTGTTGGATGCAAACATGGATGCAAATTCCCTTGTTATGCAATGATGATGGCAAAGAAATTTGGGTGGGTTAAAAATTATGAAGATTGGAGAAGACCAAGAATAGTTGAAAACTCATTAGAACTATTAGAAGAAGAACTTCCTAAATATAAAAATGAAATTGATTTTGTCCATCTTTGTTTTATGAGCGACCCATTTATGTATGATTACGAGAATAAAGAACTAATATATGAAATAAAAGAATTAACATTAAAAATAATTGAAAGATTGAATAAGGAAGGCATAAAGGTAACAACTTTAACGAAAGGTATATATCCGGATGAGATTTTAAATAAAGAAAAATTTCTACACACCAATGAATATGGAATTACACTGGTTTCATTAAATAATGAATTTAAAAACAACTTTGAACCTTTTTCAGCACCTTATGAAGAAAGAATTGCTCATTTGAAAAAGTTATCGGATAACGGATTAAACACTTGGGTTAGTATTGAACCTTATCCCACCCCCGACTTAGACAATCAAGCAGACAAAATTGAAAGATTATTAGAAAAAATTTCGTTTGTCAAAAAATTGATTTTTGGGAAGCTAAATTATCGTAGATTGACAGAGTATAATAATGGTTACTCTTCAAGTTGGAAAAACAATGAGAATTTTTATTGGGAAATGGCAAAAAGGGTAGTAAATTTCTGCAAAAGAAATAATATAAATTATCATATAAAATTTGGAACACCATTAAGTCAAGATAAAACAAAAAATCTCTTTAAAGGATAAGATTTCCAACCGTTTTACGACCCTAAAATTGTTGAAGAATTTAAAAAATTATGTCCCCCATCACCCACAAAAGCCAGCTTATACTTCGTCAAATAGAATTGCTTGTTGACCAAATCCTTTCAGCCAAAAAGCAAAACCCAGAGGCGGATACAAGTATGTGGGAGAAAGAGATAGATAATCTGGTGTATAAGTTGTATGATTTGACAGAGGAAGAAATAAAGATAATGGAAGGCGGAGACTATGAGGCAAAAAATTATCATAGACACTGATATCGGGGATGACATTGACGATGCCCTTGCAATTGCCCTTGCACTGAAATCACCAGAGCTGGAAATAGCAGGTATTACAACTGTCTGGGGAAGGGTTGACCTGCGCACCAGGCTTGCCTTAAAGTTGTTGCAGGTTTTTAACAGGCCTGACATACCTGTTGCAACAGGAACTGGTATAGCACTTTGTGGCAGACAGGATACACACATACCCAGCCAGACACAGATAGTTGGACCGGAAGAGAAACTCCAGCCCCGGGCAGAACAGGATGCAGTGGATTTTATTATTTCAATGGTGAAAACCCATCCTAAAGAAATACTCCTTTTGCCGATAGGAGCACTCACAAATGTCGCAAGTGCAATTTCAAAGGAACCGCATTTGAAGAGAGATTTGAAGGGTATTGTCCTGATGGGAGGGGTAATAGGTGAAAAAATGGCGGAGTATAACATCTCCTGCGACCCTGAAGCAGCAGACATTGTTTTTAGTTCAGGCATTCCGATAAAGATGATAGGACTGGATGTTACAATGAAATGCAGGCTCACAGGAGATGAACTTTCAAGGATACTAAAAGATAAAAAAACCACAGGCAGGTTTCTGTCAGAACTAATATATATCTGGCAGGGAGGGAATCCGCAGGCATATCCTGTTCTGCACGACCCCTTAGCAGTGGCAACAGTTATTGACCCTGCAATAGTAAAAACAGAGAGAAAGGCAATAGAGGTGGATATCGGCTCGGGCGCAGAGAGGGGATTTACAAAGGTTGTATCAGGAGAGCCGAATGCTGAGGTTGCAGTTGAGGTTGAAAGAGACAGATTTGTCTCTATGTTTCTTGAAAGAATTACACAGGGGCAGTCCAGTTTTTCAGATAAAAAATAGACCCGACACTATTTTAAGGAGAGAAATTGGCAAGATATAAACCTGACCTTTTGCTTAAATATTATAATGAAGTGACAAAGTCAAGGCACCTGCACTTCGGCTACTGGGAAAAAGGTGAGGAGCTGAGCCTGAAAAACCTGCTCATAGCACAGGAGAGATATATTGACCATCTGCTTCTGTTTATACCTGAAGATGTAAAGACAGTGCTGGATGTCGGCTGTGGTGTGGGTGGAAATGCAATAAAGCTGAAGGAAAAGGGCTATGAGGTAATGTCCCTTTCACCTGACCCCTATCAGGAGAAGGTTTTTAGAGAAAATACCGGAGGAGAAATCCCATTTTTCTTGAGCAGATTTGAAGATTTTAAAACTGATAGAAAATTTGACCTGGTGCTGATGGCTGAAAGCTCACAGTATATAGATGGGATACTGCTGTTTAAGAAATCCCGTGAGGTTTTAAGGGACAGAGGCTATCTCCTTGTATGTGATTTTTTCAAAATTGATGATATAGATGACTCTGGCATAGCAGTTTCCGGGCATTTGCATAAAGGTTTTTTAAAACAGGCAGAGTCAGATGGATTTATAATAATAAAATCAGAAGACATTACTGATAGAATTTCGCCCACTCTGGACTTTATGATTTCTCTTTATTACGACTATCTCATTCCCAGTTTTAAGATTGTGGCATATGCACTTGAGCTCTACATCCCTTTCTTCTATAAAATTACCCGCCTTCTGTTGAGGAAGCCCCTTAAGAAACTCCTGGACAGAAGTCTTGTAAATGCCCGGACCTTCTCTAAATACCGCAGGTATATGATTTATTTATTCCAGAAAAATGCTTAAACAGAATTTCAAATTAATACTCCTCACATTGTTTACTTTTTTGTATCTGCTCCCTGCCATTCGCTTAGAGGCAAAGGGGACACTGGTGAAGATTGAATATTTCACGCCAGTTTCTTTCTGCCCGAAGAATGAGGAAACATGTTCCCTCACATATTTTGTGCTTAAAAATTCAAATATTACTATAAGGATATTCAATTTTCTGGGAAAGAGGGTACTGGAAAAAAGAGCCGGTTTTTTCTATGAAGGGAAATATGAATTTGTGTGGGATGGCAGGGATTCCGGTCATAGAATTGTCCCTGCAGGCTTCTACAGGTGTGAAATCCTTGGTGCTGAATACGGGTACAATATAACTGACAGGGATTATGCGATTGTGCTGGTGACCGACACCTCCAATCTTTTTGTGCCCCCGAATCTTTCTGATAGATTGGTTAGGATAGTGCAGGACCTGCCCTTACGCATCAGTGGCTTTGCAAGACAGATAACCGAGATGGAAACTATGGGAAGGTTGAACTGGGATAAAAAAGAGATACAGTTAGACATAAGGTCCAGGTATGGCGCCTGGATATGCGATCTGAGATTCTTTCCTTATTATGACCCTGCACAGCCTTTTAACTGGGGTGATTTTTTTGAATTCCTTACAGGATATCATGCAGAATCCTGGAGCATTGAGGCAGGTTATCACAACTACATAGAAGGATACTCTGACCCACTGAATCTACTTGCAGACTACAGGATGGGCGCTCAACGCATAAGCCTTTTTGCAAAATCAGAGCTCACCAGGCATTTAAATATGAGGGGCGGATTTCACCACATTATTAATAACAATGAATATGCCCTGGAATCAAAGGGCACATACATTATTGCTGACGGAATAAGGATCAATGGCTGCACAGTAAATAGTCTCTCGCAGACATATTCCAACAATGTTCTTGGATTCTGGATAGAATTCTCTGAATTGAAAGGAACAGAGCTCAGTGTGGAAGTTGCAGGGAGCCTGACCTCAACCCGTCCTGACACAGGTTTCTGGTCTGTACAGGTACCGGGTGTTGCTGGAAGGGCAGAGATTAAATACAGCTTTCCCCAGCTGAACCGTGATTACGGCAATCTGGGCGTTTCGTGCGGCATTGAAGCAGTGCAGAAGGATTTTATATCCTCTTATGCGGACCTGCCAAATGGCAATGACAACATTGGTGGGGAGATCGGTGCAGAATACCAGAGGTATTTCGGTCTTGCCTGGCTGAAGAATCTGAAGGCAGAGGTGAAAAAGGGATATTTCAGGAATACAGACAATACACTTGTAAGGCAGAAATTTATCCCAACCCTTTCTTTTGATTCTATAGAAGGATTGGACTGTTATGTGCACTACAATTATTTCGGTACAGAAGATATTTCAGGGGGCTTCCCGGTTCCACTTTCAAGGGTGCGCAGCGCACTTGCTGGATTGCACTACTTCCGACCGGATAAAAAATGGGATACCTCTTTTGCTTATGCAACTTCTTCAACCGTTTCAGATTCCCGCACTGAATACACATCTACCAGGCTGGTGTGCGGTTATCATTTTTCATTCTTCTTTCCCTATCTCGGCTGTGAGAAAATAGTAAAGATTTCCCGGAACAACAGGGATATTGATTGTTATTTCTGGACCCCGGGTTTTGACTGGATAATATTGCCCGGATATAAAACCAGGCTCAGCCTGCAGGCAGGATATGTTGTGGACAATCTTTCTCCAAATAACAGGATTACATACTATGCTGGATTCCAGCACTACTTCTTTAATAGATTCAGCATAAATTTCTCATATGGCAGTCTGACAAGTATTGATTCTGTGCCGAGATTTTCCACCCAGTTTAAAATTGAATTTTAAAAATTTCTGTTCCGGAAAAGGCAATGTGGAAAAAATACAGGATAGTGGCTTTCGGGATTATACTGGCTGCAGCTTCTGCATTTGCTGATGACACAATGACAAATCCAGGATTTGAAATTATGACAGGTACATTTCCGGATTCCTGGTCTCCTGTTGGAAATCTGTGTGAGGTTTCAACCACTGAAGTTCATTCAGGAGTGCGCTCAATCCGTCTGTATCGTGCTCCAGGGGAGCCGGCAGCAGAAACAGGCCTGAACCGCTGGTATATTGATGGAAGTGGTCAGGGCGGGGCAATGCTTTCAAAGAAAAAAGGCTGGGTGAGTTTCTTTTACAAGGCAATTTCTGCAGGCACTGATTCAGTTCTGCATATGTGGATTATTCCAATGAGCTCCACCCCCAGGGAGAACACGGGTGAACCAAGGACTGATTTCCAGATTCCACGTGAACATATAGGGGATGGGCAATGGCACCAGGGCTGGGTTAAATACGACTACAGCCAGAAGCCAGCAGTTTGCTGGATTCAGGTCTCTCCAAGGGTGGTTGGAGAAGGGGAGATATATTTTGATGATTTTGGATACACAGAGTACAGGCCTGCGACTCTTCAGATTTCTTCTATAACCCTTTTTGAAAGTGCTCCCTGTTCAGGTGATTCCTGCACGCTCCAGGCAAGAATTGAAAACATAGGGGATTATTACTACTATGGTTGTTATGCAGAGATTTCCATTCCTCCATATCTGTGGCTTCCAAACGCAGATACAGTTCAGTATATTTCATACATTCCAAACTCATCCAGCAGGGATGTGTGCTGGGTTGTGTATGGAAGTAGAGAAGGGGTATCTGATACAGTTGTTGTGAAAATAAAGAAATCAGACCAGACCATAATAGAAACAAAGGCATTTGTGCTGAAGCCTGTAATGGAAATCTCTTCTCTGTCAGAAAAATATATGCTTGCAAACAACGAAACCTTTACTGTCCGGTGCACTGTTTTTAATACAGGGACTGCAAAGTTAAGGGATGTGTGTGCAGCAATTATGCTGGGTCCTGAAATACAGATGGAAAATGCTATGTGTACATATGTTTACAGGATTTCACCTGGCGAGACAGCAGTATTTTCCTGGGTTTTGAAGGCTATAACAGAAACTGTATCTACTTCTCTCTCAATCAGAGTTTCTTCATCCAACTATGACACCCTTACCTCCTCTCTTATTCTCCAGATATATGCAGATACAACTCCACCTGCTCCAGCAGGAATACTGAATGCAAAAATAGAAAATAATGTGGCAGTGCTGGAAAATCAGAAGGTCTACATTTCTTTTGTAAAAAGTGCTTATGGATATGGCGTTGCCGAGCTGAAGGTGAATGGAGCAGGTGGATGGACAACCATGGGGAAAATGCCTTTCCTGGGGAAACTCGTCTATGCCTCAGGAAACACCTGTACAATGAATATATTTGCTGATTCTGTTGAAACAGGGGTTATGGGTGAGACCGCAATCCTTACTTTCAGGGGTGTTCAGATAGATGCACTTGGTGGCACCTGGACATTTGCAGTTTCATTTATCCTCAATTCAAATAGCGATGTGATTTCCTGTTCCCATTCTGCTGTGTGTGCTGAGCCCAGAAACCTGCGCACTTTTTATGCTCCAGTCCTTTATGCAGGAGAAGGAAGTTTTAAGGGTCATAAGAATGAAGCCCTTTTCCCCATGCTGGAATGGCTTATTGAGGGAGAGCGCTCCTCAGGCAGTCTGGATGCAAGCTTTCCTTATAATGAAAGATGGACCCCCTCCTGGTCCAGAATTTCAATTCCATTAATGGCAGTACGGGAAGGAAGCAATGTGATAGGAATAATCTGGCAAAATACCCTGCCCTGGTGCAGTTCCTCTGTTACCAATACAAACACCATAGTCTGCGCCAGGTTTGCAAGCCCGAATTTTCTTGAGAATATGGATAATCACCTGCTTGCACTTCTTGTGCCTTCTGTTCCTGAATATGTCCCTGAAAACGAGAAGGAAACAGAGAGGAGAACCTGTAATACTTTTACCCTGCCCGAGAATGAACCCATAAACATTCAGTCAAAGATTGTTCTGATTCCACACTCCACAACAATACTTACTGCCCTTGACAGATGGTTTGAATGCTTCGGGATTCCTGACACACCTGCAATGCCACGCAATTATGAGGAGGGGTTAAGACTGTGTGCCCAGGCATACACGAGCTCCCTGTGGGATACTGCAGCAATGGGCTGGTATTCAAACTCTCCTCCTGCCTGGCCAGCCTCTCCATCTCCTTCAATAATCCTTCTCCTTTATCTGCGCGCAATCACAACCTCTGACCCTGCAGAAAGACAGGGGATAATGGCACAGGTGGAGCAGGCAAAGTCCAGACTTGGAACAGGAAACTGGGGTATAAATCTTGCTATGCGGCTGGGGCATATTGAAGAGGCATATGACCTGGCAATAAGTGAAATTTCTTCTACAATTTCTTCCCAGTGGTCTGATGGAGGCTGGAGGTGGGTTCCTGATGCACAGCATGAGCCTCTGCAGTGGCAGGGCCATGAATCAGTTGTAGGGACAAACTGCAGAAACATAAAACTGCTGCTCACCTATGCCCGTATATTTAAAAATGCCACTGCGCTTGAATCAGGGTTAAAGGGGCTTCAGTTCCTGGATAACAACTTCTATCCTGACAGGGATGGTGTTCCAAGGGGAGCACAGGTCTGGGAAATTCCCCAGCATTCTCCTGATGGCCTTGCAGCAGGACATGCAGCAAGGGCATATCTGGAAGGGTATCTTCTTACAGGAAATAATGCATATTTACAAAAGGCAGTGTACTGGGCAAAGACATTTCTTCCGTTTAATTCTTGCTGGAATCCTCCTTCCAGGACAATAATGCGCTACTGCCACCATCCCATTATGGGTGCAACCTGGTACACAGGGGTCTGGTGGGGCTATCCTGTGCAGTGGTGCGGAATGGAAGCAGCTCACAACATCTTTCCACTTTCTCAGTATGATAACACATATCCCTGGAGAAAAATTGTTGAGGGAATTACAATTGCAGGAATGCAACTGCAGAAAACAGCAAACATTCCCAATGACTCTGTTTATGGATGCTATCCTGATGGCTGGGACCTGTTGAATAACAGGCAGAGGTATTTCTGGGATTTAGGTCCAGAACTTCAGATGGATTGCATATTTTCTCTCCAGGGTTTCAACCCTGATGTGCAGACACTAATTCTAAATACAGATACAGGTACAATCCATATAACCGCGGGTTCAAGACTTGACACAGCAAGCCTTCAGGCAGATACCCTTACAGTAATAACAGACTGGGTCCAGCATGAAACCGCATTTATACTTGTTGCTGGTATTTCCCGGCCAGCAGGGGTATTAAAACAGGAACTATCCCTTTCAGGAATCACCGATCTGGACAAAGCCCCTGAAGGATGGAAATACAGCGAAGACAGGGGTCATCTTTATATAAAACTGAATTATAATACAAGCCCGCTTTCAATAAAAATAACGGGCATTAAAACCTGGAAACCAAAGGTCTCTCCTTATAATTGCAGGCTTGTAATTAACAATAGATATGTACGGGCTGGCATTGAAAACTGCACTGTAACAGTGTATGTGAAGGATAGTGCTGGAAATCCTGTTCAGGGGAAGAAAATCAGTGTCCGGACAGGAAGGGGCAGTATGTTTGATATAATTTCATATCCAGATGGAAATATCACTGATAAAGATGGAATCTGTGTTGTATCAATCTTTTCAGAAACTGCTGGCATGGATTCAGTGACCGCAATGCTTGAAGAGACAGAGGAAAATTTCCTGGACCTGATTCTGAATCCATCTTTTGAAGATGGTGTTTCTTCTCCTGAAAACTGGGTTCTCTCCTCTGCTACAGGGTCCTGGTCCCGTGATACAAATACCGTGCACACAGGTATATATTCAATAAGGCACGTCTGTGGTGCACCAGGAGACAACTATGCACAGGCTATGTGGAATTCAAATGCAGCACACTATGTGGTCCCTGGTATGAAGATCTGGTTTTCTTGCTGGATTAAAACACAACTTGTTCCGGGCACAGGTTCAGCGAGCATGCGAATCCAGTGGCTGAATAACGGAAGTGTTTTAAAGGATATAAGAGTAAATCCCTTATCTGATGTAAATCCATGGACATACTGTGAAACTGAAATTGTTGTGCCTGAAGGAATAAATGGTTTTGCACTTATGTGCCAGAACGATGGAACCGGGGATGTCTGGTTTGATGATGTCCATGCCTATGTTTTGCCAGATATTCAATACAATCTTCTTTCCAATGCTTCTTTTGAAGCAGGATTGAGTGACTGGGGGCTTGCAGCAAACAGGGGCTCCTGGACAAGGGATACTTCCCGGATGTACAGTGGTCTGGCAAGCCTGAAGCACTCCTGCTCATCCAGTGCTGACAACTATGCTGAACAGATATTCAGGCAGGGAATGTCCTATCCATATAATGTCACCCTTCCTGTAAAGCCGTATGAAACATTGCTTGCTTCTATGTACATAAAGACACAACTTACAAGTGGAAGTGCATATATAAGGATTATCTGGTTTAAGGACAGTTCAGTTTTATATGAGACCCACTCTTCATATTTGAGCGGGACCAATGACTGGACATACTTATCAAAAGAACTCACTGTTCCCTGGAATGCAAATGGGCTTATGTTCAGGTGCCAGAACGCAGGTGCTGGCACCGCCTGGTTTGATCACTGTCAGCTCCAGTACATCCCGAACCTTTCTTTTGAGGAAGTTAAACCTTCATATATAAAATTTACCACCCCTTCTTTCTCTATTTCACCATTAAATAGTTCTGATACAATCACAGCAGGTATTTATGATCAATCTGGAGAGCCTGTGCCATCCTGGAACAAGCCCATTTCTCTTTCTTCTTCCTCTCCAAAAGGAAAATTCTCAGTGAGCAGGGAAAACTGGAATGACACCACCATTATTTTTGCTTGCGGTGGAAAAGCCTCTTTCTTTTACAGGGATACAAGAGGTGGAAATCCACAGATTACAGTTTCAGCATTCTCTCTTACAGATACCCAGATAGAAACAGTTGTTATGCCTGTAATAGTTGTGCAGAAATTCCAGAGAATGGATACATATTCTGTTCCAACCACCTGTTCCATCGCTGTTAAAGGCGGGGATACAATTGAATGGGTTATTCTGATTAAGAACTCGGGCACAGAAACTGCACTTGAGGTCATTGTTACAGACATAGAGGTCTTTGATACAGGAAGATATCAAACAGGAGATTTTGCAGGCATGGATACACAGGTAACTGGATATAGCCCTGTGGATTCCTGGACATATACACTTGACCCTTCTTTTGTTTCCTGGAAGGAATGGGGAAGTGTTCCGTCTGCAGGAGAGAATGTAAAAGGATTGCGCTGGAAAATCAATGTGCTGGGCATAAAAGAGGAGCGGCAGGTCAGATTCCGCTGCAGGGTTCGTTAGGCTGTGATTTATCACACCCTGTAGATTTCTTACAGGTTATGAAAAAATTTGGTATTATTTTATTCTTATTGCTGTGTGTTTTCACTCTCCCTGAGTCCTTCCCCCAGCCCCTGTCCCCCAGAATAAAAATCCGCAATCACATTTTCAGGGTTGAGATTGCAGATACCCCTGAACAGAGGGCAAAGGGGTTGAGCTATAGGGACACCATGCCTTTTGACTGCGGTATGCTTTTTGTATTTAAAGAGAAAGCAAGGTACACTTTCTGGATGAAAGGTATGCGCTTTCCCCTGGATTTCCTCTGGATAGATGGGAACAGGATAGTTGATATCACAGAAAAGGTTCCCTTGCCTGCAGGAGAGACCCTGCCCGTTTACAGCCCCCGCATCCCTGTAAACAGGGTGCTTGAACTGAACGCCGGAGTTGTGGAAAACCTCGGGATTTCTATAGGAGATACACTCGTTTTCCTGAAATGAGAAAGAAATTAGTAATACTGTCCTGGGGAATGTATGACCTGGCAAATACAATCTTCTATATAAACATTATTACCCTTTATTTTGCACTCTGGATAACAGTTGATATGGGAGGCAGGGAGATATATTACAGTATTACAATGGCCTGTTCAATGTTAGGAGTTGCCTTTCTGCAACCGGTGGTTGGAGCTATCTCTGATAGATATTCAAAGAGGATGCCCTTTCTCATCGGGTTTACACTGGTGTGCATCCTTTTTACAGGGCTGCTGGGACTTATACACACACTGTGGACAGGACTATTATTTTTTGCAATTGCAAATGCAGGGTATCAGATGGGTATTGTGTTCTACGATATGCTTCTTCCGGAGATTTCTTCACACAGAGATTTTGGAAAGGTATCAGGTACAGGAATTGCGCTGGGATATATAGGAACATTTATAGGACTTTTACTTGTCAGGCCATTTGCTATGCAGGGTGGAAGACAGGCTGCATTTATTCCCACAGCACTCTTTTTCTTAATATTTTCCCTTCCCTGCTTTCTGTTTGTGAGAGATACTGCTGTTCAGGGATGCAAAAGCAGAAGTGCGGGACTCTCAGGTATAGCCACACAGATAAAACAGACGCTCTCAAACTGGAAGAAATATCCAGGGCTATTCAGGTTTTTAATAGCTCACTTCCTGTACCTGAATGCAATAAATACCACAATGATGTTTGTTTCTGTTTATGGAAATAAGGTTATGAATTTCACTGACACCGAGCTTTACAAATTCTTTCTCTTTTCAACTGGTTTTGCAGCAGCAGGTTCTATAATAAGCGGATTTATAGCAGACAGAATTGGAGTAAAAAAGACACTTATGGGCACCATAGGGCTGTGGTGTATAACCTTTATACTTGTGGCAGTTGCCTTTAACAAACAGATGTTTCTCATTATAGGTCCCCTTTCAGGTATAACCCTGGGCTCAACCTGGGTTGCATCTAGGGCGCTTCTGGCTCATATTGCTCCTGTGGAAAAACGCGGAGAGGTCTTTGGATTTTTCGGTTTATCAGGAAGGGCATCAATGCTGGGGCCGGTTCTGTGGGGGGCAGTTGTGTTATTGCTTGAGCCACTGGGCTTATTGAGGTACAGGATTGCTGTGCTTTCCCTGCTTGCCTTCTCAATTGCAGGGCTTGCAATTCTTAGAAAGGTGCCTGAGCCCGCCCGTAGCAGAAGTTGAATTTGACCGGTTTGTCTGAACAAAATTATGATACCCGGGGGACTCAAAAATTATCGGCTATGCCTTCCTCCTCATACCCGCAACTGCATTCCCGGGCACAGCAGGGGTAATTTCATCAGCAGTTTCAGAAGAAGCTAAAAAACCAATTGAAAAATACACTTCTTCAGGCCCGATTACTTGCCCGCAGGACACCCCGATTCTAATCTACAACATCCAGCGGGTGGAGTATTAACTTACTAATAAAAATCATAGAAAAATTGACAAACTTGTAAAGTTATGTTATAATATATGTGAAACATTAATGAAACAAAGGAGGAAGGCATGGAAACAATAACAGTTAGAGACATAAGGTTAAATTTTCCTAAAATTGCATTACGTAAAAAACCAATGATAATCGCCAGGAGAGGCAAGCCCTGTTTTGGTATTATCCCATTTTCCAATGACACCGACGTAGAAGATTTTATCATTGCAAATAGCCCGCATATCGGTAGACTCTTAAAAAAAGCAGAGAGAGATATTGAAGTCGGGAAAACCATATCAATTGAGGATTACTTTAAAGGCAGAAGGATTTAAATGAATCTTTTTTTAACAAAAACAGCACAGAGAGAGCTTGATGAAATTAAAAATGAAAACCCCAGGGATTATGATAACATAATCTCTGATATTAAAGACTTACAGAACAAACCTTTCCCAAGGTCACCAAAGGGCAAAAAAATTTATGGTAAAAATGGTATTTTGTGGCGCCTCAGAAGTGGCGATTACAGAATACTTTATAGACCATTTGCCAGAGGCTCATTAATTATTCTGCGCATTATTTTAAGAAAAGACCTTGAACATTTATTAAAACACTTTTCGTAAAGATGAAACCGCAATTTATGTTAGAGTATCTACTGATAAGCAAGAATTAGAAAATCAATTACAACCACTTCTGGAATTTGCAAGCAAAAAGGGATTTGAGGTCTACAGGGTATACAAAGACATAGCAACAGGGAAAATCTCTACTCGGGAAGAATTTAATGCTATGTTACAGAAGGCACACCAGAAGAAGTTTGGCGCAATCCCTGTCCGGGCACTGGATAGATTATCCAGGGAAGGAATGGTAAAGACAGTACATCTGTTGAGCACCTGAGCAATATCAGTGTTAATGTAATAAGTTATACCGAGCCATACCTTGACACCTCCAATGAACTTACCCGCAATATCCTCTTGCAGTTGTTTCCACTCTTGCAAAGGCAGAGCGGGAAAGAATCTCTGAGCGCACAAAGGCAGGACTGGAACGACTAAAAAAGAGGGTAAGAAACTTGGTAGACCCCCAATTTCAGAAACTATTAAAGAGAGAATTGTAAAACTCAGGGAGCAAAAGTTAAGTTTAAGAGAAATAGCAAAAGAAGTGGGCGTGAGTCATACCCTAATAAGTCAGGTGCTAAATGGTGTAAATAAAATGGGTGGCAAAAATCCCAAAATTTTCTCGTCGGAAAAACAATTCGCTACTGCCCGTAAATAAAATGGACTTTTTCTTTCCACTTGACAATCTCTGTGTTGTATAATATAATAATAGGAAGGAACGCCGCCAAAATCCATCAGCAAGCGAGGATTGGGAAGTGAAGGCAAATGAATTTAGGCGAAAGTTGAGAGGAGAACCAATGAAAGCAGAGGAAATAACAGCAGAAATAGCGTTTCTTAATGAAGTGGCTCGGAGAATGAGGTGAAATATAAGTATGTGGGATTACTTACAAAGAGAAAACCAAGGAAAAACCAAAAGATAAATCTGGAATTATAAATATAATCAATTGTTATTATTTACAGAATCTCCATCCAGAAATTTATTCAAAATGCAGTGACTTATTTAAAAATGGTAATTACGCGGAAGCAGTAGAAAAGAGTTTTAAGGTAGTAAGAGATAGGCTGAGAGGATTAACAAAAAAATATGAAACTGGGTCTGAGGCTTTTGGCAAGGGCAAGCTCCACATAAAAGGTGCGGCCGCTGAAAATGTAGATAAAGATTTTAATGAAGGTGTTAAGTTTTTAACAATGGCAATTGATAGATTTAGAAATGAAAAAAGTCATACATCGAAAGCAAAAATAGAGGACTATAAACATGCTTTTGAATATCTTGTTTTAAGCAGTTTGGCAATGCATTTGCTTGAAAATGCAGAGATTTTACCTTAAATACCGATCCTCTTAATTTAAGCCCGGAGGACGCCTGCCGGGAATTTTTGAGCAAATACTGACCAACAGCAGGAGTTTTAGAAGATGAAAGAAATTCTCCACGCATTGCTTGCTTTTTTGTCTGGTATATGGGGGGTGGATATAGGATATAAACTACACAAAGAAACCCCTCAATTTAAAATTAAGTTTTTAGGATTCCATGTTTCACCTACAATTAAGATAAAAAATGTGGGGAAAAAAGTGGTCCATAATCTCTTTATAATAGCAGAAGGCAACACAGGAAGAAAATATGATTCGCACGCCTTTAAAAACATAACCTTTTCACCTAATGATGAAGAAGAAATACCTCTTTACCCTGTTGAAAATCTTCACCGTGATGATAAATTTGATGAGTTTCTAAAATCTGTAATAGCGTATTCTACTATTGCTACTTTTAATGGGGTTGAACATTATGAAACAGTTTTTGAAGGGTATTCATTAACTCCATTTCTTGACCTAAAAGAACGAGATTTAAAATTAGTCTCTATTAAAAAAGTAAAAAGTCGGCCTATGCCTGGCGAGAAAGAAGCAAAAGAATGGAAAGAAATATTAAAAAAGGCGACTTCAGAAGAAGTAAAGGATTCCCAATGAACACCCTCTATTACGGCGACAATTTGGGAACAGTGAAACAAAAAAGGAGTCTAAATGCCTGGGTTAAAGGAAAGAAATAAAACAAAACTTAAAAAAAGAGAAGTTAACGAATTGCCTGCAGTTTGGCAAAAATCGTCAACCGAGATTATATCAACGCACAAAAAACTAGACATTAATTTTGAAAAAACCTGTTCCTGCCCAGATAGTCATATTAACTGTCTTACTGCCAAAGAGTGGGTTCAGCACCAGGTTGCTGTTTGGGAGTTCTATTACGAAAAAAGAGACATTAGAGATAAAAGTATTCACCCCGCAGTATTTCCTATTGCCCTACCTAAAAAATGTATCGAGCTTTTTACTCATAAAGGAGAATTAGTTCTTGACCCCTTTGTAGGTATCGGTACTACTTTAATAGCTGCGCGGGATTTAGAAAGAAATGCAGTGGGCTTTGACCTCAATAAAAAATATGTTGACTTCACTAAAAAGCGGCTGGATGAGCTAGCGGAATTTAATTATGGTGGTACAAAACAAATTGCAATTCACGATGATGCTATCAATATACCAAAATATTTTAAGGAAAATACTGTGGCCCTAACTGTTACTTCGCCCCCATATGCTACTGTTTTAAACCGCAATAGGTTAAATAAAAGCATGCGGGGAGATTTGCGCAACAACAAACACTACTTGGAAAACTTACAGTATTCAAATAACCCCAGAGACCTTGGAACAATGAAACCTAAAGAATTTGCAACTGCCCTGGCTGAAATTTACAAAGGAATATTGCCCCTTCTAAAACCAAAAGCCCACTGTATAATTAATGTAAATGACCTGTGGGAAAATAACCAAAGATACCCCACCCATAGTTATGTTATAGACGCTTTACAAAAAGTAGGTTACGAACTCAGAAATATAATCATCTGGGACAAAAGGAATTTAGTAAATAAGGTAGGTATTTTTGGCTGGCCCAGTAATTATATTACTCTTACTATAACTTTTGAGTATATTCTGGATTTTTGGAAACCATGAGAGGGTACTTAGAACTAATAAAAAAATTGAAAGAAATTAAAGCGATGGGATATGTGAAAACCCATCGCCAGGGGAATACCGGAATCGGCAAAACCCTGGAGGACCTTTTGGGGATAAAGGAGAATAATATCCCAGGTCCAAATGCCATGATGCTTGAATTGAAATCAGCAAGAAAAAATGTTACAAGCATGCTTACCCTATTTACAAAATCCCCACTTCCCAGAAGTGCAAACTCTATCTTACTTGAAAAATTTGGCTATGAGTCTGCACGGGGAAACAAAAGAAAAGAATTACATACCACAGTAAACGCAATAGAGTTTAACCAATTGAAAGGAAAGCCAGGCTTTAAAATCGATATACAAGAAGACAGAGTAAATCTTATAACCCCACAAAACGAGATTGTGGGTTACTGGACCAAAGAGGTGCTAAAAGAATTTTTTGAAAGAAAATTACCTAAATTGCTATATGTAAAAGCAGACGCAAGAGGCAAAGGTGAAAATGAAGAATTCCATTTTAACGAAGCATGGCTATTAAGTGGCTTTAATTTTAATAATTTCTTTAATTTATTAAAGGAAGGCACAATCCTTGTTGACATCCGAATCGGACAATACGCTGACGGTCGTCCCCACGACCACGGCACAGGCTTTCGCGTTTTACCCGACAAATTAGACCTGTGTTTCGCGAACAGAGAAAGGATAATGTAAAAGAGAAAAGGCAAAATGAAAACCAAAAGAGAGAAAATTATTACAAAGGCACTAGAGATAATTAAATTAAAACCCCAGGGTATTCGGTATTCTGATCTTATTCAAAAACTACAGGAAGAATTTCCAGATTTTCCTAGAAATACTATTGAAGGTACCGTGTGGAATTTAGATGTCCGTAGACCTAAAGAAATTTATAAACCAACTCGCGGAATCTTCCGCCATATTTCATTCAAAGAAAAAAATGAGCATACTGTAGTTAAAACCAATAGAGAAAAAATTGCAGAGGAAGCAATAAAAATAATTAAATCTAATCCTTCTGGAATTAAGTACTCAGAACTTGTGAAAGAAATCCGTAAAACCTTTCCAGCCATCCCCATTAATACTGTTCATGGAACAATTTACGAGTGGCAGAAACGCCAACCCAAAGAGATTTATAAGCCAGCACGAGGACTTTATCGACACTCTTCTTTTAAAGAAGCTGAAGATGAAGAAGGACGTGGAAGAGTTAAAGAGCTAAACGAAGAGGATTTTTATAAACCCTTTGCAGATTATCTTATAAATGAATTAGAAGAATGTACTAAGGCAATACCTTTGGGTGGGAATAAATTTAAAGACAAATGGGGAACTCCAGATGTAATTGGTATTCGTGAACCACGCAGAAGCGATATTATCAAACCACCCACTGAGATTATATCAGCCGAAATAAAATCAGACACAAAAGATTTAATTACGGCGTTTGGACAAACCTGTGCTTACAGATTGTTTAGTCATAAGTCATATATGGTAGTTCCTAAAAACTCATCGCAAGAAGATATTGCAAAACTTGATGCATTATGCTTAATTTTTGGGCTAGGACTAATACTATTTGATAACATGAGTCCTGATGACCCCCAATTTGAAATTAGGGTACGTTCAAGTAAGCATGATCCTGACATGCTTTATGTAAATAGGTATTTATCTATTATTGAGAAGGAGTTATTTTAAAAATAATGAGCAAATACGACACTTTGAAATTTTTAAAAGAGACAAAAGCAAGGGCCCCACATGGATGTGATAAATGTGGACGGGCAATTGAAATTGGAGAAATTTATTACCCAGAAAAGTTAGAGGGGCGTGTCCATGCTATAGGTTTAAACCTAAAGAAGTTTTGTAAAGAGTGTTATGAAAAGTTTGGAAATGATTTGTTAAATCCATTAGTTGCGCGATCCCAAATAAAAGTCCAGCAAAACCGAGGGTATGAGGATACCCCTCTATTTCAACATATTGCTAAAAAGGAATAAAACAGTACCCCCCTCGCCAAATTTCTTTTGAAAGGAGTCCCAAATTCCTAAATTTCTTTTTTACATACTTTTTGGTATCGCCTTTTTTATCTTCGGCTACATCAGCTGGATTCTGGGCTTAGCGCTCGGCTTAATGATATTTCCCCTTAATGAAATCATAATTCTATTAAAACGAAAGGAGCCAAAACAAATGAAAAAATCTCTGTATTTATTACTCGGCTTATTTATTATTTTTTCTTTTAACTGCTATGCCGGCGAAACCTTAACCGCCCAACAAAAAGAAGCAAGAGAATGGGTTAAAAAGGGATTGAACGCACTAACATTTGGGGATTCTTCAGCATTTGAATATTACACCAACGCAATAGAACTTGACCCTAAACTTGCTGATGCTTATTTAGGCCGTGGGATTGCTTTTTTTCAATTTCACCTATACTACGGGGCAATTGATGATTACACCAAAGCAATAGAACTTGACCCCAAACTTGCTGATGCTTACTACAACCGCGGGCTTGCTTATTATGCTATGCAAGTATTTCCAGCGGTGGCCTGCGACGATTTTTACCAAGCAGGACTATTATATTTAAAACAAAACAACAGAACCGAAGCTCTACAATGTATTGACCTAATGAAAAAAGCCGACCCATCTTCCCCTTTAATCAAAAAACTAATGGACAAAATCTATGCAGAACCCAAAAAGAAAAATAACGAAAGGAGGCCCCCATGGGTGAATTTATTATGAAGAACGCAGTAAAGCGTGAAAAAGGTTATATGTATTATGTAGACGGCAAAGGAAACTTATGCCGTGCCAAAATGGCAGTTGGCGGCAAAAGAAAGAAAAAGAAATAAACTACAGGGGTGGGTGGCGCGTTCTTTGGTTCTTTCCTGTGGTGAAGTGTCTCCGACGGTAAAACAGGAAGGCTATCGTTACTCACCCCAAAATTCTAAACCCGACCCTCACATTCGCCTTCTGACGCATTTTCCTGAGGGGGTCCAATACTTTATACCCCCCATTTTCACTTTTCCCCGAGGGGGAAATAAATACAATGGACAATAATAAAGCAAGGAAAAACGGAATTTGGTATATCCTGGGTGGGGCCGTATGTCTTTTTGTGGGATTTGTGTCTCCCAACCCTATAAACAGCCTTTTTGAAATTATTGGTATTTCCGCTTTTGGAATAGGAATTTATCAATTGATCAGAGATAAAACCAAGAAAAGAATTAAATGGTTTTTGGGTAGAAGACAAAATTTTGAAAGTGAAATAAAATGCCCAAGATGCGGCAAAAAGAATTTGTGAGTAACGGATGATGGCTTGAAAGGAATATTTTTGGACTGCCCGGAATGTAATTGGAGTTATATAACGGAACCAAAGGAGTGGGATAAATTACAAAGCGGAGAAATTAAATTAAAAGAACAAAAGTAGTTTCCCCCTCGCCAAATTTCTTTTGAAAGACAAAGTTATGACAGATAAATTTGAATACAAAGAATACAAAATAAGAATAATATATGATCGCCCCAACGGAAAATATCTCCCAAGAATTTTTATAACCAAAAATAAATCTAGAAGCATGGTTGTGAGAGAGCTTATACCAGATTTTAAAAAAACCTTTGACACAAAAGTAGAAGCGGTGTCAGTATGTAGTATTGTAGTAAAAGAATATATCGACACCGGTAAAGCCGATGACATGTAAAAAAGGGGGAGTTCCGACCTCACCATTTGCGTTCTGACGCATTTTCTCAAGGGGGTCAAGGGTTTAATACCCCCTGAAAAATTATTTTCACGACGAGAAATTATTTTCGAGGAGGTGGTGCTATCGATTAAAAACTTTTGGTCCACGCTCGCTTCGGGCGAGTAGTGTCGCCACAGGCGACTATGAGTACTAAGAACGGTTCTACTTATTACTCATACTTTGGAATAGGAAGAACTAAAATTAAAAGAGGTATTGTCCCAAGTTTTTACAGGAAGAATGGGACATAACCCAGATCTGGGGGTCTTATGAAAAGATTGACTATCTTTTTATTATTATTATTGGGGCTGGGCATTATTGCCACTGCCCGCGCTGGCAAAGTTTTATCTGCTCAAAGAGAAGACGGAATAAAGTGGCTCCAAAAAGCAGATTCTACAGACAGTTTAACATTAAAAATTGAATATTATACCAAGGCAATAAAAACAAGTCCAGAGGATGAACTTCTTTATGTGATTTTTTATAACCGAGGAAAGTGTTGGGTAGCCTTAAATAATTTAGAAAAAGCATTAAATGATTTTGATAAAACAATAGAAATAGCAACAAAACTAAATCTGAAAGATGGTATTCATTATTACGCTCGAGGATCTGTTTATTGTATTTTGAAAAAATATAAAGAGGCAATAAGTGATTTTACTAAAGGAATAGAAAGGTGTGGAAGATTTATGGATGTTTATTATTTTACTGATCAAGAGGCCAGGGAGATAATAGATACTTTTACTAAAGCAATAGAATTAAATCCTAAAGACGCCTCTCTTTATTATGAACGAGGGATTATGTATTATGTTATTAATTATTTTACTAGGGAGCAGGAAAATGCGTTAAAGGATTTTTCTACTGCAATAGAATTAAATCCTAACTATGCGCTTGCTTATCTTGGTAGAGGATTAGCTTATTTTAACCATTCCTACAAATCAGGAGAAATGATGAAAGAACAAATAAAAGGAGTAGAAGATTTTACTAAAGCAATAAAACTAAACCCTGGCTACTCTCTTTTTTATTCTGAATTTATTGCTAACTTTTATTTTAACCAAGGAGAGATTTATGAAAAGAAAGAAGACCAAAAAGCAATAGAATTTTACACGAAGGCAATAGAGTTTAATCCACGAGAAGATCGTTATTATAGTGCACGCGCCCATGTTTATTATCGGCTGGGACTGTATGATAAGTCTATACAGGATTATACCAGAGTAATAGAATTAAGGAAACCAGGAGACCCTTACTTTCCTTCTTGTGAGTATTTTCTTCGTGGCGAATGTTATGAAAAGTTAAAAGAGTACCAAAAAGCACTGGATGATTATAATAAAGTGATAATACATGGTGAAAAGGATGACTGGTGGCAGTTTAATAGTCGCAATGCACGAGCAAGAATTTATGTCCTACTGGGTGAGTATCAGAAAGCGTTAAGCGAATATGAAAAAATGTCCGAAAAAGACTATGAGGAAAATTTAGTGCGGGTTGACGATAAGTATTACTGGTCTGCCTTTGCTAATTATAAGCTTAAAAATTATCGAGAAGCATTAAAGCAAATTAATAAATTTTTAGAGATGGAACTTGCTCAGGAGGATATAGAAACTGGAGAAATCTTAAGAAATAAAATTATAGAAGAGTCTGGAATTAAAGAAGGACCTAAAGAACGGTTTCAAAATAAAGCAAATAAATACAGAAAATACCTTGCTAAATTCAGAGAGTTGAAAGCAAATGGAAAATTTAATGAAGCAGCAAGTTATAGCCAGACTACTCTTCTGCCTGCGGCGGCGGAATTATCTTCAGCAATGAGTGAGATTATAAGTGAAATAGGAGGGTACGAAGCTATACTATTTATTAATAATAATTTTTCTGATATTATTAGAGATGGAAAGATAATTGCTGAGTGATCATCGGGAGGAATTCATGAAAAATGGAAAGAAATTTAAGGAAGAAATTGGATGGCTTATGAAACTTGCTGAAATTGTGGATAATCTCTATTTTAAAATTCATAATAAAACGGTAGAATATGCAGAAAAATATTTAAAAGAACAATATCCCGGGATAGAATTCAAACCTTATAAAAGTGGGGGTAAAAATTCTTTCCCCGATATTCAACCAGCAGAATCTTCGCAGCATAAAGTTTATGCTGAAATAATTACATCCCGTTCAAAACAGGCCCCGGATATGGATGAGAAGATTCCCAAATTAATAAAAATGAAAGGGGATGTTTATATTTTTGTGATTAATAAAAACTGCGAGAAGTTTGTTAAAAAAGCAATTAACAAACACCCGGAAACAAAAGAAATAAAAATAGTAAATTTGATGGACGTGTCAGATTAAATCCTACATTGTAAAGCTGAAACAAGGAAGCACCACCACCAAATACAAAAACTTTTCCTTTGCTCCAGTCCCAGATTCTCTGTTCACACTCCCAAAGGGCGTTGAAATCACTGAGATGAAGTTTTGAAAGGAAGGGAATGATTATAGAGGAAGCTTTTCTAAAATTGCCAGAGATATTGCTTAGTCATAGCGCACCTCATGAACAATACGAAAACACAATTGTGAATTATTTTGCCATGGGTATTTTAACTGAGCTTTTTGCAAGAAATGTCCCATCACCAATAGGATATGTGACTCTAGAAAAACCCTATGTTGAAAGATTTAAACGAATTGCTAATATGAGAGCTGATATATATGTAGATTTAAGCGGAGTAAAAAGTAATGGTCTTGGCCATGAGCTATACGGTATAAAACCTGAAAATTGGATAGAAGTTAAGTATTTTGGAGGTATAGGAAGAAGCAAGGGGAGTGAAACCTTGGTTAGCAATGTCGGGAAGATATCTTTTGATTTATTTAGATTGTGTCTTTTTGTTCAGGAAATACCTACACCCGAAAGGAACATAAATGCACGATATTTATTATGTGTTTTCAATGAGGAACCTCAAAAATATTTGGCTTTTAGAAGAAAAAATAGGACGTGGAGAGATTGGTTGGTACAGATTTTAAAAACAGGCGAACACTCCATAAATATAAGGGTAGATAACGAAGCAAAAAGTTTTAAGGATGGTTTTAGTAAAAACTTTGCAAATAATATTATGGCAAAACAGATATCACCTATATCTCTAGGACTAAGAACTATAACTCATTCTTTTTATCCTTTAAGAACTCAAATTAAGCCATTATATTGGGGTTATTTAATTCGAATTATAGATTTTGATATTTCAATAAATAAATGTACATTAAGTTATAGAGATGACATGGGACGTTTAAGTAACGAATTTAAGGAATCAAAAATAAAACTTGAAAAGGAATTTCAAGGTCTATTGGGGGAGTTTCATGAAGAAAAAGGATGATGCAGAATGAAATCCTTTAAGCATTTAATAATCTGGCTCTTCTCCAAAAAGTGTTAACATATATAATCAATAGGACATGGGGATCTACAGGCCTGCTTAATCTTTAGTATGAAGTAATCATCATCATGGAATCCATAGGCAATGCGTTTAATGACTTTAATCTTGTTGTTCATCCCTTCAAGTTTAGCAGTGTCTATGGGATAATAGCAGTGGTTTATCAAGCCATACCAGTAGTTCTCTAATGTCCTGGCAAATGCTGTTAGCGGCTTTATCTTTGCTGCCTTTGCTCTTTGAATCCAGGAATCAAGGAACTTCCGGGCACAACCAGGATGCCTGTAGTCCCACAGCAATAACCTCTTTCTCTTCTTTAGTTGCTCTTTTGTATTCAATATTCCTGACTTTGTCAATGACCCGGGAATAGCTATTGAGGATGTGAAACTTGTCAAATACTTCCTTTACCTGCCCAGACAACTCTGGTTCGCTCTAAATCAAGCACAACTGCAAAGTAATTGTGTCCCTTATGGGATGCGACTTCATCTATGGCAATGAGTTTCAAATCTTTGTAATCTGGAACGGCAAACTGTTTCTCAAGATATCTCTTATCAATGTCTTTAACAGTTTTCCAGTCAAGCCCAAGCAGTTCTGCTACCTGCTTGACGCTTGTAATCTTGCATAGCCTTGCAACCAGTTCTTCAAATCTTTTGGTACAACGAGAGAATGGCTCTACAAAATCTATGTTTTCGACCTTAAACCCACACCTGAGACAGTGAATACGATATGTGTGAAAAATAAGATAACTCTTGAGCTTAAAGACTGATAAATCTCTTATCTTCCTTTTCTTCCAGAGACTTGCTCTTTCAAATACTCTTCCACAACCAGAACAGCAAAAGCCCCTGGAAGTATCCCTGGAAAGAAAGATATGGGCTTCATTGCCTTGAATAGCAGAGGAAACAACCTTTACACTTGACAAATTCAGCCATTGTGATATTCTCTGGCATCTGTGACCTCCTTTCCTGCTGGGATTTGTTCAAAGAATATTATACCCAGATTAGGCTGGAAGTCAACAGGTGCCTTTTATTTTCAAAGACCTTGACCATATATTCTAATTTATTCTATCTTACTCCACTTTCTGGAGAAGAACCTTTTTTGAAAAGATACAAGAAAAAAAGTGTGAAAAATTGCGAAATTTGACAAATTTTATTTTTAGTATATAATAAAGCAATCTACATAAATTTGAGACTTCACCCTGGTCATTCTTCTTTCAGGAGAAAGGGTAAGGCGGGAGGTCGTAAATGTCTGCTCAACAAAAATTTCTTGCTGGCGCTATAGCGCTGGTTGTGGTATACCAGGTCTGTTTAACGGCAGGAGCGCAGGAGGAGAAGTTCAGCATGCTCCAGTTTATGGCGCAGAGGCAGAATCTGAGGTATGTGAAGGTGCCGCACAGGGTACTTGCCTTCTATTATCCCTGGTATGGCTCAAAGGAATTTCATAAGAGATGGGTCCACTGGGACAGGGTTGATACCCAGACAAAGGATATCGGAAGTTCAACTCATTACCCTGCAATAGGGCCATATGATTCATACGATACAGGGGTAATTGACTATCATTTTGAACTTGCGAAAGGATGCGGCATAGATGGAATGATTTCTTCCTGGTGGGGAATAAGAAGCTATGAGGACAGGGCAATGCCAGTCCTTCTTGAAAGGGCAAAACTCAAAGGAATTGAAATGACTGTTTATTTTGAGACGGTCAGGGGAAATACAACAAAGGAAAAGGTTGCAAACACCGTAAAGGATTTATCCTATATTGTTGACAATTACGGTTCTCACCCTGCATTCCTGAAGGTGGAGGGAAGGCCTGTAATATTTGTTTATGGAAGGGCAATGGGTCAGGCATCCCTCTCGGAATGGGCCCGGATTATTGCTGAAATGAATAAAAAATATCCCGGTGGAGTTTGTCTTATTGCTGACGGCTTCAGTTCAGAGATAGCAAAAATATTTGACGGAATGCACATTTACAATTCAGTTGGACTTGCAGCCGGAAAGAAGATTGAGGAGATTGATAGGGTGACAGGGTCAGTCTTTAATGGCTGGGTTGAACTCTGCAGAAAAGAATTCAGAATTTGCTGCGTTGACATAATCCCGGGTTATGACGATACAAAGATAAGAAAGCCGGGTTTAAAGGCAGAAAGGTTTGAAGGAGAGCTCTACAGGACTATGTGGAAGAACGCAATTGCTTCTGACCCGGACTGGATTCTCATAACCACCTGGAACGAGTGGCATGAGGGTTATGAGATTGAACCCAGCATAGAATATGGAGATAGCTACATAAAGATTACCTCAGAATTCGCTCCTGTATTCAAAAAGAAGCCATATGCAGAAGTAAAAATTATTGAGAAGCAGAAATACCCTGCAATTATGAGCGATATAACCAGAAAAAATCTCAGGGAAAAATTCAAAGGTATAAAAATTGGATTGCTGCCCGATTTCCAGTCAAAGATAGTGCAGTGGCTTGCTGGCTGCGGGCTGGATGTAATAGAACTTGAATGGCAGGACCTGCTTGACAAAAATAAGTTCAGCGCCAATACACTTCCCATTGTGATATATGCAGGAGGAGAGGGATATGTGCAGAGCCTGAAAGCACCCGGTGATATAGATGAGGCAATCCTTGGATACCTGAAAGAAGGTGGAATGATTGTTATAGCGTCTTCCCAGCCATTTCCTTTTTATTATAATGAAAAGGGAGAGCCTGTCGTAAGCGCCACCAAAAAATTCGGTTTGCCTGTATGCGGAAGCGGCGCATTTGACAGGGATGATTATATAGAAGGAAATGTGCGCGGCTGGGAAAGTCCACCGAAGGGAATTCCTATGAACTTCAGAATGGACAGGGGTGTTTTTAAGAAGGTGGCTGAGAAAATTCCTTTTCCTTCTGACGGAGATCTGCGCTGGAGGCCTGTTATCTCTAAGACGCTTTCGGGTAAGGATTTATATCAGGGCCTGGCACGGCTTTATGACCAGGAGAATATATGGTTTGGAGACGGGATTGCGTATATTGAGCATAAGGAAACCGAACCTGTGGGCGCAAAATTTCTGTACATCTGGTTCAGGATGCTGGACATAGATGAATATGAAATGATGCTGTACGAGCTTTTTGATTTTGCCCGTGGAAAGATAAAGAAATAGATTGTTCCTCAGGAGGACCTGCAGCAGGAAACGGAGGGAGAGATGAATCTGCGCGAGAGGTTCAACAGGGTTATGCACTTCAAGAAAGTGGATAGAATTCCGTTTTTTGAATTCGGATACTGGGACCAGACCCTTCCTGAGTGGCATAAACAGGGCCTGCCAGAGGAGATTGACAGCGAGGCAAAGGCATATGAATACTTCGGCATAGAAAACTGGGTAAATGTACCTGTAAATGTGGGGCTCTTTCCTGGATTTGAGTATAAGGTACTGGAAGAGACAGAAGAACACATTATTTATCTGGACGGAGAAGGGGTAAAGGCAGAGGTTCAGAAGAAAGGATTCAGGACAATCCCTCACTACTTAGAATTTCCAATAAAGACAAGAGAAGACTGGCTTGAGTTCCTTCCCAGACTAAATCCTGATACGCCAGGCCGTCTTCCTGAAAACTATAAAGAATTCTTCAGGCAATATGAGAAAAGGGACTATCCCCTTGGTATTCATTTTGGCAGTATGATTGGAAAGGTCAGGGACTGGATTGGCTTTGAAAATCTCGCATATATGGTCTATGACAATCGCCAGCTTGTGGAAGAGATTGTGGAAGCCCTGTGCAATTTATCAGTGAGGGTTATGGAGAAAGTGCTGGGATATGTCAAGCTTGATTTTGCAAATGGATGGGAAGACATCTGCTATAACAGCGGCCCACTCATAAGTCCGAAGATGTTTCATGAAATTGTGACACCCAGATATAAAAGAATCACGGATTTGCTCCACAAATATGGCATAGATGTAATCTGGACCGATTGTGATGGAAACATTTTGCCACTCATACCTGAATTTCTTGAGGGCGGAATCAACTGCATGTTTCCGGTTGAAGTGAGGGCTGGTTCAGACCCTGTGGAGATAAGAAAGAAGTTTGGTAAGAAAGTCCTTCTGATGGGTGGTGTTGACAAAATGGCTCTGCTGAAGGGGCCGGAGGCAATTGAAAAGGAACTGCTGCGGCTTAAACCCGTTGTGGAGGAGGGTGGTTTTATTCCGCACATAGACCACAGGGTACCGGCAGATGTACCGCTTGAAAACTATAAGTATTATCTGAAATTGAAGCGCAATATTTTACACTGCGGCAAACTCGAGCCGAAGTATAAGGAAGCATAGTGGAGGGAAAATGTCAGGGTTTAAAATCGCCTGTCACCTGATTCAGTGGCAAGGGGAGGAACAGAAGAACCTGGAGAAAGTTCTTAAGGAAGTCGCGGACGCAGGATATGAGGGAGTGGAAGGGGTTGCTGTAAAGGACCCGCAGGACCTGGTTGAAAAAGCAGTGCTTGCAGCGAAATATGGACTGCACATCGTAAATGCAGGCGGCGCTCCCACGGCAATAGATTGTATCAGGTTTAATATTGCACTGGGCAACAGCGCAGCAGAACCGATTTGGCTTTCAAAGGCAGATTACGGCGGCAATTCTCCGACCGCAGAGGATATGCAGAGGGCAGCAAAGGCTTATGAAGAGGTCCTGAACTTCTGCAATACCCACCACATAAAATGCTTCCACCACATACACATAAATACAATACTTGAAACGCAGGAAGATGCTGAGAGAATTGTGAAGGCGATTCCTGGGCTGTGGCTCCTGCTTGACACAGGGCATTTGCAGGCAGCTGGTTCTGACCCTCTTAAAGTTCTGGATTCAGTTGGGAACCGTGTTGCGCATGTGCATTTGAAAGATTTCTATGCAGATGACCCGAAGACCTGGAAATGGGATTATAAAACCAGCAGGTTCGGAGAGACAGGCAGGTTCTGTGAACTGGGAATGGGAAACGGGAAGATGAGAAATATAAAGAAGGTTTTAAAGAAGCTTGAGTCCCTTCATTATGACGGCTGGATTACAGTTGAACTGGACAGGGTCTATTTCACAAAGACCCCTGCGGAAGCTGCAAAATTCAACCGCCAGTTTTTGAAATCTCTGGGTTATTAAAAGAGGGAAAAATGGCAGAGAAAATAAGAGTGGTTGACCCGGATACACTTTATCCTTTTATCCAGTTATTCAGGGGAGCAGGAAAAATTGTGGTAGATGAACACATAGAAAAACAGGTGCAGGACCCGGATTTCCTGCGCTCCGAAATAGAGAAGGCGGCAGAGAGTGGGGCAAGATACTATTACACCCTCTATGACAAATGGTTTATGTACCAGACATTTGATGACCCGAATTTCAAGCCCCATCCACGCGACAGGAAACACTGGCCAGGAGACGAAATTTATTTTAAATACTGCGAGAGCGTCTATAAAATCTGTAAGGAGTTCGGACTTAAATTTGGCACAGAATGCCTGCGCACAATGGACCTTGCAGTTGGTTTCTGGAAACAGCATCCACAGGATTGTGGTGGTTTCTGGTCCCTGGGTGAGGCAGAAATCAATCCTGACGGTTCCTTTGAGCTGCGGTGTCCCAACCCCGGAAGGATGGAGGGAAATCCCGGGGAAAGCCCTCTTTATTACGAGAGAATCGTTGGAATATTCGCATTCAGGGAAGAAAAAATAGATACAGAAGATTTTTATAAGTGGCGCGTACAGGATGTCAGGGACATATCAAGAGAGGTTGAATATACTGTGAAGGCTGGAGAAGCAGATTTGGGTAATACAGGGGTTTTACCGCCACAGAAAGACCTCCCGGCGAGGGCGGGCGAAATAGAGGTATCGGGGAAATGGAAAAAGCCTGTTCCCTTCTATAAGGTCTATGCAATTGCGTTCCTGCGCGCAGGAGAATTTGACTACGCGGATTCAAGGGGTTTGAAGTGGGCAAAGAAACTCGTGGACGAATTTGACAGGCGCGGTGTAAAGATGAATGTCTTTTACCAGGACGAGCCGCACATATGGTGGCACTGGGGAAACTGGGGGAAATATCCTGATGGTGTGGAATTGCCCCGGATTGTTTATATGACGGATAAGTTTGCCCGTAGATTCAGGAAGAAATGGAAAACTGACTTTGCAAAGAATATACTTACACTTCTGCCCTCTCCTTCAAAAGAAGGAAGGTTCACAGGTTCCTCAGTTAACTCCCTGCTTTTCAGGGCAAGGTATTATGATATGCTACAGGATTTATTTGTTAAATTTAACATAGAATTGCGGGAATATGCTGAGAAGAAATGGGGGAATGCAACCCTGATAGGGCACGACACCTGGTGCAATACCATAGGAGACCACTGCGCTGCGAGGGAGCTGCGCGTGGGCTCTCTGGCGTCCTGGAAATACAGGAAGTGGTGGAAGAACGGTGGAAGGTCTGACCATGGAGAGAGCGGACATGTGGAGTTTGACTATTACGGGCAGGCGCTTGCAACCAGCTGGTCAAAGGGCGCAAAACCAGAGTGGGGATACTACGGGTACTGGTCCCTGAGGCAGGAAGGAAGACAGGCGGGAGATTGCATCTCTGATATTGAGTCTGCTTTCGGACTTGCCAGCAGGTTTAATCAGCTCCTTATTCCTGTGAGAGGAATAAGCACAAGGAAGTCAAAAATACTGAGCATTTTTCCGGAATGCTTTGCGTTCCATTATCCGATGCACCAGTGGTATACTGCAACAGGTTATGCTGACTGGCTGACAGACCTGGAGCTTGCAGGGAGGGCAAAAATCAGAAACGGGAAAATCGAGTGGAATGAAAATATATACGATGTGCTCATAGTTCAGTATGTGCCTGTTTTAAGGAAGGAAAGTTTTAAAAAAATCAGGGAACTTGTGAATTCAGGTGGTACTGTAATATGGCTGGGTCCACCTGTGCTGAGGTATTTTGATGGGAAAGATGCAGGGAAAGATTTTGAAACTCTGGCAGGAGCAAGTACAGCAGTTAATGACCTAACAGAAGCAAAAAACTGTGCTGGCAGGAAGGTGAAATTCCTGGGAGAGTTTTCAGGACTCGGCGAGGTAGCGATAGAGGACTGCGGCAGACTCCACTACTGGATTGATTTCGGGCAAACCCAGCCTGTGAGAGAGGTGGGCTACAGGAGTCTTGTATTTCCTTTAAGAAGAGCGCGCGCCAGGGAAGTTGCTGAGGTTGAAGGTAAAACAGTTGCAACCCTGATGCAGCAGCGCGGGCGCATAATCTATCTGGGCTTCTGCCCGAGTTTTGAAATTATTTATAAAATCCTTGAAAGGCTCGGGTTTATTCCGGAGGTTGTAAAACTGAGCCATGACACAGGATTTTTTATAACTGAATTTGCAAATGGAGCAATCTTTATCACGCGCCATCTCTGGAACAACCTTGACCCGGAAAAAAGAGATTTAAAAATTGATTTAAAAATATACGGGCGCAATGTGAAGTATGAGGGAAACAGGATTTTATCTTACCTGCTGGATAAAAAGGGCAGGCTTATCGGCTTTGCAGGCCTGGGCTGCACAGGAATCCGCATAGGCAGCAGGCAGTATACATTTTCAGATACGCCTGAAAATTTTGGTTTCGGGCCTGTAGAGCAGACAGGTTCCAGGAATGCCTTTCTTCTGCGCATATATAGAATTAAGGGAGAGAAAAAACCTGCCAGGATATCCCTGCCAGTAGACACAACCTCCTGGAAAACACCCGTTCTGATTATTGACAGGGAGAAAAATGGTGAGGGAGAGGTTGTCTGCAAACTGCCGAAGGCAGAATCAGTTGTTGTTGAAATTCCTGCAGAAGATACCGGAGCAGATATTTTTATAGCAGATGTCGGATAAAATTAACAGGTGGTCTCAGCCTGATGAACCTGTCCCCAATTTTTTTATCCTTTCCATAAGCGGCCGGGCGCGGTCTGGCTCAAGCGTGATTAATTCCCTGTAAACGCTGGATGCCCTGGAATACTGCCCTGTGTATTCATATGCCTTTCCCAGAAGGGAATAGGTTAGATTCCTGTCCATTCTTGTGTAGTCGTCCCTTACAAGATTTGGAGCCTTCCCTTCCTGCCAGAGTGTCCTTGCCCTTTCAAGATATGGAATTGCTGCTTCATAATTCTGTGCCTGAATTAAAAATTCACCAATGCTCGTTTTAATCTGTGCTGATTCAGGATTATTTCTTTCCCCTTCTTTTAAAAATTTCATTCCTTCCTCATACTTTCCCAGCCTCTTCAACCAGTATGCCCCGAGTTCATATCCCTGAATATCGTGGGGATTGAAGCGCACCTGCAGATAAAACCATGGCAGGACTTCCTTCTCTTCAGAATGGGGCAGATGGGTGTGTTCTACTACCTTCACAAGGGAATATAATCTGGAATAGAGGTCCGGTTTCCTGTGCTGTTCGGTTTCATGCCTGTGTTCTTCTTCATGCCCGTGTTCTTCTGTATTGCCCTCCCGTGATTCTCTCAATTCAAGCTCCAGGCATTTTGATGCATCCATTGCCCTCACAGGTAAACCGCCATGAAAATATTCTTCCCCTTTCATAAACGCCCAGTCTGCCAGTAAGCCCCTCAGCCCGCCAAACATTCTGTATATTATGTTCTGTGCCGCAGGACCTGCCTGTGACCAGTAATAATCCTGCAGGGGAATATTGAGAAGAGAAGTCACAAGAATTAAAACCAGAATAAAAAATACAGGAAATATTTTTCTGCTCACAGATTCCTTCTCCTGAAAACCAGAAAAGAGAGATAAAGGAAGAGTGTTATATAGCAGACTGCATAAACTGTAAGAAAAAGAATTACCCATCCGGGCACAATGCTGTGGGTGTGTATAATTCTCTCTTTTAAATCAAACAATTCCAGATGTGGAAAATACACATAGCCCGGCATTGAAACTCCAAACCAGTTGCTGCCAAAATAGAAAAGAAGGGTCACAACAATGTTTGCAGCAGGGCTGAGAAACAGGGAAAGCAGTATAGCAAAAGAGGAAATGAAAAGAAGAAGTAATATCTGAAGATAATACCCTTCAAGCAGAAGCATCCAGGGGGTTGAATAATCTTTTCTTATCAGGAGAGAAAGTACAAAGATAATATAAAAGCAGGTAAAACTTAAAACTGAAATTATTCCCACCCCTGTAAATTTGCCCAGAATGAACTCTCCCCTTCCCAGTGGATGTGAGAGCAGCGGATAGATGCTCTTTGACTCTATCTCCATGGGAATCTGGCGGCTTGCAAAACTTGCTGCGATTACAACTGAGAAAATATAAATCAGGGAGAGGACGATTTCTTTGAAATACCTGTAAAATCCCCTCTCCCCCCCAAAAGAAAAAGAGCCTGTATAAAAGATTACCGCAAAAATCAGAGCAAGGATAAAATAGAAATCCTTGCGCCTGAACAATTCCCTGATTACACCTGTTGCGAGCACAATTATTTTTTTCATATCCTTTCACCTATCACGCTCAAGAAATATCTCTCAAGGCTCTGTTCGCCAAGTTCTTTAAGCAATTCCTCCATTGCACCACTTTTAAGCACCTTTCCATTCTTCATAATACAGATTCGGTCACAGATTAACTCCGCTTCAGACAGCTCATGCGAGGAGAGAAGGATTGTTCTGCCTTCACTCTTCAGCCCTTTTAAAATTTCCCGCACCTGCACCCTTCCCAGCGGGTCAAGTCCTGAAAAGGGTTCATCCAGAACAAGAAATTCAGGGCTGTGCAGAAGTGCCTGTGCAATTCCAAGCCTGTGCTGCATACCCTTTGAGAAGGTGCGAATCAATTGCCTTCTTTCAGCTGTAAGTCCCACAAGATTCAGGACATATTCACTCCTTTCTAAAAGTTCTTTTTTATTCATTCCGCAGATGCTGCCATACATCTTCAACAGCTCTTCCGCAGTTAGAAACCAGTAATAGGTGGAGACCTCAGGAAGATAGCCCAGCCTTGCCCTGTCCTGAATACGTGGAGGGGAGTTGCCAAAAAGAAAGATTTCTCCCCCATCCGGATAAAGCAGGCCCATTATAGCCTTTATCATTGTAGTCTTTCCTGCACCATTTGGACCCAGCAAGCCAAATATTTCACCCCCTGCCACTTCCAGATTCAATCTGTCAAGAGCAGGTTTTCTCTTTCCAAATCCCGCAGGATAAGAAACCGAAAGATTATTAATCTTTAAAATGGGGTCAGGTCTTGACATTTCACACATCCCTGTTTGATTCAGGTATACGCTTTATTTCAACGCAGCCTTATAATGTGCATTTATCTCATCTGGAGAGAGTGCCCGATTATAGAGGCGCACCTCATCAATTACACCATTCCAGAAATTGTCCGCCTTTCCAATCAGAACAGGATAATCTCCGCTTGCTTCTCCTGGTGTTCCCTGGGCTTCAGCAAATTTTTTCCCGTCGCTGTAATAAATGTGATTTCCATTCGCACCCACAGTTATAGCCACATGGTGCCAGGTTTTTGGTTCATATGGTGCTGGAAGCGGAAACATAGTTGCACCAAATACTGCAGAAGAGAAATGCAGCTGGGTAACCTTAATTCCGTCATCTGAATATGTATAGAAGTTATAATCCCTTCCCTCAACTGCGCCACCAGCTTCTTTACTAAAAAGGCATCGCCATCCACTGGCAATCTCAAATTCCTCAGGTGTTTTTATCCACATCTCTATGGTTAACTGTGTGAGGTCAAAGCCCTTTGAATGTGGAATTTCCACATATGCCTCTCCATTAAATTCAAGGGCATTTCCGACCTTTCCCTTCACCCACTCTGCTCCAGCAATCTCTCCGTTATTGCCATTGCCCGAGGAGTCCTTCACTACAGTTCCCTTCCCTTCATCAAAATTCCAGTAGCCCACAAGCCCCTTCTCCTTTACCTGGTCAGCAGACCAGACAAGAAAACCAGCGCTTATTATTGCAATCCCCAGGCCCATTCCAAGCCACTTTATTACTCCTCTTCCTTTCTTCTCCATACCGTCCTCCTTCCCACCCTCTTTTATAAATTATTATATTCAAAAATTGGAAAATTGCAAGTTGACCATTTAATTTCTTGACTTTTGATTCAAAAAAAATATAATAAGATAAAGAGGAGAGGAAGAGATGAAGAAATTCAGAATAGGTATAATAGGGCTCGGGCACAATGGAAGGGCATGGCTGAGGGCATATAAATCAAGTCTGTTTGCAGAGGTAGTGGCAGTATGCGATTATTCCGGCCGCAAGGTAAAGGAGACAATGGAACAGGAAGGTATTATTTCAGGTTATCAAAATCACCAGGAAATGCTCAGACGCAATGACATAGATATTGTTTCAATTCATACACCTGACCACCTCCACTGCCAGCCTTTTGTTGATTCTGTCAATGCTGGAAGGCATACCCTTGTGGAAAAGCCGATGGCAGATACAATTGCAGATTTAAAGAAGATGGTAAGTGCCAGTGATAAAGCAAGAAAAAAGGGAATAAAGACAATGGTGGGACAGGTTCTGCGTTTCAATCCACTTTTCATGGGAATAAAGAATATTATAGAAGAAGGCAGGCTGGGAGAAATTTTTTATATGGAGGCAGACTATATCCACAACCTGCGCTACCAGGCAAGCAGGGATAGGTATAACCCGGATCTCAGGCTCAACTGGTATCTTGAGAAAGAGGTGCCAGTCATAGGCGGCGGATGTCATCCCCTGGATTTGCTGCGCTGGTTTAAAGGAAAGGAAATCCTGGAGGTAAAGGCATATTCAAACCGCATTGCATTTCCTGATATGAAGAATGATGACTGTGAAATAGCAATATTTAAATTTGAAGACGGATGCATTGCAAAGGTCACAACCCTTTATGCCCCTGTTTCACCGATGCCCTATGCTTATAACCTCGCAATTTACGGGGTAAAAGGAACAATACTGCGGGATACAATCTGCACTAATGAAGAAAAAGGATTCCAGAATCTGCCTTACAGGTGGGAAACAGCACATCCATATGAGCCGGAGGTTGAGCACTTCATAGAGTGCATTCTTGAAGATAAAGAAACAATTGTAAACGCCAGGGAAGGCGCAAGGACAGCAGCAGCAGTTATAACTGCTGCCCGTGCAATGAAAACGAAAAAGGCACTCAAGATTCCAGAATTCTAAGGGGGGTTCAGGTTATGATATATATGAAATTCACGCTCCTGGAGAAGTTCAAAGGCATTGTCCAGGCGGTTTCAACCCGTATGGGCGGGATGAGTGAGGAGCCTTATGCCACCCTTAACCTCGGATTTCATACTGAAGATAATCCTGATAAGGTGCTCCTGAACAGAGAAATTCTCTGTAACACGCTTGACATACCCCTGGACCGCCTTGTGTGCGCAAGACAGGTGCATGGTTCAAACATAGCAGTTGTTGAAAAGAAGGACCGAGGTAAGGGAAGCCAGGACTATGAGAGTGGCATTGAAGACACTGATGGTATGGCCACGAATACACCTGATATTTTCCTTCTGGTGCTTGTTGCAGATTGCCCCGGGATTGTCTTTTATGACCCGAAAAAGAATGCTACAGGAATTTGCCATGCTGGCTGGCGCTCAACACTTGCAGGGATAAGTCAGAAGATGGTGCACAAAATGCAGGAAGCCTTTGGCTCCAGACCACAGGATATAATCTGCGGTATTTCTCCTTCAATCGGTCCCTGCTGTTATGAAGTAAAGGAAGACGTAGCCAGTAAATTTATGGCAGCAGGATTTCCCCTGCACACATCAGCACAGATACCACAATTGAAGGAAGATTCACCCTGCATTGAACAGCGCGACCACAAATTCTTTCTGAACCTCTGGGAAATTAACCGAAGGCAATTAGTTGAATGCGGTCTCAGAGAGGAAAATATTGAAGTCTCCCGCCTTTGCAATTCCTGCCACACCGAACTTTTCTATTCAGTGCGCAGGGAAGGTAAAACCGGCCGTTACGGAATCCTTATTGGGGTCAGGTCTTGACATTTCACACATCCCAATAAGTACCCGCCCTTTTCATTACTATAGCCCAACTCTCCTTTTTTAGTCCGAAGGTTTTTCACAATTTTAATTTCAGGGTTTTGATTTCGTATTTGCCGACTTTCAGTGTGATTTTACCATCCTGAACAGGAACACTGCTTAAATTATTCTCCATCAGGTCAGTTTCTTTTACTTCTCTCACAGGAAATCCAAATTTTATCTCTGAAGTTGTATCCTTCCCTTCACATTCATAAAACCTTAAAATTATGTCCTGAGAATCTTCTGCCTTTTTAAGGGCAGTGAGAATGAGACTCTCTGGGCTAATTTCAAGAAAAGAGTGTGTTGTGCCAGGAGATTTATGAGAAGCAGGAGGAGAAGTGGGCAAGATGTGTGAAATGTCAAGACCTGACCCCACCAACGGGTTGTTTAATTCATAACCTGCCCTTACAACTTTTGCATCCCAGCTGCCTTTGTGCGGAAAGAGTGCATATGTAAATTCCTGGATTCCCCTGTCAGGCCTCGGGTCAGGTTCATAGGAAGAGCGCAAAAGGGTCAGGCGCATCACATTGTCTTTTATGTCGCAGCCATATTTGCAGTCATTCAACAGGGCAACTCCATAATCAATGCCTGATTCAGCAGTTCCGCTTAAATCCATCCATTTCTGGGTTGGATATTCCCTGCCATTTGCCTTCCTTTCAATGCTTCCGAAGGGAATTTCAAACCTTGCCTTTCCATCCCTGATATTTAATGGAAACGCAACTTTGAGCATCGGGCCATCCATAAACTTTGTGCCCTGCTCCTGCCAGTCTATCCTGCAGGGAAAATCAATGCGGCGCAATCCATCATAGAGCACGATGTCCTGATAGAATGTGGATTTGCCAGACCTGTGGCAAATCTGTATCCTTGCCCTTACAGGTCCGGTTTCAATCAAGGCAATTGTGCAGTTAGAATCTAAATCTTCAACCCTGCTGATCTGCCCTATGTTCCAGGCAGACATACCATGCGGTTTTTCAAAAAGCAGCTGAAATACATTTGCCTTTTGATCCGGAGGAACAAGTTCAATTTTATTTTCTTTGTCATATATACCTGTGATACACCCAGATGTCCGGTCAAGCCTGATTTTGTAGAACTGGTTTTCAAGTTTGGTGGTTGAGCAGGGCAGGTCTGTTTTGCCAGCCTTGCCGGTTTTTTCCAGAGGAAGTGCATAAAAAACTTTATATCCCAGGGGTGGAACATTTCTTGCAGTAAAAATAATCTTTATGTAATATTTTCCTTCCTGCTCTTCAAAACCTGTAACCCGGGATGGGATTTCGTTTTCTGCGTCAAATATCGCCACAGAAGAAGGTCTGGATTGAAATGGAATCTTCACTTCCACAATATCATCTCTTTCCCAGGAGAGCGGATTGAAAACTACAACAGGAATTGCTTTACCTTTTGCAGCAGGAGGAACTGATTTTGAAATGTCAATTTTTGAGCAGATTGCCTTCAAAGAATTTTCAAGGGCAAGCGTTGCAGCTTCATAAGCAGTATTGAACAATCTTTTTGAATATGCATAGGAGCCATGGATTGCAGAGCCGTCAAATATGTCATGGAACTGGTTGAAGCAGGTCTTTCTCCAGGCATCCACAAATGCACCCTGCGGGTAATCACTGCCATACAGCATTGCAATCGCTGAAAAGATTTCTGCCTGAGGAAGAAGGTTCTCAAGTGTGCGGTTATATTTTTTAATGTCAGCGTGTGTTGTGTAGCAGCCTTCAAAAGTAAAATTCAGCTCATCCCTTATTACAGGAAATTCCTTCTGGTTTTCAACAGCCTTAAAGAAATCTCCTGCTGTTGAGAATTTTATATCTGGCATATCAGGTTCACTGTTCAGCCGCAGAGCCTCTTCTATATCTTCTTTCCTCGGTCCACCTCCGTGGTCTCCAGTTCCGTACACAATGAGCCAGTCTCTCAGGCCTGTGCTGCGGCAGGCTTGAACAGCATCTCTTATTATCGCGCGGTTTATTTGTTCGTTGTACCATCTCCAGCTGTAAGCAAGAACCCTGGAGCCGTCAGGAGATTCCCACCAGAATACGGGTTTCCCCTTTCCGCACCTGCAGAAATAATAATATTTTATTCCGCTCTTTTTAAGTATCTGTGGTACTGTCCAGGCATGTCCGAAGGTGTCAGGCTCCCAGCAGACCTGTGTAAATTTCCCAAACTTTTCCCTGAAATATCTGTTTGCATAGAGAATCTGGCGCACAATTGCCTCTCCTGAAGCCATATTCATATCTCCTTCAACCCAGGTAGCACCTGTTATCTCCCACTGGCCTTTTTTCACATACTCCTGAATTCCGGAGAAAATTTCAGGGTGCTTCTCTTCCATCGCAATGTATGTTGAGGGCTGACTCTGGGAGAATTTAAAATCAGGGTATTGCTCCATCTTTTTTAGCATGTCGCTAAAGGTATCCCTGCACACCCGCACTGTTTCAGGCCACAGCCATAGCCAGTTCATATCAATGTGCGCATGGCCCACAAGATGTATTGTGAGCTCTTTTGCGTTTATGTCAGTCTGCATCCCTGCTTTTGACAGGGAGGGAAGTTCTCTACTTGCAAGAGTGATTGCGAAGATATGTATATTTTTGTTTTCAGGAAGGATAATTGCAGAAAGGAACTTTTCTTCCTTTATTCTTAACACCTGCAGCCATATGTAATTTTGTATCTCCTGCCTTCCTTCAGGTCCTATTCTATAAGGAAAAGAAAATGCAGGGATTTCTCCAAAAACACTGTCCCTGCACCAGTCCGTGAGCCCTGTTTTCAGGCAGGAGCGCGAACCATCAGAAAATTGCACCCACAGGCAGGCTTCATAATCGCCATTTGTAGATGAACCGAGAAGAAGTATTGCCCTGTATCTATCGGGCTGAATTTTTATTACCTGGCTGTGGCAGGCTATGTTGTTGCCTTCTTGTGAGGTCTGCGGGAAAATGAAAGGAATTTCTTTTACTGAAACCTTTCCAGGCTTTGGCAAAAGCTCAAAGGCGTATGAAAATCCACCATAGTCAAAATTTCCTTCAGATGGGTTTTCTTCAGTTGCAGCGCCATTATTATTAAAATAGGAAGTGAGGTCAAGCAGGAGGAAATCTGTATCTGCCCTGCATAAACAGGATGAGAAATAAAGGACACAGACAAAAACAGCTGGAAACAGGAATTTACGCATAGAACTCCAGCACCTGCTGGATAATGCCCGAGCCTAATAATATTCCATAAGCACTGTGGCGCCAGCAGGGAAATAGGGACGCAGGATAAATGTATTGTCCCTGATGTCCTGTGGGGGTCTGGGCATCCCTTTAACCTTTACCTTTTTCAGATTTGGCCCATCAAATCTTATATCCAGATAGAATGGTTTTAAGGCATAATATAGAGGTGAAAGGGTTTTCAGGTGGGACATTCCTCCAAGGGGATATGGATGTATCAATAATCCTTCTGAGCTGGGGCGTATACCCAGTAGCCCTTCAACAAGGATTGTAAAAAGACTGCCGTAGTTTGCCATTTCAGGGCTCCAGTCTGCATTCACCGACCCATCCGGATAAATATTATTGTGAATCGTGCCCTCCTTCAGTTCGTAATTCAGGATTGCCCTGAACATCTCTGTAGCCTTTTTGACATATCCGCAGTTCAGGCGTGCAACCGCAGTGTGTGCTCCTAAGGTAAACCAGATATCTCCGTTGCAAACCGTATGTCCATATTCAGGCCTTCTTGCACAGGTTCTGGAATAGAGATTTGTGAGCACAGGATATGGCAATTCAATCTCAGGATGGGCATCCATAAACTTCCAGATTGAATTGGTTCTGTACTCATCCGCCATACCCCAGAGGATTGCGAATATGTTTGCAGAGGTTTCAAAATAGTCATCTCCATAAACCTGCTTGCCCGTACCATCATTTCCGTGCAGGTAATACCCCCTTTTTTCATCCCAGAAACCACCCTTTGAAGACAGGAGATTAAACGCAAGCGATATCTCCTCTGCGAGCTCAAGGTATTTTTCAACCTTTTCCACAGAGCCCTGAAGGTTCTGGACGCCTGCAAGCAGGTGCAGGCAGTGATACATATTTGCATTTACAATTGCGTTGTCCCCTTCCCAGTTTGTGTTCTCGGTCCAGTCTCCTTCTATTCCTGTTTCTATCAGATGTGGATTGAACTTCGAACGGAAATTCTTCAGTATATATCCGATACAGTTTTCAATTGCAGCAAGCTTCTGGGGAGTGAACCACTGCAGGTCCCTGGTATAGAGTACATATTCTAAGATCATCTTTGCCCAGCATAGAATATTGTCAAGGTTGTATCCTTCTCCATGCGCGCCACCATATGTGCGATATTCAACCTTTGAGCCTATGACCCCCTTTGGTCCAATCAGAACCGAATGCGGGAAGAGTCCTGTTTCAGGTTCTATTGAATTTAATCCCACCTGAAAGGTATTGCGCATAATCTGCTGGACCTCGGGTCCTGCAAGCGGCACCATATCATGGAGTGCACACCAGGTGTTCCATCCCCAGATGCCTGCAAAATATTTTTCTGAACAGTGCTCATCAGGGGCATGGACTTCTGCAAAGCATCCCTGGTAAGTCAGCTGTTTGAGGAATACACTCTGTATGCGTGAGGGTATGTGGTCAAACCAGCCAACATTTGATTCAATAAAATCAGCCATTTAAATTCAGCAACCAATAAGTTAGTGCCCTGGATTTTACAGCAGGAGGTTCACATATATTATACTACAAAAAAAGGAAAAAGTCAAAAAACTGGAAAAAGTGAACCAGAAATTCAGAAGCAATCAAAAAAATACTTTTTTGTTGCAATTTTTGTAAAAATGTGATAAAATTAAAAGGTATTCCCATATATCCTTTTATGAGGAATTTAATCAATAATAATTACAGGGGGTAAAATGTTTAAAAGGGTTGCGGCATTATGTTTGTGCGCCGCAGGTGCACTGGTTTTTACAGGTCCCTCCATTCTGCAATCAGAATTAATGGCACAGGAGCAGGCTACAAATGGACTTGTTTCTGCTGGGGCAGTTGTTGAAAATGGAAGGATAACAGGATTTTTCCTGAAGGAGGCGGGTAGAAGAATTGCAGAGGTAAAATTTGGCTCCCTTGGCAATATTGTAGCTTCAGAAGTGAAACGGGAAGGAAATAAACTTTTGTTTACCGGTTTAAAGGCAAGCCCTACTCCAGAACTGGGCCCTGGCTCTTATGTTTCAGTGGAGCTCCTGTCCGGGGACAGATTTCCCCGCATAAGGTTTCGAATGGAAATCCAGAAGTTCGAAAAGAACAAATGGGAGGATGCTTTAGACAGATGTCCATTTCATTTCCTTGCCTGCAGCATACCTGGAGCAGAAATATTCCATCAGAGGGGCTGGCCACTGGGCACCCCTGTAATTGACCCTTACATTATCCTGACTGACCCAGGAGCAGGAAGAACAATAGGAAGCAACTTCAATAAAAACTGGTCATATGACCCACCAATCGGTGCATATCCTGTACCTGTTGCAGGGCTGTGGAATACAAGGGAAAAGAAGTATGTGGCATATCTTTTTCAGGAGGCGCGCTCAACTGATAATTCAGAAAAGTTTATTTCAACTGCATACTGCTGGCAGATTAAGGATGCAAGAGAATTTTTCTGCCTCGCTTCAAAATACGCAGACGGATATATGGATATAAACTATCCCAGAGATGGAGATGTGCTTGAGAGCCATTTCAGGTTGATTTACAATCTAAACCTTCCTTCTGACCAGGACCCAAATGAGTTTGTGCTGAATTATATCCACAGGACTTACAGCGATTTTCTTCCCTCAGTTCCTGAAATCAATGATATGAACTGGCTTCCAGGAAACATGCGTTTAAAAACGCCCGGAAGACCTGGCTTTGGCAGGTTGTACAGTGTGGCAAAGAATGACCCGTTTATGCTGGATGGAACTATTTTCCCCAGCGGTGTCAGTTATATTGACCCGGGAATTGAATTTGCATATTCCACAGGTAAGAACACTGCCACTATTAATTATTTGAAGAAAGACTTAGAATACCTGATGGAACACGCAGTAAAATGGAAGGAAGATGGAGATGAGTGTGTATTCTGGCAGTTGCCCATTTCCGGAGACTGGAAGCCACAATTTGGAAAGGGAGTTCCGACAATGAGGAATGTCTGGGGAGTTCAGGAGGCAAGGGCATTCCTTGAGACATACAGGGTGGAAAAAGACCCGAAATACCTGCCCTATATTGATGGAACTGTACGATGGCTAAGGCATATGCTCTATACCAGAAACTGCTATCCTGATGTGACTGCTGCAATGTTCGCCTGGTCTGGCGGGCCAATAGTTTCTTTTCTTCTTCGCTACTACTACACCTTCAGGGATGCTTCTGACCCGCAACATCGCACACTCGCAGAACTTGCCTTTAATCTTGCCCGCACATATGCCTACAGATATCTTCCAATCTGGACAACTGACAACGACAAAATGGACAATCTGGATTCTGCATTCTTCTGCGAGCCAAATGCAGGCGTTCCCTGGTGCGGTGCTGCCTGCTCAAATGAGGTCTGGGTAAACGCATATATGCTTGCAATTGCATATGTGGCAACAGGGGACCCACTTTTTGGATACTATCTGCGCGGAATGCTTGAGAGATGGCACCATCTATACAAGGACATTGAAAAGCCAAAACCCAGGGCATACCAGTCTCAGGATCTGACCGAGAGGTTCGGACTTTTTGACGGAGCACCACAGCAAAAAGGGACAAGGGCAAATTATGGCGGGCTATGGGGTGGTTTTGAAGTGCTCTCATATCCACTTGGAAATTCAAAGATGAGGGTTCTATGCGGAGAAAAGGCAGCAATTGCATTTGACCAGGGTGGGATTGAAACAAACTTCAGGGACTACAGATATTATGGAAAAGGAAATTTCTCATTTACTCTCACCAGTACAGGTTCTGATACCTTCAGCATCTCTGTGACAATACCATTTTTCAGACTTGATGGAAAGCAGGTGTATTTAATACGAAAGGGCCAGAAAACTGTGCTTGCAGAAGGCACGGATTATAAGGTTTACAAATTCTCTCCTGATTCAATGTTTATTGGTAACCTGGTGGATGGAGATATAATTGCTGTGGGAGAATGGAACCCGCAGATAGAACCCCTTTCCTGTTCTGTTGGTAAGACCCATAAGGTTGAAAAAAGCCAGATAATAGAGAGGGATGGATTCAGGGCAGTGAATATTGCAAAATTCTGCAACACAAAGATTGATGAAGACTGGGGGGACAGCAAATCAAAAGCAGGGTTTGTTCCGGGAATCAGATTTCTGTGGGGAGTGCCCTTTTATCTTGTGCCAGGCACTGACAATAAGGGGAATGTGGCTGTGCGAGACAGCACAGTAAAGGTAAACCTTCCATGTCAGAGGTTGTTCTTTCTCATTTCAGACCCCGGTGAGAAGGCAGGGCTTTCACTAACATATGCTGACGGCACAAAGGACGAGATTCCGGTTAAGAATGCAATTTATGCTATAACAGGCTGGCCACCCTGCTTTAAATGGCACATTGATATGCTTACAGTTCAGACAAAAGGGAAAATACTCAAAGAAGTGGGTGCAAGGGACATAAATCTTTATGCCTTTTCAGGAACAGAAAAATCTGACAAAGAGATTGCTGAAATACTTGCGCTCCTTGAAGCAGAAACCCGAAGACAGGAGCAGGAGGCGAAATTCATTGCAAAACTCAAGGAGATAGCAGGATATTTCCATAAATTTTCAAAGCGCATAGCAGTTATTCCTGTGCCCAGCTTCTCTATAGAGCAAACACAGGTGGGCCTGCTCCTGCGCAGGGCAGGTGTTCTTTCAGACATAGTGATACTCAAGCCACAGCAGCTTCTGGAGGAATCCTTTAATGCCAGAAGATATCCGGTAGTCCTGTACCTCGGAGGAGAGCAGTATTACCAGACAGTTAAGCAGGAAGGGGATGCTGACCAGGCAATCATAGATTACCTGAAGAGCGGAGGGATGCTTGTGGTAATACCCTGTCTGAATCAGCCCTTTCCTTTTTATTACAATGAATCTGGAAAGGTTGTGGTCTCATCTCCAAAGTTTGGTCTGACAATCTCAGGAAGTGGTGCACTTGACAGGCAGGATACTTTAAAATACAGCCGCATAACCGGATGGGAGAAACCACCTGCAGGGATGAAACTAACCTTCAGGGTAAATCCGAAACAGGAGATAATAAAGGACCTGCCCGAAACATTTCCCTGGATGGAAGATGCAGACCAGAGATGGCGTCCTATGATAGGTTCAGTACCTCCACCAGGCACATATATTCCTGTTGTAAGCCTTTATGATAATGCAGGGAATTGTTACGGGGAAGCCATTGCTTATATGGAATACAAAACTGACCCTGTTCCTGGAGGGAAAATTATCTATGCCTGGCCCAGTCTTGCAAATCATGAAAAATATGCCAGCATAATAATCCCCGCGCTCCTGGAGTTTGCACTGAAGAACATTAATCTTGAAAAATAGGAACAGGTCCTGAGACAAAAATAGAATCTGTCCTTAATTCTGGAGGAGGAGCAATGGATGAGTTTGAAAGGTTGAATTTTTTAAGTGCGCTGCCGATTTTATCCGGAGCAAAGACGAGGTCAATTTCTGCTGAGAATCCGGATGGAAAACCCGGTGGCGGAGCCCGGGCAGAACCCAATCCAGATGGTGCAGAGGCAATGCTGGGAAAGGGGTGGAAGGTCAGGCCCTGCATAAGCCTTCTGAAGGGAACTACCACAACCCTTGCAGACATTGAGGGTCCTGGAATGATTCAGCACATCTGGATTACTGTGGCTGAGATAGCATACAGGGACTGCGTGCTAAGGTTTTACTGGGACGATGAGAAAGAGCCTTCAATTGAGGTTCCACTGGGAGATTTTTTCTGCAACGGACATGCCCTCCGGTACAGGGTAGATTCACTTATGGTCTGTGTAAACCCTTCAGGTGGATTCAATTCCTACTGGCCTATGCCTTTTAAGAAGCATGCAAAAATCACAATTGAAAACCAGAGATGGGAGGACATCCACGGTTTCTTTTATCAGATAAATTACTGCCTTTTAGAGAAAATGCCTGAGGATACAGCATATTTTCATGCTCAGTGGAGGAGATGTATGCGTCTGGATATGAAAAATCCAGAGCACATTATCCTGGATGGAATAAAGGGAAAAGGACATTATGTGGGCACCTTTCTTGCCTGGACACAGCTGACAAATGGATGGTGGGGAGAAGGAGAAATCAAATTCTATATTGATGAGGACAGAGAATATCCCACCATCTGCGGGACAGGAACCGAAGATTATTTCTGCGGTGCCTGGGGATTTGGCGGTGAGACATATTCAACAGCATTTGCGGGATACCCGCTTTACAGAAAGGAGCCTGGCGAAGTTCCAAAACACGGACTTTACAGGTGGCATATCTTAGACCCGATCAGATTTGAAAAGAAATTAAAAGTGACAATCCAGGCACTTGGCTGGTGGCTGAATGGAAAATTCAAGCCACTTGATGACGATATCGCATCTGTGGGATACTGGTACCAGACAGAGCCACATGCAGAGTTTCCCAGAATGCCTGACATTGCTGGCAGATGCCCCAGATAAATATCTGAACCTGCCCCTGAAATATTTGCTTTCGGAGGCTTAATATGAAACTGCATTACCAGCCCAAGGATGGGTATGCTGGAGATGCGATACCGTTCTTCCATAATGGAGAATATCACATCTTTTATCTCAAAAGATTTCCGCAGGGCGGACCGTATGTGTGGTCGCACATCATGACAAAGGACCTGATAAACTACACTGAGCTTGAAGATGCTGTAAAGCCCGGACCAGAGGAGTATGACATTGAGGGATGCTGGACAGGTTCGGCGATAGAACATCAGGGCAAGTTCTATATTTTCTACACCGGATGGAACCCCAAAAATGAAATTCCGCAGACAGTTTGCCGTGCTACAAGTTCAGACAACATTCATTTCACAAAGGACCTGAAAAACCCGGTTCTTGTTCCTGATTCAAGATGGTATGAATTAAAGGATTTCAGGGACCCATTTGTATTCTGGAATCCTGAGGAGAAATGTTTCTGGATGCTCGTATGCGCTCGTTCAAACCAGGGCCCGCCTTCCAGAAGGGGAGTCATAGCGCTTGCAACTTCACGCGATTTAGAAAACTGGAAATTAGAGCCACCCCTATGGGCGCCGTACATTGATTTTGCACCCGAGTGCCCCGATATGTTTTTCCAGGATGGTATGTGGCACATTCTATTTTCCACGTTTGGAGAAACGCTCTATACCCGTCACCGGCAGGCAAGGTCTGTGCGGGGGCATTTCAAATCATCTGGCAGGATTGAGTTCCTTGACTGCGGAAGGTGCTATGCGATGAAATCGCTTTCGGATGGGAAAAGGAGATTTGCGTTCGGCTGGATTCCCACAAGAAAGGACAACAGGGATGACGGTGAATGGGAATGGGGCGGAACGCTTTCTCTTCCGCGCGAGGTTTTTTTCAGCAAAGACGGAATCCATTCACGGTATCCTGCTGAATATGAAAAAATCCTTCGCAAGTCGCCTGTTCCGGTTAAATTCTCAGCAAATATCGGAAACTGGAAAATCAATGGGTCCGGGATTGAGTGCATGGAAGATTCAGGATTTTCTCTTGCCTGGAACAAAAACATTGCGCAGGATTTCTATTTCTCGGCAAGAATTGATTTCTCAAAGGACATTGCATTTGCAGGGATTTATTTCAAAGCAGTTCCTGATTTAACTACAGGATACATCGCAGGAATTGAACCGAGAGCAAACAGGATTTTTGTTGCTGCAACTCCTGGCAGAAGAGAAATTGTCTGGCGCACCATAACCCTTGAAAAATGTTCCTGCCTGCTTGAAATGGTGGTTGATGGGCAGATAGTGGAAATTTTTCTTGATAAAAAGTATTGCCTGAGCTGCAGGGTCCATAATCTTGCAAACAACGGCTTCGGTCTTTTTGTGGAAGACGGCACTGCCAGATTCCGGAATTTATTTCTTGGAACATTGTAAAATAACCACAGATTACAGGTGGCACAGATATGGAGATGCAGATGCACTCCAGGATTTCCCTGAGGGTCAGTACATATTTCTGGACAAGTCCACAGAGGTGTGGAGAACTCCTGACACTGCTGAAAAATTATAAAGGCGTGATTGATGAGGTTGCGTTTTTCACCGGTTTCACGCATCCGCCAGTTCCGCTTAAAGTTATAGAGGAGCGGGCCGGGATACTGGAAAAAGTGATTCCAGAGTTTAAAGCGCTGGGACTTTCATCAGGAATCAATCACCTTGCAACATTTGGCCATCTGGACGAAAACCTTGAGAATTCCCTGAATGAACCCTGGCAGAGGATGATGGACATTGACGGCACCATTTCAAAGGGATGCTACTGCCCGCTTGACCCGGATTTCAGGAAATACATTGCAAAAGCCTATATCCTGCTTGCAAAGGCAAAGCCTGATTTTATATGGATAGACGATGACTTCAGAATGGAATCGCACGGGCCGGTGAGCCACTGTTGTTTCTGCGACAGGTGCATAGCAAGGTTTTCTGAGGAGACAGGCAGGACCTGGACAAGAGGGAGTCTTAAAAAATCTTTTTATAGTGGCAGCATAGACGAGCAGGTTTGCCTGCGAAAAAAATGGCTTGAGCACAACAGAAGAATTCTTTCTGACATAGCTTCTGAAATCAGGCGCGCTGTTGACACAGTTGATAGTTCAATACCTCTTGGATTGATGAGCGCAGAACTCCTGTATGGGGGTTTGGGGTTTGACAGGATCTGGAAGGAACTCGCAGGACCTAAAAATATAAAAGTGATGTGGAGGCCCGGGGGCGGATTCTACACCGATTATGCTCCTCTTGAAATGCTTCAGAAGGCACACACCATAGGAAGGCAGGTATCCTGGATTCCGCAGGAGGTTTGCGATATCCAATCAGAGATAGAGAACTTTCCGTACCAGAAACTCAAAAAGAGCATACTTGTTCCTGCTCTTGAGTGCGCGGTTTATATCGGGGCAGGCTGCACGGGCGCTGCCCTGAATATTTTTGGAATTTCTTCTGACCCTTTCCAGGAATATGTCCCGTACTTTGAAAAGGTAAAGGAATTCAGGAATTTCTATGATTATGAAGTGAAGGCATTTAGGAGAAGCTCATGCGAAGGCATATGGTTTGCTATGAACAGAGATTATTACTCAACCCTGGCCTTGAACTCCGATTGGTTTACTGCTTCTCCCTGGGCAGGCATTGGTGCCGTCAATGAAATTGCGGAGATCGGCTTGCCCCTTGCCTATTCCAAAGACGGGGCATTTGTGAGTGTTTTGAGCGGGGACAATATCCTGTCTTTTTCAAAGGAAGAAATCCTGAAAATTCTTTCAGGTGGAGTCATTGCCGATGCAAGGGCGCTTGCGCGGTTAAATGAAACAGGTATGTCAGAATACACTGGATTTGAGGTCCTGTATCTGAGGGAGCAGGACACCGTTGAGGTTCTCACCGAAGATGAAATTAACGGGGACTTTGCAGGATGGCACAGGGATTGCAGGCAGTCCTTCTGGCAGGAGACTGCTTATGTATTAAAGCCGACTAATAATAAGAGCCGTGTCATATCTGAGGCAATTGATTTCGCAGATAAGAAAATAGGACCTGTTGGTGGAATATTTGAAAATAAACTTAGCGGAAGAATTGCCGTTCTTGGATACTATCCCTGGAGGAACTTCCATTCACTTGCAAAAACCACGCAGATGAAGTCCATATTCAGGTGGCTTTCCAAAGAAACGATTCCTGCATATATCCAGTCATTTCATAAAATTGCGCTCTGGTGCAGGAGGGATGCAAAGGGCAGAACCTGCTTGCTCTTATTGAACGCTTCCCTTGACAGGAGCGAAAAAATAAAGGTCTGTGTTTGCGGGAACATTGAGAGAATGACACTTGTGCGCACGGACTGCCACAGAGAATTGCTGAAAAGTTCCGGCAGGGACCAGGGGTATTCAGTATTTGAGATTAAAGAGATGAATCCCTGGGAAGTAGTGTTGCTTACACAGGATTAGGCAGTTAGGTTAAAATATTTGCATTTTTAATTATTTAGTGGTATAATTAGTAAAGTAGTATAGAACACCTTTAATAAGAGGGGGGGTTATGGCTGAGGAAGAGAAGAATGACATTCCGAACTACCAGTTTATGAGCCTGGTTTATTCAATCTCACAGACAGCAATGATGCAGCTGGGAAAGATTTCAAATCCCCTGACAGGGAAAGTTGAAAAAAATATAGTGCAGGCAAAGGCAACCATTGATATGCTTGAGATGCTAAAGGAGAAGACGAAGGGAAACCTCACAAAGACAGAGGAAAAAATGCTTCTTACAACTTTAAGCAATCTTTACCTGAATTACAGTGAGGAAGTAAATAAGGAATCCACACCGCCCCGGCAGGAGAAAACCAGTGATGGCAATTAATTTTTTATTAGTTTCAGAGGAGTGGTTGTATGCGCAGGGTACATTTATACATTTCCGGGAGGGTCCAGGGAGTTTGCTTCAGGGCTGAAACCAGGTACACTGCTGAGGAAATGGGAGTGAAGGGCTGGGTAAGGAACCTTCCTGATGGAAGGGTTGAAGTGGTTGCAGAAGGGGAGGACCATGCCATTGATAAATTTATCAAGTACTGTCATAAAGGACCCCCTGGTGCTTATGTGAAGAATGTAGAGATAATTGAAGAAGCACCCAGAGGTGAGTTTGAAGAGTTTTATATCAAGTACGGGTACTGAAAGCGGAGAGAGCGATGAACGCGCTGATTGTGTATTACACCGGTACAGGCAATACAGAAATGGTTGCAAAGAACCTGGAGGCGGTTTTAAAATCCCGCGGTCACACAGTTGCTGTCAACAAAATGTCTTCCCGGGGAGTGGCAAGGTCATTTCTTGGCAAAGGCTACCAGGCACTTTTCGGAAGGCCCCTGAAGCCTGAAGGAGTTGCGCTGGATGTGTCCGGTTTTGAGCTTATCTGCATAGGCAGTCCTGTATGGGCTGGAAATGCAGCTCCACCTGTTAAAGGATATATCCTTGAATGCACGGGTATGAAAGGAAAGGATGTAATTCTATTCCTCACCTATGGGGGAGCTCCAGGGGTGAGAGGGCTTGTAAAAAAACTTACAAAAATGCTCGAGATGAAAGAACCCGCTTCCATACGCACTGTTTATTTTTCTGCCAGAGACCTGAAATTTCCTGAAAAGGTGATGAATAGATTTAAAGAGATGATATGACAGAAATGTTATTCTGGCGCGCAGCAGGGATTTGTCCTGGAATATCCATGGCTATCCTGATAAGAGGGGAAAAATATGGTTGAACACTATGAGTTTGGCAAAATTAAAATTGATGGTAAGGAATATGAAAGGGATGTCTTGATTCTGAAAGACGGGTCTGTAAAGGACTGGTGGAGGATTGAGGGTCATAAACTTTCATTAAGGGACATAGACCTTCTTATAAAAGAAAGGCCACAGGCGATTGTAATAGGGACAGGAGAAGGTGGAGTGATGGAGGTCGGTATAGAAATAGTAAAGGCAGTAATAAACCGCGGCATAGATATAGTTGTAGAAAAAACTCCTGTAGCAGTAGAGAAATACAACACATTGCTGAAAGAGGGTGTTGTTGTGTCAGCAGGATTCCATCTGACATGTTGAGAAATAAAAAATGGAAAATTTCTTAAGATGGCTGCCCGTAATTGTATGGAGCAGTGTAATTTTTATTTTTTCCTCAATTCCCCACCTGAAGGTGCCAACACTCGGACTGGGCTTTGAGGACAAGATATATCACTGTGCTGAGTTTTTAATATGGGGCTTGCTTTTTATGAGGGCTTCTGCTCATTCAAAAATGCACAGGCCTGAGGACCTTGTACTTTTAATTTTAACAGGGGTTATTTTTTCTGTGGTGGATGAGTGGCATCAGAACTGGATTCCCGGCAGGCAATTTGATTTCAAGGATTTAATTTCTGACTGGGCAGGGCTTTTAATATCTTTATTAATCCGGGCTTTTCAATAAAACGAAAATTTTCAGGGCAAAAAAGGAGGAGGTATGGACAGAAAAGCAGTGCTATTATTATGCCTGTTTTTGTTGCCTGGTATTGCACTGGCGCAATGGGATGAAGGGAAGGAAGTGAGGATAAAGCACAATGAGTTCTTTGTGATGGGACGTTATTTAAATCTGGAGCCCATTAATAACTTTCTTTCCAGGCAGGGCCTGGGCTACACTCCCCTTGGAGACAATCCAATGCTCTACGGTGTCAGCACAAAGAACAGGGTCGGGGAAAGGCTGCTGTGGGGACTGGTGGCTGGAACTACAATTGGTGAGGGAATTTTTGATATGCTGGCGCCGAATATGTTGAAGAGAAGCTTAGAGAGGCTTGGAACAGATAAATCTAATAAGGCAGAGTTCACAATGATGTTTGCAGAGGCAGTGGTTGAATATGAATTTCTGAAACTCGGCAGTTTTTCCCTGAGTGCTGGAGGAGGACTGGGATTTGGTGGTTCTGTGCTTACGCTTTTAGGAGAAAACAGTGCAAGGTTCAGGATACTCTCTTCAGTGATAAATCCCATTTTCTGTGCAAGATACCATTTCTTTGAGGCAACAGGCACAGGGATTCTTTTATCTCTTATTGTAAGTTATGATTATTTTCCAAATTCCACATGGCTTAGAGAAGCAGGGAAAACACCGGAGCCTGAGAGATTTGATATGAGCGGGCCATCCCTGTGGCTAACTGTAGGAATTCCATCCACAGAACTCACCGCACAAAAATAAACATCTGTTGCTCAAAAGGATGGTTTAGAATGGCAGGGTATTATATTCTGGATGGAAATAATATTCTGAAAAGCATACCCGGTTTCCTGGATATAACAAAAGGAAATTTTACAAGGGCACAATACACCCTGGCCACACTTGCGTCCAGAGCTCTTGTTCATAAAAGAGATGACCTTGTGGAAGTTGTATTTGATGGCACAGGCATGGATTATAAATTCAGGCCACCCCAGAATGTCAGGGTGACCTTCAGCAAGGACAAGACTGCAGACGAGGTGATTATTGGTCAGATAAAAAGGGCGCAGGACCTCTGGGTGAGAGGGCGCGGCTTTGAAGAAATTGTTGTAGTAAGTGATGACAGGGAAATCAGGGAGTGCGCCAGGATTTTTGGTGCCAGGATTCTGCGCACTAAAGAATTTTCAGAGAAGATATTTCCACAATCCAGAAAGAAAGCCCATCCACATTTCCCCGGGCACACGAACGAAAAGATTATAAGCCCTGCCTGCCAGGAAAGGATTACAAGGGAACTTGAGAAACATTTTGGAATTAAAAGGAGACAGGCTACCTTTTATGGCGAATAGAGGCTATTCCTGTTTCAGTATTTATGGAGGTGGGAAATGAAGGTCTATATCTTTACTGACCTGGAAGGGGTTGCAGGGGTTGTGGACTTTGAAACACAGACATATCCCGGAGGAAAATATTTTGAGCAGGCAAAGCATCTGCTCACACTTGAGACAAATGCAGCAGTAGAAGGATTATTAGAGGCAAAGGCAGAAGAGATAATTGTGCTGGATGGACATGGATATGGTGGCATTATTCCTGAGGAATTGCACAGAGAGGCAAAACTGATTTCTGGCAGGGTTCTCACCCCGCCATTCGGGCTGGATAACAGCTATGATGCTGTGATTCTTCTTGCCCACCATGCAATGGCAGGGGTTGAAAATGGAAACCTGAACCATTCTTATTCTTCAACAGGCATTTTCAATATGTGGCTGAATGAGAAACTGGTTGGAGAAATAGGTATGGAATTTGCACTCTCAGGTTATTTCGGGATTCCGGTAATTCTCGTCACAGGAGATGCTGCTGCATGTAATGAGGCAAGAAGCTATATAAAGAATGTGGAGGTTGCAGCGGTCAAGGAGGGAATAAACAGGCTTACAGCAATCTCTTTACATCCCGAAAAGGCAAGGCAACTTATAAGGGAGAAGGCAAGGCTGGCACTTAAACGGATAAAAGAAATCAGGCATTACAGACTGCCAAAGCCTCCATTCTTTCTCAAGATTCAATTTGTCTCTTCTGATGCTACTGCAAGACTTGTGACAAGGCCTGGATGCAGGAGGATTGATTCCAGGACAGTGGAATTTGAGTCAGATGACTTTCTGAAACTCTTGCAGTTGTGGATGGGATAAAGAGGAAGTTTATGGCAAAAAACACATTACCAGAGAAAATGAGAGCAGTTGTCCTTTACGGGCCGGGGGATTATCGTCTGGAAGAGGTTCCTGTACCCAGGGCAGGAAAAGAAGAGGTGGTTGTAAAGGTCATTGCTGCAGGCATCTGCGCAGGGGATGTGAAGTGCTGGAAGGGTGCAAAGATGTTCTGGGGAGATAAAGACCAGAAGGGCTATGCAATTCCTCCTGCAATAGCAGGTCATGAGTTTGTTGGAGAAGTTGTGGAACTGGGAGAAGGTGCAGGAAAGAAATTTGGACTTGAGATTGGAGACCTTGCGATTTCGGAACAGATTGTGCCCTGCTGGAAATGCAGATTCTGCAAAAGCGGGAAATACTGGCAGTGCCTTGTGCATGACATTTACGGGTTTAGAAAACATTTGAATGGTGCAATGGCACAGTATATGAAATATCCTGCGAATTCAATAATCCACAAGGTTCCAGAAACAATTGATAAAATTCAGGCTGTTTTGATAGAACCCCTTTCCTGCTCAATCCATGCGGTTGATCGCGGAGACATAAAGCCAGGGGATACTGTTGTAATTGCAGGATGTGGAACTCTGGGACTTGGAATGGTTGGGGCTGCGAAACTCAAAAAACCCGGCAAACTCATAGCCATAGATATTCAGGAACACCGGCTTGAGATTGCAAGATATATCGGGGCTGACCTGACTTTGAATCCAGAAAAGGAAGATGTGGTGAAAAAGGTTCTGGACCTGACAGAAGGCTATGGCTGTGATGTTTATATTGAGGCATCAGGACATCCATCCGGTGTAATCCAGGGACTTAAGATGATTCGCCGCCTGGGCACCTTTGTAGAATTTAGCGTTTTTTCAGAAGAGACAAGTGTGGACTGGACTGTTATAGGAGATGGAAAGGAATTGAATATACATGGTTCCCATCTTGGCCCGGGCACATATCCGCTTGCGATTGATTATATAAACACAGGAAAAATCAGGGTAGATAAAATTATAACACATAAGTTGCCCCTTGAAAAATTCCAGGAAGGCTTTGAGCTTGTTGCAAAGGGTGAAGGCATAAAAGTTGTGCTCGTACCATAGGAGGTGTTAGAAAATCTTTAATTCTATTAATTAATAAACGAGGTGGAGTATGACTAATGAACAAAAATTCTGGGATGCTCTAAAAGATATTTTTGTAGGTGCAACGATAGAAGGGGAATCTTCATCAGGATATATCAATTTAATGAAAATAAAATCAAGTTATTATGAAAAAGGTGTTTTCCCTATCCTGCAAAAAGACATTGACCAGGCTTTAAAACCATCACCCAAATTTAGGGAGGAATTTTTTGAGAGAGAATTCTTCTTAGAACAAAATAACAGACAAAATATCTGTGTTCTTAAAATGGGCCTGACACTATTTGGGAGGGAATAAGTGGAATACAGGGAGATTGGAAAGACAGGTGTGAAGGTTTCGGCGGTTGGTTTTGGCTGCTGGGCAATGGGAGCAAGCGGCTGGGGACCGGTGGATGATAAAGAGTCAATTGAGGCAGTGCATAAGGCACTTGACACAGGCATTACCTTTTTTGACACTGCTCCAGGCTATGGCTTCGGGCATTCAGAGCAGGTGCTTGGGAAGGCTCTTGGAAAAAGACGCAAGGAAATTTTTCTTGCTACAAAATGCGGCATAGACTGGGATAAGGATGGAAGGATATTTCGCAACAGCAAGCCCGAATATATCAGGAAGGACTGTGAAAGAAGTCTTAAAAACCTTAAGACCGATTGCATAGACCTTCTGCAGGTGCACTGGCCTGATGAGAAAGTTCCACTTGCGGATACAATGGGAGAGATGCTGAAACTCCAGAAAGAAGGAAAAATCAGGTTTATTGGCGTTTCAAATTTTTCTGTGGAGCAGATGAAGGAGTGCCAGAAATATGTAGAACTTGTAAGCCTTCAGCCTCCATATAGCATGCTCAACAGGGCAATTGAAGCTGAAATAGTTCCGTTCTGCCTTGAGCAGAAGATATCAATACTTGCATACAGTCCCATACAGCAGGGCCTGCTTACAGGAAAATACACGCCTGACACTACATTTCCGCAAGACGATATGCGCGCACATAACCCACTTTTTAAAGGGGAAGTTTTTAAAATTATCCTCAACACAGTAGATATACTCAGGACAATAGCTTCAAAATATAACCGCACAATGACGCAGTTTGCAATTAACTGGGTTCTGTGCAATCCTGCTGTTACAGTTGCAATAGTAGGGGCAAAGAGGCCAGCACAGGTTCAGGAGAACGCAGGTGGAGCAGGCTGGAAGATAAGTGAGGAGGACCTTAAAAGGGTGAATGAAATTCTTCTGAAGATGGAACAGGAAATAATGCCCCGCCTTACCGCAATGCATAAAAATAAATGAAAAGAAAGTTCGCAATCCTTTTCGTGTTTCTTCTTGGCTTCAACATTGCTCCGGTTTGCTCGGGCGAGCAACCTTTATTTAAAAACCCTGCAGCAGGAAAGCCCGAATCCTGGGTTTATCGCACTTCTGAAAAGCACAGGGACTGGCTTGTAATGAGAGATACCAGTAAGTACATAAAGGATAAAGATGGCAGAAGCCTGATGGTTGTCCTTTCAGAACCGGAGCACAGAAGATTTTCTACCACAATGATTATGGAATCTGACAATATGAAAACCATTTCAGTTACTGTCACAGGAGAGACAGAGATTGTTCAGGAAGCAAGATATGCGGGCAGTATGGCCAGTATCCAATACAGGGGATTCAAAAAGAGAGAGCAAAAGAAGATATGGGTGACAGCCGTAACATATGACCAGAGGACACTCTTCTGGCTTCTGCGCGGCTATCCATTCCAGCATCCCAGGGAAATAGAGATTGACCTGATTATGCCTCTTGGAAATCGCTGTTCAGTAAAGGTGAGATATCTGGGTACCGAGGGGATAACAGTGCCTGCAGGTAAATTCAAAGCCCACAAGCTTGAGATGGAGCCCAATGCAATACTGCCAGTATTTTCTGAAAAATTAAAAACATATTTCTGGTTCAGTACTGAAAGAATACCCAGGTTTTTAAAATATGCCTATCCTGCACAGGGCGTAGTTGCAGAATTGGTTAAATAACAGGTTTATTCCCATGGACTATCCGGGTAGAACCCTGTATTCTTCAATGGAATACAAGCTGAAAAAAATGCTTGGGAAAAAATTCAGGTGCAAGTGTGGCAGGGTACATTTTGTTCCCACAAAAGAAATTTATGCTGGTTTAAATGCAAAGGAGCGCCTTGTAAGATTTATTTTAAAAGAAGGGCTGGGAGCAAATGCACTTATAGTCAGCGACCAGAACACATTTGCAGCAGCAGGGGAATCCCTGTCTGAATATCTGGCAGAAAATGGCTTTAAGACAGGCATTGAGATATTCGTTTCCCGCAAAGAGAAATTAAAGGCTGAAAAAGAACTCGCGCTCAGTCTTGCAAAAAGGCTAAAAAAAAGGGCTGACTTTGCAGTTGCGGTTGGTTCGGGCACAATCAATGACCTTGTAAAATATGCCGCAACCGTAGCAGGAATTCCCTATATCTCCTACCCCACTGCTGCTTCAATGAATGGCTATCCATCCTCAGTATCTGCCCTTTCCTGCAGGGGTATAAAGAAGACCCTTCCTGCAAATCCTCCGGTGGCAGTGTTTGCAGACTCAAGGATTTTGTGTTCGGCACCGAAAGAGATGAGGCTGGCAGGACTTGGAGATGGAATTTCCAAGTCAGTCTGCAATATTGACTGGGCAATTTCACGGCTTGTGAAAAAGGAATATTTCTGTGCACTCCCCGGAAGCCTGATGAAGGACGTGATGGAATTCTATATCAGGAATGCTAAAAGGATTGCCAGTGGAAATCCACAGGCAATAAAAGGACTTTTTACCTGCCTCAATCTCGCAGGCATTTCAATGGTCATTGCTGGTTCTTCTGCTCCTGCCTCAGGAGGGGAGCATCTGATTTCACACTTCTTAGATATGATGAATTCCAGAAGGGGAAGGGAGCTCAATCTGCATGGTGTGCAGGTGGGTATAGCTACTGTGCTGACTGCTAAACTGTATGAGGAATTGCTCAATCTGGATATCTCAAGATTGAGTATAGAGGAGTTAAAAAAACACTACCTGAGAGGCAATCTGCCCAGAAAATGGTTTTATAAATTCTATGGCAGAGAAATGGGAGGAGAAGTATACAGGGAATTTATAAAAAAATATCCTGCCTGGTCCGGAAAAGAAAAGGAGATACTCTTTATACTGAAAAACTGGAGCAGGATAAGGCAGAGCATAAAAAATGCCCTTATCCCGGGCTCTCTGCTTGAAAAAATTCTTCAGGATGCAGGACACCCTGTTTCATTTTCCCGGCTTGGAATTTCACAAAAAGATTTAAAAGATGCGCTCCTGCATGCAAGGGAATTGCGCGCAAGATATACTGTGCTTGACCTTGCTTTTGACCTGGGCATTCTTGAAGATTTTGCAGACAGATATCTCAGAAATAGAATTAAGCTCAGAGGATGATGGGTCTTGCCAAAGACCACTCTTAAGGATTTTTACCATGCTGAAAATGATATCATCTACAGAGAGGTTGTCTGGTATAGCGGAGAGAAAATTGGCTGAGCATCATGCAGTTTCAGAATTCTGCATGAGATAAATTTTTGTCCTGAAACTTGATAGCGGTGCGTTTTAATTCCAGCGGGTATGCATGAAATGGATAAGAAATAGTTTAGATGAGGGTGAGGATTAAAAGTAAAATGAGACACTATAAAAAAACCAACAATAAAAACACGAGAGAATGGAAAATTGAAGAACAAGTCCTTTTTAACGAGTACAAAACAGATCCATCCTTTTGGGAAACCAGTGTTATTTTAAATAAAACTAAAATGCTCGGTAAAATAGAGGAATTGAGACGTCTTTCAGATCAATTTTCTATAAGGAATGAAGTAGGGCGTATTAAGCAAATCATTAGCTTTCCCGGGACAGACAACTTAGGAATAATAAATATAGATAAAGACGGAGATACAATCATGATGAACAAAGGTGTCCTCTTAGAAGAATTAAATCAGATTTCTCAATCCCGGACACTTGAGCGAGCGAAATACTATATTGAGCGTCTTAAAAAAGGTATTGAAAAAGTTAGAACAAGCAAAATAAATGACATAAACTTGAACAGATGGAAGGAATACACTGAGATTATGACCGATAGTCTCTGGGTTCTTGATAAAAGAGATAGCTCTGGTGCACATATAGGTTGGTATTGGGGTAATTTCATTCCGCAAATTCCTCATCAGATGATGTTAAGGTATACCAAAAAAGGTGACTGGGTTCTTGACCCCTTTGCAGGAAGTGGCACCACGCTAATTGAGTGCAGACGACTTGGTAGAAATGGTATAGGTATTGAATTAAACCCTGATGTTGCAGAAAAAGCAAGAGAGCTTGTTAATAAAGAGCAGAACCCTTCAAACGTTAAAACAGTTATTGTAGTTGGCGACAGTCGTAAAATAGACCTCAAAGAAATTCTATCAAAACAAGGCATAAAAGAAGTTCACCTTCTAATTATGCATCCTCCTTATCACGATATAATTAAATTCAGTAATAGCCCGGATGACTTATCAAATGCTCCGTCTACAGAATCTTTTTTGAAAATGTTTGGCGAAGTAATTGACAATACCTATCCTGTATTGCAAAAAGGAAGATACCTTGCAATTGTAATTGGTGACAGATATTCTAAAGGCAATTGGATTCCACTTGGCTTTTATGTTCTGCAGGAAGTAATGAAGCGAGGGTATTCCCTTAAAAGCATCATAGTTAAAAATTTTGAAGAAACGCGCGGGAAGCGAAACCAAAAGGAACTCTGGAAATACCGCGCATTAGTTGGTGGATTTTATATATTCAAACACGAATATATCTTACTTTTTAAGAAATGAACAGGAGTCCGTATGCCATTATTCAGTAAAAGAGAAATTATAAATTTGAAACTCAATTGCATCACTTTGGACCAGTTAAGAAAATTATCGCAAAGTCTGGGTTTAAGCAGTCAAGGGTCGGCAACAGAAATTATCAAAAAGATATTGGAAAAGAAATGCGATGAGTGCACGATTGATAAATTCATAAAACAAAGGTATGCCGATAGAATTAAAGAAAGAAGAGCTATAATTTCTGATGAGGACCTTAAAAACGAACTTTTAAAGGTAAAAACTTTTTCCTGGGATGTGGTTCAGGGACAACTGGACCAAAAGATACAAACAGCATATGTAAGAAGAATCGTTAAATACGAGGATTTGCTGAATAGTGTAAAATCCAAACTTCATGCTCATATCACAAACTATGTAATATGCACATGGTTTAATCACTGGACAACAGTGTTGATTGAAGAACATATAAGTAGCCATCCGAAAGTAATCCCCACCATTAAAAATATAAAAGGAATAGATATCTTTTTTGATAACCAACCTTTTGACCTTAAGATTACCTATCTGCCACGCGAATATAGTCCATCTGATGCAATTAAAAATCCTCATGAATTGGCAGTCTGGATGTATGAAAATCAGGGTGTGCAAAGATTCGGAAGTGATAATCGCCTGTTTGTCATTTTATTGAATAAAAACAATCCAGAAAAAAAGCTGGGAATTAAAAAGAGATTTTGCTCTTGTGTTTAAAAGAATTGATGATTTTCTTGATAAAGAATCAGTCTCAAATAAAGACGAAATTGTTTTTACTTTTGGCAGAAAAACATATACTGCAATTAGTAAGGTTTTGATAGTAGCAAAGTAAAATGGTGCGATAAATGAATATAATAAAAAAAGCACAGGATGAAATAATCGGGTACCTGGAGGATTCATCAAACTTCAGGGGTGGAAAGGCAGAGGTCCTTTATATTCCTGAAAATGAAGATGATGTTGTGCAGGTTGTAAAGGAATGCACTTCCAGAAAAATGCCTCTAACGGTTTCTGGTGGCGGCACAGGAACTGCTGGAGCAAGGATTCCATTAAGTGGTGCAATCCTTTCAACGGAAAAACTGAACAGGATTATTTCAATTGACAGGAATAAAAAAACAGCAAGGCTTGGCTCAGGCGTAATAGTTGACAATTTCCTGAAGGAACTGGATAGAGAAGGACTTTTTTATCCACCCTTTCCTACAGAAAGAACTGCATTCATAGGCGGGAATGTCTCAACGAATGCCAGCGGTGAGTACAGCTACAGGTTTGGCTCAACGCGCAGATATATTAAGGCAATAAGGGTGGTGCTTTCAACAGGGGAGGTCCTGGAAATACCCAGGGGAAAGTATTGTGCCAATGCAGATGGGTATATTGAAGTTAAAGAAGAAAAAAGGGAATGTGTCCATATTTCTGTGAAGATTCCAGCATACACAAGTCCTTCAGTAAAGAATTCTGCAGGATATTTTTCAAAGCCCGGTATGGATTTGATTGATTTGTTCATCGGCTCTGAAGGAACTCTTGGAGTCATAACAGAGGTTGAGGTGGGATTAATACCTGCACTTCCCTTGCGTTTTATAATGATTCTTTTCTTCCCTGAAGAAGGAAATATCCTGGAATTCCTGAAGGAGGTCAAAAATAGAACAAGGGTAAATCCACTTTCAATAGAATACTTTGATAAAGGGAGCCTTGAATTTTTAAAAAAGGATTTTCCCGGTATCCCTGAGTGTGCCTGCGCAATTTACATAGAAGATGAATACAGAGAGGAAAAATTTGATGCATGGCTGGATTTGCTGGGGAATTATAAACTGATTGATACATGGGTCAGCAAGGATGAAAAGGGCTACAGGGAATTTATTGATTTCAGACATAAACTGCCTGAGAATATAAATGAGTATTTCAAAAAGATTGACTCCACAAAACTTGCAATTGACGCAAGCCTGCCTGAAAATGCCTTTCCTGAATTCTTTGTCCTTTACAAGAAGATTCAGGATGAGGCGGGCATTCAAACAGTGTTGTTCGGCCACATAGGGGAGAATCACCTGCATTTTAATTTCTTTCCAAAGAACGAAAAAGAAAAACAGAAGGTGAAAAAAATTTTTGAGGATATCCTGCAAAAGGTAGCAGGAGCCGGAGGAAGTATTTCTGCAGAGCATGGCATAGGAAAACTGAAACACAGATATCTTCAGTTTATGTATGGAAAAGAAGGAATAACGGAGATGGCGCGCGTGAAAAAGGAAATTGACCCGCATTGTATACTGGGATTGGACAATATATTTCCCGGAGAATTGTTGTTAAAGGAGGGTGTATGAAAGTGTGTCTGGGAGTGATTGTGGGCAACAGGGGATTTTTCCCCGGTTATCTTGCAGAAGAAGGAAGGAAGGAAATACTGGGGGTTCTGAAGAAGCAGGGCATTGATGCTGTCATAATACCTGAAAACCAGGCAAAATATGGCGCAATTGAAAATCTGAAGGAGGCAAAGAGGTGTGCCGAACTTTTCAGGAAAAACATATCCAGGATTGATGGAATTCTTGTAACCCTGCCAAACTTTGGAGATGAGAGGGCAATAGCTGAGGCAATCAGGCTCTCAGAGCTGGATGTACCGGTACTTGTGCATGCATATCCTGATGAACTCAAAAAGATGGATGTAAAACACAGGAGGGACAGCCTCTGCGGAAAATTTTCAGTTTGCAATAACCTGAAGCAGTACAGAATTCCTTTTTCCCTGACAAGGCTTCATACAGTTTCCCCTTCTTCTAAGGATTTCATGCAGGACCTGGAATGGTTTGCAGGTGTGTGCAGGGTTGTAAAGGGGGTGCGACATGCAAGGATTGGGGCAATAGGAGCAAGGACAACTCCTTTCAAGACCGTCAGGTTTAATGAAAAACTTCTTGAGGAAAACGGCATATCAGTTGAGACAGTGGATTTGCTTGAAATAATAGTGCGCATGGAAAAATTAAAAGATTCTGAGAAAAATGTGCAGTCTGAATTGGCCAGCATAAGAAGATACTGCCCTTGTTCAGAAATTCCAGAAGATGCTATGCTTAAAATTGCAAAGCTGAGTGTCAGTATAAAGAAGTGGGTAGAAGAAAATGAACTGAATGCCTGTGCTATTCGCTGCTGGACAGAACTGCAGGATTACCTTGGCGTATTTCCCTGTGTTGTTATGAGCATGCTTTCAAATTCCCTTATTCCAACTGCCTGCGAAGTGGATGTGCTTGGAGCACTTGCTATGTATACCCTGCAGCTTGCAAGTGGAAATCCCTCAGGGCTTTTTGACTGGAACAACAATTACGGGCTTGACCCTGACAGGGTTGTGCTCTTCCACTGCTCAAATGCTCCAGGGTCAATGCTGAAGGATGCACGCATGAGTTACAATGCAATTCATGCGAATGTGCGCGGTACTCCTGAATGTTCCTATGGCACCTGCGTTGGAAGGATAAAGCCCGGCCCGATGACATTTTTAAGGATTTCAGACACCCCTGGTTCCTTAAGTGCCTGTATGGGCGAGGGAGAATTCACTGATGACCCGGTTGAGACTTTTGGAGGGGTTGGGGTTGCAAAGATAGAAAACCTGCAGAGGCTTTTTCAGGTCCTGTGCAAAAATGGATTTGAGCACCATGTTGCAGTCAATCAGGCAAAAGTTGCGGACATTATTTTTGAGGCAGCAAGCAATTATCTTGCCTGGGATGTTTATTACCATAATCAGAAGTAGTGCGGGTCTTTTTTTGCTCTCATTCAGACTAACACAGAGGCAGAACGAAGGGCGAAGAAGATAAAGGAGGATTTATGCTTCGCATAGGGCACAGGGGAGCATCAGGGCTTGCACCTGAAAATACGCTTGCAAGCTTCAGGAAGGCACTTGAAATCGGAGTGGATGGAGTGGAACTTGATGTGCGCGAAACAAAAGACCACGAAATAGTCCTGATGCACGACGGGAAAGTAGACCGCACAACGAATGGCAGTGGTTTTGTTCAGGATATGACCCTTAGTGAAATAAAGAGGCTGGATGCAGGTTCAAAATTTGGTCCGAATTTCAGGGGTGAAAAGGTGCCAACCCTGAAAGAAGCGCTGGAACTTCTCAATGAAAAACTTGTAATGATTGAGATAAAGGAAGAAGGAACTGAAGAAAAAGTTCTCGGCATTGTCAGGTCCATGAATATGGAGAAGAATGTATGGATTGTCTCCTTCCATCGTTCTGCGTTAGTATATACCAGACAGATGAACAATAATCTGAAAATAGCCCTGATAAGTGAGAAGCCTGAGGACCTGCAGGTTGCGCTTAATTTAAAGGCAGATGCTTTTTCTCTCCTGCACACCATGGCTGACAGGAGTATAGTAAAGAAGGCGCACAGGTATAGAATGCTTCTGTGCGTATGGACACCAAACAATGAGGAAGAGATGAGAAAGAGCATTAAAATCGGTGCTGATATTCTGACAACAGACTTTCCTGACAGACTCAACAGGATAATACACCACGGATAGAAATGCAGGAATTTTAGAAAGGAGAGATATAAATGGCGATAAGAATTGGATTTATTGGATGTGGTGGGATTGCGAACGGGCATATGCAGAGGCTTGAGAAAATAGAGGATGCAGAAGTTGTAGCTCTAACCGACCCGAATCCTTCTATGATGGAAAGACTTCAGAAGGCATTTCCAAAACTTGCAGGTGTGCAGAAGTTTGCAGACTATAAAGAAATGCTTGAAAAGGTTAAACTGGATGCAGTTGGAATTTTTTCTCCCCACACCCTTCATTTTCAGCAGGCAATGGATTGCCTTGACAGGGGATTGCACCTGTTGATGGAAAAGCCTATGGTGTGCAAGGTTGAGCACGCCAGAAAACTTATTGCAAAGGCAGAACAAAAGAAAAGGGTTGTGCTCATTTCCTATCAGAGGCATTATATGCCGCAATTCAGATATATGAGAGAGATAATCCAGAAAGGAGAACTGGGAGAAGTAAGATTTATTGCAGCTTTGCAAACCCAGAACTGGTATGCCGGATGCAAGGGGACATGGCGGCATACACAGGAACTTTCAGGCGGCGGGCAACTCAACGATTCCGGAAGCCATCTTGTGGACATTATTCTGTGGACAACTGGCCTGGCTCCTGCAGAAATTTTCGCTTTCATTGATAATCTGGATACACCAGTTGACATAAACTCAGCAATCTCTGTTAAATTCAAAAACGGGGCTGAAGGAACATTCACTGTTGTGGGTGATTCTCCTGTCTGGTGGGAGGATATAACTATCTGGGGAACAAAGGGAGTATTCTTTTACCGCAATGGAGTGCTGTGGCATCAGAAAGGGGAAGTGAATAAGGCGCCTGAACAGGTGACCCTGCCACTACCAGCTTCAGACCCGGATAGAAATTTTATAAATGTAATTCTTGGAAAAGAACAGAATGAATCTCCTGCAATTGGTGGATTGCGGGTTATAGAACTCACTGAATCCGCCTGGGAATCAGGCAGGACCGGTAAGCCAATAATAATAAAATAGTATCAGGTTTAATTTCTAATTTTTACAAGCAAGACAGATTGATATGTGTTAAAAACTGCCAAAACGGAAATTGGAAAATAAAAAGGGGGATGGATGTTTAAAATTGGAATTATCGGGTGCGGAAGAATTGTGGAAGAGGGGCATGCACCTGCATTTAAAGAATTGATAAAGGATGTAAATGTTGTTGCACTTGCAGATACTGCGATTGAAAGGTGTGAGAAAATTGGGGGAATTCTCAATGTGGATAGGGCGCACTGGTACACTGATTACACAGAGATGCTTAAAAAGGAGAAACTGGACTTTGTGGACATAGCATTGCCTCATTTCCTGCATGAAAAGGTCGTAATAGATTGTGCAAATGCAGGGGTGAACATAATTTCAGAAAAACCGCTTGCAACAAACTTAAAAGAGGTAGACCATATGCTGAAGGCAGTTGAGAAAAATGAAGTTATTCTCGCAGTTCTGCACAATTACAGGTATCAACCTGCAATGAAAAAGGCGATTGAAATTACAAAGGCAGGAGTTATCGGAACGCGCTTCATTATCAGGAGCGAAGGGCTCGGGGGGAGTCATTATGCGGGCACAGGTGCGTATGACCCTGACTGGAGGACAAAACAGAATATGGCTGGTGGAGGATGTCTTATTGACAACGGCTATCACAACATTTATATCTCAAGGGAACTTATGGGAGCAGATGTTGTTTCTGTCTATGCCCGGGTTAACACCTATTACCATAAGATAGATGTGGACGATTCTGCATTCCTATTATTGAAGCATTCAAATGGTGGAACAACGAGCATTCAGATTGCCTGGGCAGTAAAGGCAGGCGGGCAGGGAGTGAATGAAGTTCATGGCAAACTGGGTTCAATTTTCTTCGGCAGGGAGGGAAAGCCCCTCGCTGTATTCTTAAATGAGAAAGGCACCTGGGAATATCCGGATGTCTCAGCAATTCCCCAGAATTCTTTTACAGGCATTTTTCAGGATATTTTCTATGCAGTTGAAAAAGGAGAAAAGGTTCCTACTGATGGATATGAGGCAAGGCGAAACCTCCAGATTATAATGGCAGCATATGAGTCAGCAAGGAAGGAAAAGGTGGTAAAAGTATAGAAGTTTGAAGGAGGGAGGATGGGAAAGATAAAATTAAGCAAAGATGAGTATCTGGACAGGGTGAGGGCTTGCTGGCTTGGAAAGAACATTGGCGGGACCCTGGGCACGCCTGTTGAAGGCAGGAAATACACACACGCCTTCACCTTTTATGACTGGGAACAGACCAGAAAGTGGGTGGAAATGTACAAACAGGGGAAGAAGGATTTTTCCTGGTCACCGGGGGAGCCACTGCCAAATGATGACCTGGACTTTCAGCTTGTCTGGGTGAAAATGCTTGAGGACAGGGGTGTAAATCCCACATTTAAGGATTTTACAGATTACTGGCTCAAGCATCTATACAGGCACTGGTACGCAGAATACAGCTTCTGCACTTACAACCTTCAGCGTGGATTAAGGCCACCAATTTCAGGTGCATTCCAGAATTATTTCGTAGACGAGATGGGCTCTCCTATAAGAAGTGAGGTCTGGGCATGCGTTGCTCCTGCAGACCCACAGCTTGCAGCAGGTCTTGCCTGGATGGATTCTTCCCTTGACCACACTGGAGGAGAAGGAAGATGGGGAGAGATGTTCTGCGCTGCTATGGAGAGCGCAGCGTTTGTAATAAAGGACCCCTGGACACTTATAAACATAGGGCTTTCAATGATTCCGATTCACTCCAGCATTGCGCGCAGTGTAAAGGAAGCGGTCTGGTGTTATGAAAACAATATAGAATGGGGAGAGGCAAGGGAAAGAATTGCCACAATCTTCGGGCATGTCCAGCCATGCAATGCAATTCCAAACCACGGATTTATAGTTATAGGACTGCTTTACGGCAAAGACTTCGGGGACAAAATTTGCAAGGCAGTGAACTGCGGATTTGACACTGACTGCACAGGTGCAACACTGGGTTCACTGCTGGGAATTATGTATGGAACTTCAGGGATTCCTGAAGAGTGGAAAAAGCCAGTAGGGGATGCAATTACCCCCTGTGTCCAGACAGTGACAGAGGGCCTGCCAAAAACCATAACTGAGCTGACAGAGCGCACAGGGAAAATTGCAGAGAAGTTATTGAAGGAGAGGTCAGACATTTCAGAAATCGCAGAAAAGACTTCCCTGCCACAGAACTTAGCTTCATTAATGTTTCGCAACGATAAGGTAAGGAGCCTGTTCACATTTGACAACCACTGCGGAGTTGAAAATATTGACGGGATAGAGGTCGCTTTCCATTATGGTGGGGAACCTGTACTCTATCCGAATATAGAGAAGGTTTTTGAAATCTCGGTGAAAAAAGAAGGAAAATTTATTGAGCCGGAAATTGAAATCAGGGGTCCTGAGGAATGGAGTATTTCAAAACCTGTGAAAGAAAACAATAAAAGCAAATTCAGTATACTTGCAGAAAAAGTGGAAAACAGAAACACTGTGGAAATTGCACTTAAACTTGAAGGCAAAACCCGAAAAGTGAATTTTACGATACTGGGACCTGGAGGAATAAAGGGGATTCCTGCTGCAACAAGCGCACCACAGGGCTAAAGCAGGGCAAATGAAGAGTCTGCTATTGCTTCTTGGACTGGCAGGGATGGGATTCGGGCTGGGGCTGAGTGGAGCGCTCATACCCGGACCGCTTCTTGCATTTACAATTACAGAATCTGTAAAACATGGTTCAAAAACAGGGGTGCTGGTTATCACAGGGCACCTGATTGTTGAGGTGCTTGTTGTGTTCCTGATTATTATAGGTTTTTTGAAATTTCTTTCCTCTCCTTTTCTTGCAGGCACAGTTGGAATTGCAGGGGCAGTCCTGCTGTTTTTTGAAGGAATATTTCTTGTAAGACAGAAGAATCTTACAATTCAGAATGTGTCAGCCGGGGCATATGGCCCGGTCCTGGGAGGGATAGTCTTTACACTTTTCAATCCTACATTTCCTCCCTGGTGGGCAACTGTTGGATATAATATGCTCTGGGAAGGAATGAGACAGGCAGGAATTACAGGGCTTTCTTTTGTTCTTGCAGGGCACTGGGCATCGGATTTTGGATGGTATGTGCTGGTTTCAAATATGGTTGCAGGAAGGAGAACCCTTTTGCTTCAAGAAAGGGTTTACCCTGCTTTAAAAACTATAATGGCAGCCTTTATGTTCTTCTTAGGAGCTTATTTTCTGGCCGGTGGTATGAAAATATTAAAAATCTGGTAATGTGAAATCGGGGGGCTAATATGAAGAATCTTGAAGGGCTTGCAAAAATACATAACTATTGTACACTGCGCATTTCAAGCTATGACCGCACAGGTGGAAATGCAGACTTCGTTCCGATTAAACCAGGCGAAACTAAGGCGATTGCGGAAATTGGTGGAGCAGGCTGTATCAGACACATCTGGTTTGGTGGTGGAGTGGATGAGAAGTGCTGGCTGAGGAAGGTTGTCTTGCGAATGTACTGGGATGGAGAAAGAAATCCCAGTGTTGAGAGCCCTCTGGGCGATTTCTTCGGCGCAGGGCATGGTATAGCAGGAAATTACTGGTCCCTGCCTTTGAGTATGAAGACTGCGGACAACCCTGAAAGGCCTGCAATGAACTGCTGGTTTCCGATGCCATTTGCAAAATCTGCAAGGATTGAGCTCACAAATGAATGCGGGAAAGAATTCTCTGCATATTTTTATATAGACTATCAGAAGTATGAAAAATTGCCTGGTGGGCTGGGAAGGTTCCATGCACAGTGGAGAAGGGAAAATCCCTGCAAGGCAGTAAAGTTTAAAGAGGGAGAGCCGGAAACAAACCTCACCGGAAAGGAAAATTATGTGATTCTTGAAGCAGAAGGAAGGGGGCACTATGTTGGATGTAATGTGAGCGTGCATCAGCTTGCTCCTGGATGGTATGGAGAGGGAGATGATATGATTTTCATAGACGGTGAAAAATGGCCACCTTCCTTTCATGGCACCGGCACTGAGGATTATTTCTGCTCCTCATACGAATTTCCGGTTGATGGCTGGTGCACTCCTTTCCATGGAGTTTCCCTTGCCGGCAGCGATAGATTAAGAGACTGGGAAAGGATGGAAGGAAAAACTAACAAATGGACTGTTTACAGGTTTCACATTGAAGACCCGATTGTGTTTAAAAAATCTATAAAAGTGACGATTGAGCATGGCCATGCGAATGACAGAAGCGACGACTGGGCAAGCGTTGCATACTGGTATCAAAAAGAGCCGCATAAAAAATTTCCGGAAATGCCTGGAGTTGAAAAGAGACTTTAAAAGGGGACAGGCTACTTTTAATGGAATATAAAAATGAACCCGTCCCATTTTTGAAAGGAGAGAAATGAAGATTTTATTGATATCCCCTGGTAAGGATGAGTATTATGCGAAAAGGTTGGGTTTTGCTTTCAATTTTCCGCCCCTGGGCCTGGCCACGGTTGCGGCTCTGACAAAACCCGGAATTGAGGTTAGAATTTTAGATGAGCACGTTGAAAAGATTGATTACAATGAAGGTGCAGATTTAGTCGGTATAAGTGTTATGACATCAGTTGCGCCCAGGGCATACAGGATTGCCCGGGAATTTCGCTTGCGCGGGAGCAAGGTTGTTCTTGGTGGCCCGCATCCATCTGCCCTTCCAGAGGAGGCAATTCAGTATTGTGATGCGGTTGTAATTGGAGAGGCTGAGGGCTCCTGGCAGAGGTTGATTGAGGACTTTGAAAAAGGTGCCCTGCAAAGATTCTATTCAAACGAGCAAAAGCCCAGCCTTACAGGACTTCCCGAACCAAGGAGGGACCTTTACAAGAAATGGGTATATTTTGTGAAGGACACAATCCAGACCACAAGGGGCTGTCCCTATGACTGTTCCTTCTGTTCTGTTTCAGGAGTATTTGGAAGGCAGTATCGCTCCAGGCCTGTGCAGGATATAGTAAGTTCAATTGAACTTCTGAAAGCAGGATTTGTCGGATTTGTTGATGACAACATTGCAGGCAATAAAAAATACAGCAAGGAGTTGTTTAAAGCACTCATTCCGCTCAGAATTAAATGGGCAGGGCAATCTTCTGTAAATATTGCTGAGGATAAGGAATTACTTCTGCTTGCAAAGAAGAGCGGATGCACGGGCCTGTTTATGGGTTTTGAAACAATCTCACAGCAGAGTATGGGAGAAATCGGAAAATCCCAGAACAAAATTGAGGAATTTAAGACAAACATAAAACGCCTGCATGACTACGGCATTGTGGTGCTGGGCGCATTTGTTTTTGGCTTTGACAGCGATGATAAAGATGTTTTTAAAAGGACAGTTGATTTTATCTATGAGGCAAAACTTGACCTGGCACAGTTCACAATCCTCACCCCCCTTCCAGGGACTGCCCTTTATAAAAAACTTTTATCAGAAGGCCGTATTATAAGCACAGACTGGAGAAAATATGATATGGAAAATGTAATTTTCAAGCCCGCACAGATGTCTGCAGAGGAATTAGAAAAAGGAACTGCATGGGCATGGAGGGAATTCTACTCCAGGGGTTCAATAATAAGGAGGTTGCTCGGTATGAAATTTGACATATTGAGGCTTGTATTATACACAGTTCCTCTGTTAATAATCAATTTGGGATTTAAAAAAGCCCTTGATTTCAATACAGAATTGAAAAGAAAATTCGCTGCCGGGTCCTAAGTTTTCAGCTCTCAGTTAGCGTATTTTGAAAGGGAGGTGGTTGTTATGGATAAAATTAAATCCGCAGCAATAATGTTTATATTAGTTTTTATGGTAAGTCCGGGTGGGGCATTTGCAAAAGAGCCAATTTTTTCTGATGATTTTAAGAAAGAAAAACTCAATGAGAAATGGGAGTGGATTACACCTGTGGAAGGACCCGAATATACTATTGACACAAAAAGAGGGGTTTTTATTTTCAGTGTCCCCGGAGGCCAGGCTTTTGACCACTGGAGTCATATTGCAAGCGCTCCCCAGCTCAGTATAAAATGCCCGAAAGGAGACTGGACATTTGAAGCAAAGCTGAAGCTTGCTGAATCCACAACAGGAGAGATGTTTCATGCTGTTCTGTTTGTGAAGTTTGCGGACCTGGATTATTATTACTGGGGACTCTATATGGGAACAAAATTGCAGCTGGAACGCTCAGGCACAAATAATATCCTTTCAATAAACTATGACTCAGATGAGGTCTGGTTGCAGATAAAAAAAGAGAACTCTATATATCACTGGAGCTACAGGGCAGATGAAAAGGATAAATGGGAGGAGTTAGGCACTGCAGCAGAAGAAAGTGAACCTGAAAGAATAGGGTTGATGATTAAGACCTGGCGCGGTACAGAAGTTAAAGTTGAGTTCAGCAATGTGAAGATATATTGATTTCCTGGCGCACAGCCAGTTATAACTGTACTTAACTTGATTCCGGTGAAGGAGGTGGAAATGACATTCAGGGAAAGAATTATGGCAGTATTCCAGGGAAAGCAGACTGATATAATACCCTGGTTTGCTGACCTGACATACTGGTATAGTGCTCAGATTGCGAAAGGAACCCTTCCGGAGAAATATGCAGGAGATGGAGTGGTGCAGCTCTACAGGGACCTGCGCGTTGGGGCACACGAGCATGTGCTGAACTCGCCCTGGGAGACAGAATACCACGAAGTGGAAATAAAAGTGGAGTATGAAAAGGACCTAAGCGGAAAGCCTGTTAAGGAAAGAATAGAATGGAAGACTCCTGCTGGAAGCCTTGTTCAGGTTAAAGAGTATGTTTCCCGGGCATACACCTGGGGATACAGGGAATACCCTGTAAAGAACGCCAGAGACCTTGAGGTCCTGCGCTTCATTTATGAACATCAGGAAATAAAACCGAATTATGAAGTGCAGAAAAAGCAGATAGAGCTTTTTGGTGAATGGGGCGTTGCCAGTTCTGTTCCGCCCAGAAGTCCTATGGCGCAGCTGTTTGTGGTATGGATGGGAGTTATGAATACAAGTTTTGCACTTGCTGATGCACCTTCAGAAATTGAAAAAACACTTGAAGTGCTTGCGAAATCAGATGACCCGATTTATGAAGTAATCTGCTCATCCCCTGCCCCGCTTGTATATTTTGGAGAAAACATCACCGGAGAAGTTGTGAGCCCCGGGATTTTTGAGAAATACTACGCCCCGTATTACAGGAGGCGCTCTGAGCAGATACATAAGGCAGGCAAATATATCTTCCTGCACATTGATGGAACTATGCGCGCAATTCTTCCACTTGTCGGAAAAACAGGGGTTGACTGCGCCCAGTCTCTTACACCTGCGCCTGTTGGAGATGTGGAAGTTGAAGAGATGAGAAGGCTTGCAGGTCCTCAGTTAATTTTATGGGGAGGAGTGCCCGGTGCCTTCTTCAGCCCTGTTTATTCTGAGAAGGAACTTGCAGATATTGTGCTCAGATGCATCAATTTTTATAAAAATGACAGCAAGTTTATGCTCTGTGTCTGCGACCAGGTTCCTCCTGATGGAGAGATAGAAAGGGTAAAAATGGTCAGTGAGCTGGTTGAAAAGTATGGAGTGAGACAGGCAGGTGTAGTTTAATAGCACCATTATTGTAGTTCAGCGAAAAGGAGGTTGCATGTTTACTCAAAAATTGGAAGAGATGAAGCCAGGAGAGATTGAGGAAGTCTTGAAAAAGTCTCCCGTTGTTTATATTCCCTGGGGTTCTCTTGAATGGCATGGCCTGCATAACCCTGTGGGTCTGGATGCCTTAAAGGCACACGAGCTCTGCCTCCGGGCTGCAAAGAAGACCGGCGGGGTTGTCCATCCGCCGGTTTATTGCGGGTATCAGACTATGAAGCCGCATGCAGGATTTAAAAAGACCCTGGAGATGAACAGGGAGACGGTGCAGAAGCTCGCACAGGATACTTTTGAGCAGCTGTATGACGAGGGATTCAGAATAATCTTTGTGCTTATGGGCCATTACGGTGGAGAGCATATGAAGGCACTCAGGGAAGTTGGTTCTCTCTTCCAGCAGACACACAGGGATGCAAAGATATTACTTTTTTCAGATGCTGAAATAGCTGCTGGCAAGGGAATAGTTGGGGACCATGCAGCAGGATATGAAACTTCGCTGATGATGTATTTCCGTCAGAATCTGGTTGATTTAAAACTTCTTCCAGAAGACAGGGAGATTACAATCCAGCAGGACGGAATCGGAGGTCCTGTTGACCCGCGCAGGTCCACAGAGAAAGAGGGAGAAAGGATTGCAGAGATAATTGTGGAAGGAATGGTATCGCAGGTAAAAAATCTTCAGGGGCAATATGAATAGCAGGGAAAGGTTTATTTCAACCATAAATTTCAAAAAAACTGACAGATACCCGTATTTTGAGCTGGGAATATGGGGCCAGACCTATGAGAGATGGCTGAAGGAAGGTTTGAAAGAAGAGGAGCTTGCAGGAGACTGGTTCAGGGGGGAACCGAAATTTGCCCGACTTGACAGAAGGGAGTTCATAAGGCTGAATATGGGTCCTTTGCCTGGATTTTACAGGGTGCTTGAGGAGACAGACAGGTACATTTTATACATAGATAACTGGGGAGAAAAAAGGCGGAGTCTGAAAGAGGGAGCAGAAAGGGGAACTTCTCTCTCAATGGATACTTTTCTTGATTTCTTCGTGAAGGACCGTGAAGATTTTCTTGAAATGAAAAAGCATTTTGATCCCGAGAATCCCGAGCGCTATCCACAGAACTGGGAAAATTTGAAAGAAGAGTGGAAAAACAGGGATTACCCGCTCTATCTCACTGAAAACTGTGGATTTGCTGGCCTGTACTGGAATTTGAGGCAGATGTTTGGAACTGAATATCTCTCATACGCTTTTTTTGACCAGCCCAATCTCATCCATGAAATTCTGGATTTTATGGTAGAATTCTTTATGAAGGTTACAGAAAGAGTGCTTGCAGAGGTTGAAGTGGATGCCTTCACCTTCAATGAGGACTTTGCATACAAAACGGGTCCGCTTATTTCACCAAAGATTTATAAGGAATTTTTTCTCCCCAGACACAGGAGAATTTGTGACTATCTTTATAGCCATGGTGTAAAGGTAATTGAACTGGATAGCGATGGCAATACAGAGGTCCTGCTTCCTCTGATTATTGAGGCAGGAATAAACTGTCACTGGCCCCTGGAAGCAGCAGCTGGCATGGATGCGGTGAAGCTGAGAAGAATTTACGGAAAAGATATTGCATTCATTGGCGGGATAGACAAGCGTGAACTTGCAAAAGACAAAAAGGCGATTGAGGAAGAATTAAAAAGGAAGGTCCTGCCCCTGCTTGAAACAGGTGGATATATCCCCGCGGTTGACCACACTGTTCCGCCAGAAGTGTCGCTTGAAAATTTTATATACTACCTCAATCTCAAGCAAAAAATTGCAGAAGGAAAATTTTAAATATAGAGGAGGTTAAGTGGAAGCAAGATTTAACAATCCGTTTACAGCAGAAGGAAACTGGTTTAAGGGAAACCTTCACACGCACACAAAGAATTCAGACGGTGCACTTTCTCCAGAAGATACGGTCAGGCAGTATAAGGAGGCAGGATACCATTTCCTCTCTTTGACAGACCACTGCAGACTCACAGAGGTTGAACAGAACCAGGGAATGCTTTTGATTCAAGGGGAGGAGCTGCACTGCGGAACCAGTGAACAAAAGTTCAATTTCCATTTTGTCGGGCTGGATATAAAGGAAGAAATAGTCTATTCAGGAGATGAAATTCCTGTTTTAAAAAAGAAATGGTGGGAGGTGCATCCACAGGAAATGATTGATGCAGTAAAATCACGGGGAGGGGAGATAATCCTGGCACACCCCTACTGGTCTGCACTCACCACAAACGATATATTTTCCTGCCAGGGATATATTGGTATAGAAGTTTTCAATACCACTTGCTACCACAGTATTGATAAAGGATATTCAATGACACACTGGGATGATCTCCTTGTCCGTGGCAGGAATATCTTTGGATTCAGCTCAGATGACTGCCACAACCACTTCAATGACCATCGCCAGAATGACGCCTGTGGAGCCTGGATTATGGTGAAATCAAAGAAACTCGCAGTGCGTGAAATAATGGAATCAATAAAAAAGGGCCTGTTTTATGCAAGCTGTGGACCGGAAATAAAGGATTTGAAAATTAGCGGAGATAAAATTTTTGTTGCAACTTCTCCTGTAAAATCAGTCTCCTTTATTGCACCAAATGGCTGGGGAGAGATGTTCACAGCACTGAAGAGGGAGCCCTTCAGGGAAGTTGAATACAGAATCAGGGGTCAGGAGAGATACATAAGGATTCAGTGTATGGATACACAGGGCAGGATGGCATGGACAAACGCAATATTTTTTGAATAAATGGGACGGGTTCATTTTTTTTGGGGAAAAGCAGGGTTAACATCTGTTGTCGGGACCCAGAACTTCCTGCATAAGCCGATGCCAGTTCAGTCCCTGAAAGCAGGAAAGCTGTATTATGTGAGAAGCCTGTAGCATTGAATATAAAAGAGGCAAAGGAGATATGGATGTAACCCGGCGTATATGGAAACAATCCGGGTTGCAAACTATCCTGCATCCATAAGTGCACAGAAGGTTATAATGACAGGAATGACAGGAAAAGAACGGATAAAAATGGTATTTGCTCATAAGAGCCCTGACAGGGTTCCGATTGCAGAGCAATTGATTGTGAGCAGGGTTGCAGGGGAATTGCTGGGTAGATATGCCTATACAGGAGGCGGAGAATATGCAAGGAATGAAATTGAGATGCTCCAGCACGGAGAAAGGGATTTTCTTGTTGCAAAGCATGTGCAGGATGTGATTGATCTCTACCATTACAGATTGGATCTGGATGCGATTCCTGTTGAACTTGTGCCACCCAAAAACGAACGCGCCTGCGGTATTATAAAACTTGACTTATTTACATATCGCTATGAAGATGTGTACGGCAGGGGTACCTTTGAGATAAAACAGTTTAATCCTGATTCAGGAGAATTTTTTACAATAGACTCAAGCATCCGTCAGAAAGGGCTGAAGATAATTAAAAACTGGGTAAAGGAACTTGAAAAAGGAATAGGCAGGACAATTCAGTTTGACCCGGGTCAGTTTGACATGATAGATGTAATTAAGGCAAAGGTGGGACAGACAAAAGCAATCTTTGCCCAGCATGCAATGGCTATTCCAATTAATGAAGCCTGGCTTGAGGCACTTGCTGTCCAGCCTTCACTCATTGCTACATACTTAGATTACCAGGTGCACTGGTCCAGGGCATATATAGAAGCACTTGTTGAACACGGAGTGGATTTTATCCTGGGCGGAGGAGACCTTGCAACAAACCATGGCCCTGTCTATTCGCCGAAACAGTTCAAGGAGATTGTTGCTCCTCGTTTCAGGGCAATTGTGGACCACTGCCACCACCTCGGCATTCCATATATATTTCGCAGTGACGGAGAAACAAGGCAATTGTGGGAGTACTTTAAGGAAATTGGAGTGGACGGGCTTGCAGAGATTGATGCGCAGGCAGGTATGGATATGGGCGAGATGCGCAAGTATTTTGGAAAGGATTTTGTCTTATTTGGAAATGTAGATTGTGCCAGGACCCTTGTGTCCGGCACAAAAGAGGAGATTTTTAAAGAGGTAAAAGCCTGCATTGAAAAGGCGGGTCTGGACGGAGGCCTTATCCTCTCCTCTTCCAATTCCATACACTGGAATGTGCCCGCGCAGAATTATCTCTATATGATTGAGGCTGCAAGAAAGTATGGAGAATATCCAGCAGGAAAGGCTGAAGGGGAAGAGAGAGTAAGTGCAGTGTATGAGGAGAACAAAACAGAGATTGAGGCATCAGTACAGCAATTGCCACAGGGAGTGCAGCCCTTCATAAGTGTGAGTGCAGAAGAGCTGAAGAGAAAAAAGGAAAAGACCCTTGAGCAGAGGATGATTGATATCTTTCTTGCCGGTACCATTACAACATTTGCAACAGGGGGTTTTCTGGGATATGTTTTTAAACTTCACCCCATAGAATGGATTCTCAAATGCCTGGCAGTTGAATTAATGCTTCTTGTGGGCACAGCGGTCAGCGGTACTATTATCTGGGCAATATTTACGCCAGAGAAAAGATTTAACTCCTTCAGCCTGCTGGGGCTTGCATTCTATCTTTTCTTCTGGATCTTTTATTTATCCTGGGACCTGCAGTTCTTCAGGTGGGTTAGCAAAGCAATGTCCGGATTCCTTTATTCAGGATGGCTTATAAGTTCAATTGCATCCTTTGCCTTTACTTCAATCGGGGAAATCATAGCGCGGGAGAGGAAAGAGGAAGGATTGGGTCCCTGGGCGGTTTCCATAATCTTCTGGTTTCTGATCTTCTATTTTCTGTTCTATGCCACCGGCTGATAAATGGGACGGGTTCATTTTTCGGGTTCATTTTTTCTTAAAAGGTGTCAGGTTACGTTATACCCGCAGCTTTTAGTTATCAAGTAGCAAGGTTCTTGGGCAAAGCCCAAGGTTCTTATTTTTCAAGGGGGACATATGAATCCAAAAGAAAATCTGTTGCAGGTCTTAAGGCGGGAAAATCCTGCGTATGTCCCGGTCCCGGACGAAGGTGTAATCTGGAGCTGCGCAGCATCCTTTATTGAAAGACCGCAGGCAAGTGGATTTGACGGGTTCGGTGTGAAGTGGGAATGGGGTGGTGATATCATCGGAACATATCCAGTTGACCATCCTATCAGGGACCTTTCTCAATTGAAGGACTACAAATTTCCTGACCCGAGTGATGACAAATATTACAGGGATATAAGAGAAGCGCTGAAGGCAATTGACAGAACAAAAGTCCTGACAATGGCTGACAATGGTTTTGGACTCTTTGAGAGAGCCTGGCTACTTATGGGAATGGATAACCTGCTTGTTTATATGCTTACAAACAAAGACGAAATCAAATGGCTTCTTCATAAAATTGCGGATTTCAAAATTGCAAAGACAAAGAAATTTATAGAACTCGGCATTGAGGCGATTCACTACGGGGATGATTGGGGGACGCAGCGCAGTCTTTTTATGAACCCTGATTTATGGCGGGAACTGATTAAACCAGAGCAGGAGAGACTATATAAGGTTTGCAGGGATGCCGGAGTTATGATTTTCCAGCATTCCTGCGGTCATATTGAAGAAATCATACCGGACTTGATTGAAATCGGGTGCATGTGCTGGGACCCCTGCCAGCCCTGGGCAAACGACCTTGTGAAATTGAAGCTGCTCTACGGGAAGGAAATAAATTTCTGGGGAGCGATTGATTCCCAGTATGTGCTTCCGCTTGGCTCAGAAGATGAAGTGCGGGAAGAAGTGAAACTGCGCCTGAAGCAACTTGCACCTGGCGGCGGATACATTCCAGGACCCAGCCACACTGTCCCGTTTCCCGAGAAAAACATCCGGGCAATGAACGACGCAGTCAGGCAGTTCGGCAAATATCCCCTGGCATTTTAAATTTTTGGGGAAATTGTTCTCTTTTGTGGCCAAAAAAAGAGGAAGTATGGTTCCACGGCAGGAATATCCACAGCCACAGTTTGTAAGAAAAGAATGGCTGAACTTAAACGGTGAATGGGAATTTGAATTTGACGATAAAAACGAAGGATTGAGCGGGAAATGGGAGGAAAAGAAGAGGTTTGCTTCAAAAATCATTGTCCCCTACCCTTTCCAGTCAAGGCTCTCAGGTATTGCAGATACAGGTTTTCATGACTATGTCTGGTATGCAAGAAATTTCTCTGTGCCTGAAAAATGGAAAGGAAAAGAAATCCTGTTGCACTTTGGCGCAGTTGATTACGAGTGCAGAATATGGCTGAACAATAAGGAAGTTGGCCTGCACAGGGGAGGCACAGTTCCCTTCTATTTCAATATAACAAAATTTCTTGTGCCGGGTGAAAACAGACTTGTTCTTCGGGTAGAAGACACACAGGACCCACAACAACCCAGGGGAAAACAGGTAACAGGTCTGAAACCTGAGGGATGCGATTATGACCGCACAACAGGGATATGGCAGACAGTCTGGCTGGAGCCAGTACCGGAATCCAGAATTGAATATTTCAGGTTTACGCCTGACATAGATTCCAGGAAGGTGCATATAGAAGGGGTTGTAGAGGGATGGAAGCCGGGTCAGGCAGTTTCCATAGAGATATACAGTTCTCTTGAGGCCATTGAGCAGAAGATAGTTGCAGGAAAAACAGTAAATCTGGAAAGAGGAGTATTCTATGTGGAAATTCCAATTAAAAATCCAGAACTCTGGTCCCCTGAATCTCCTCATCTCTATGGTGTTAAATTTACACTTTTAGAAGGAAAGAAAAAAATTGACGAGGTTATATCATATTTTGGAATGCGAAAGATTTCAATAAAGGGAAATAAAATTCTGTTGAACAACAAGCCCTATTATCTAAGACTTGTGCTGGATCAGGGCTATTTCCCGGAAAGTCTGCTTGCACTCCCATCTGACAGGGCAGTGAAAAAGGACATTGAGTTTACAAAGGCATTTGGATTCAATGGGTGCAGGAAACACCAGAAGGTGGATGACCCAAGGTTTTATTACTGGGCTGACAGGCTTGGATTGATTGTCTGGGCAGAATTTGCAAACGCAAGGGTCTGGAGTGAAAAAGCAGAAGAAATGTTTCTTTCTGAATGGCCCGAGGTGATTAAGAGAGATTATAACCATCCCTGTATAATCTGCTGGGTTCCATTTAATGAGAGCTGGGGAGTGCCTGAACTGGGAAGCAATAGCCGCCAGCAGGAATTTGTAAAAAGAGTGGTGCGGCTTACAAGGGAAATGGACTCCACACGTCTGGTAGTAGACAATGATGGATGGGAACATGTGGACACAGACCTGGTAACCATACACGACTATTCCCTTCACGCGCAAGACTACGAAAAAAATTATGCGCAATTCAAAAAGGATAGAAAGACACTTCCTGCAGTGCATAAACCTGTATATGCTGAGGGCCTGAAATATGACGGAAAACCGATTCTTATAACAGAATACGGAGGAATTGCATATAAACTTCCGGGCGGAAACTATCCGGAATCTATCTGGGGATATCACACTACAGAGATAGAAGAAGAAAAATTCATATCAAGATTCAAAGAGGTGACTGAAGCAATCTTACGCCTGGATTTCTGCTGTGGTTTCTGCTACACGCAGCTGACAGACATCCAGCAGGAAATTAATGGCATGCTCACATTTGACCGCGTGCCGAAAGTAAGCCCTGCTAAGATTGCAAAAATTCTGAAGGGAAAATCCCCGGGATATCAGAACCTTTAAATTGCCGGGGATACCCCATAAAATTTCAGTAAAGGAGGAGGAAGTGAAGAAGTGGAAGGTGGGCTTTATAGGAGCAGGCGGAATTGCCAGGATTGCTCATATGCCTGGGTGGAAGAAGTTAGAGAATGTGGAGGTGATTGCAGTTTCAGACATCAGGGAGGAGGTGGCAGGTGCTGTTGCAAAGGAATTTGGCATTCCACATATATTTACAGATTACAGGAAGATGCTGGAGATAAAGGAGATTGACATCATTGACATCTGCGCTCCCAATGCAGTGCACGCTCCTGCAGCAATTGCTTCCTTTGAAGCTGGAAAACATGTAATTTGTGAGAAGCCACTTGCAATAACACCCGGGGAGGTAGAGGATATGATTGCTGCTTCAAAGAAGGCAGGAAAGATGCTTATGTGCGCGCAGAATCACAGATTCCGTCCCGAGGCCCGGATTCTAAAAAAGATCATTGAAAAAGGTGAGTGTGGAGAGATTTACTATGCCCGGGCATATGCCCTCAGACGCAGGCTTTTACCTCCAGCACCCACATTTATAAAAAAGGAGCTTTCCGGAGGAGGCCCCTGCCTGGATATCGGAGTGCACATACTTGATCTGGTGTACTGGCTTATGGGAAACCCGAAGGTGAAATCAGTCAGTGGGGTTGCCCTGACTAAACTTGCAAAGAGGGAGGATATCCATGGAGACTGGGGAGAGTGGGATAGAAAGGCATATAATGTTGAGGACTTTGCAGCGGGATATATAAAATTTGCAAATGGGGCAAGTATGACCCTGGAGTGCAGCTTCCTTTTGAATATGAAAGAATCTGAGATATTTGCAGGGCAGTTATTTGGAACAGAGGCAGGGATTTCCCTTCCCTGGGGAGTTCCGCCGGAGATTTATACAGAAAAGAATCGCACATTTATGATAAAACAGCTTGTGGGCTTGCCACAAATTCCAACACATCATGAAGAAATCCGTGCATTTGTAGAAGCGCTTGATAAGAAAAAACCCAGCCCTGTTCCACCGGAACAATCCCTGGAGGTTATAAAAATTCTGGATGGCATTTATCGCTCAAGCAGGAGTGGAAAGGAAGTCCAGTTTAAATAAAAATATGGCACAGGAATTTTCGTTTGACATTGTCTCGGTTTTAAATATGCAGGAGATTGACAATGCAGTAAATCAGGCGACAAAGGAAATCCTGCAGAGGTTTGATTTCAGAGGAAGCAGGTCCCAGATTCTGCTGGACAAGGAAAAGAAAACCATCACCCTTATAAGTGATGATGAATATAAGTTAAAAAGTGTGGTGGAGATTCTGCAGTCAAAACTTGTTAAAAGAGGAATATCACTCAAAGCACTTGTATATGGAAAGGTTGAACCTGCGCTGGGTTCAACAGTGAGGCAGATTATTACATTGCAGCAGGGAATTTCTCAGGAAAAGGCAAAGGACATTATAAAAATAATCCGGGATACAGGGTTGAAGGTGAGGGCTCAGATACAGGCTGACCAGATTCGGGTGTTTGGAAAATCCAAGGATGATCTGCAGGCAGTAATCAGGATATTGCGCGAAAGGAATCTGGACATTCCCCTGCAGTTTACAAACTATAGATAAAAGAATAAAGTAGTTATTCTAAGTGCATATAAAATTCTTTCGGGCTCAGTTCTTTAAAATCTTTCTTTTCGACAAGATATTTTCTTATATCCAGGCAGAGATGACATCTGGAGAAATAACCGTCTGGAGATTCCTTATATCCAAAATCCACTGCAAACTTAAAGAGCCCTTCTAAATTCTCGTCCATTAAAAAATTTAAGATGGGATAATTTTCTATCTCTATTCCTTCTAATAATCTATCCAGATTCCTGCAATCTCCAAAAGAAATTCCACCACAATACCCTGGTATATAATTTCCATAGTTGTCAAAGTGGTTGTGCCAGGTTCTTAAGAATGGTGGTACACAGGGTTCGTTCAGAAACCTGGGTGCAGGATATCTGGGGAAAACTCCCTCAATCTTACTGCTTAATTTATAAACTGCCCTGCCCATCAAAAGAAATTCAACATTTTCTAAAAAGAGTTCCTTTTTCTCCATCTTAAAATAGTCTTCAAGCAAAATCCTGTCTTTTATCCCAAAGTCTTTGAACCGCCTGTAATATTCCATTTGATAGATTGCAAGGTTTTCACCAAATATTTCATAACTTATTCTTATAGCCCTTTCTGTCCTTTCAAATGGCACATATTCTAAATAAAAAGGGTTTACAGAAATCATAATGCCATCCAGTCCTTTTTCTTTCAGAAGTCTGAGCCTCTCCCTTGTTAACTTATCATCCGTACACCAGAAACAGTTTGTTTCAACAAAGGTAGAAGGAATGTCCAGATTCTTGGCAATCTCCACCGCTCTGCACAATAATTCATAATTTAAAAATGGTTCTCCACCGGTAAAATGGAGTCCATAATTCAGGCTTATGATTTCGGAACCATAGGGGGATGGTTTTATCTTTCCTGCAAGCCCGCTCAAAATCTTTTCTAAGTTATTTTCTGAAATCCAGTCTGCACTCCATTCCGGAGAACAGCCATATATGCAGTGAAGGCACCGGCACGAACATTTATAGGAGAGAATTAACCCACCGGAAATTGGTTTTGGTATCTGTCTTTTCATTTTCTATTTTTCTTTACATTTTCATAACAGTCTTTTTTCTCCTTCTATTCTCTTGATATCTGTAATGTCCTGGGTTACTTCTAAAGTCCCCAGATACTTGCCATTTTTACGCACTGCAAAGTAACGGATGTAGATAAGTCTTCCTTTAAGATTGATCCAGAATTCAGCTCTATCCCTCTTGTTATTTTTGAAATCATTTAGAATCTCTTCAACTTTATCCAGACTCTGTTTGGGATGACATAGCTGAACTAATCGACCAATGACTGCTTTGCTTCTGGGGAAAATTCTTTCCCTTGACTGATTAAAATATCGCACAGCATCTTCTTTATCCACAAAGGTAATATCTACCGGCAGAGTGTTAAGTAATGTTTCAAGTTCTTCAGGAGATACATTTCCTGTTTCAAATGCTATTCGTCCTTCCATCTGAATTCCATGCGCACTAATTCTGGATTTTTGCAGCATTTCTTTTGCAGATTCAGGCGTAAAGCAACAATATCCAATCTCATCAAATTGCCCTTGGCTCAATGTCCTTTAAAATGTCTCTGAATTCTTCTTTTGCCTCATCAGCCACAGCATTCCTCTGGAATTAACCTCGTGCTCATTTATTTCAAGTATTCATTGGCAACTTCCCGGGGCATAAACTGGGGAGTATTCCAGACCACAATATTATATCACATAAGTTATTTATTTTCAAGTTTTTTTATTTCTTCCCGTTTTTTAGTAAATATTGAGTAATAACAGCTGGAAGTGAGATTTGTTTCTGAAAGGGTGGATTTTTTGTAATTTTCTCCTCTGTAGCCATAATTATGAGCTTTCCACTTGACAAATTAGGTCATTGTGATATAATATGTCTCTGACCCCTTAAGGATTTGAGAAGGGATTATTTCCATTACACACTTTTTGTTCAGGCATAGTGGTTTTAACCCTCAAATCAAAAATTTCAGAAGAAAGGAGGAAGGGTAGTAGGTTAGCATATATTCTGTCTGACTTATTATCCAGAGTAAAAATGAAGGTAGCGATAAGGGATGGAGTTGTGGGTGTAAAGAGCCTTGAGGAACTGGCAGAGGCAATGGAAGAACTGGGTGTGAACAGCTTTGAATTCTGGATTAACAGGGATATGACTACTATCTGGGGGGAAAGCCTTGCAACCCCGGATAAGCAGGAGGATTTCGGAAAGAGACTGAAAAAATTGAAGCTGAAGATCTGTGCGGGAATTGTAGCAAGCCTGCTTGCGAATGAGGATTCAGAGCCGGAGATTGATTACGTGGTGAAGGCAAGCCAGATGCTTTCAGTTCTGGGCGTGAAAGTTCTGCGCATAGATGTGGTGGCTCACGAGCCGAACAGGGAACCCAGAACCTGGCAGGAATACCAGCAGAGGGCGATAAGGGCAGTGAAGGAGTGCATAAGAAGGACAGAAAAACTGGGGACGGAGTTTGCAGTTGAAAATCATGGCGCTATTTCAAACAGGATTGAATTTCTGAGAGGACTTTACAAGGGAGTCAATTCTCCCAGGCTTGGCCACACACTTGACACAGGCAATTTCTACTGGTACGGATACCCCCTCTCCCGGGTTTATAATATTTTTGAAGAACTTGCTCCTGTTACAAAGCATACGCATATAAAGAATATCAAATATCCTCCTGAAGAGCGAGAAAAGACCCGTCCCATGGGATGGGAATATGAAAAATATGTAAGCCCTCTTGCTGAAGGAGACATAAACCTTGCAAATGTGGTAAAGATACTTAAAAGGGCGAAATTCAAGAACGACCTCTGCATTGAGGATGAGTCCCTGGGCAGGTTTCCTGCTGACCAGCAAAAGAAAATCCTCAGGCAGGATGTTGAGTACCTGAAATCGTTGCTGTAAATATAGTGGTGCGATTCATCGCACCTTTCTTTAATAACGCCTAGGTATACTAAAATTGCAACTATTTAATAAAAAGCGAGTCAATAATTAAAAATAGCATATTTTTTAAGTTTTTATCTTTTTTCTTGACTTAGGATTCAGAAACAATGAGAATATGAATAGTCTTGAAAACTGCCCTGACAGCGGCGCTGTAGTGGAGAACGCAGTTTTTATAAGGCTTGATGAGTTATGCAATGTATCTGGCGATAAAATAAATTTCTGTCGCACAAAAGCAGGTGCTGAGGTGGACTTTATTTTTCTAAATTAAATAAAAATAGTGTCTATCACCTGGAGGTACTATGACACCAAGGGAAAGATTTATCATTGCGCTTGAACACAAACCACCACCGGAGGGAAGGGTCCCGCACTTTGAACTGGTATTCTACTTAACAATGGAGGCATTTGGAAGGGTTCACCCCTCTCACCGCAGTTATTACCAGTGGGACCAGATGAGTGAGAGAGAAAGGAAATTGCACAGGAACGATATGGCTGAAATTTATATTCTTACTGCAGAAAGATATGAACACAGTGCAATCTTCATTCATCCAAACCCTCCAACACTGGACGAAACAATAAAGATGATTGACCTCATCAGGGAGAAAACAGGAGACAAATACTTTCTGGTCATACACGGAGACGCTACTTTCTCAATACCGTCAGGCAGCGATATGGTGAATTTTTCCTACAGACTTGCAGATGAACCGGAAAAAGTCAAAAAAGAAGCGGGCGATATGGTGAATGGAGCACTCGCTTCAGCAGAGAAACTTGCCAGGCATGGCGGGCTGGACGGATTTGCGCTCTGTGCAGACTACTGTTTGAACACAGGCCCGTTCCTGAGTCCAGGGCAGTTTAGCGAATTCGTAGCCCCATATCTTGCAAAGCTTATAAAGGGCTACAGGGATATGGGCTTTTATACAATCAAGCATACTGATGGAAACATTATGCCTATTCTTGACCAGCTGGTGCAGGCAGGTCCTCATGCTCTGCACTCTCTTGACCCGCAGGCAAAAGTTGACATAAAGGAAGTAAAGCGCCTTATAGGAGATAAGGTATGCCTTATAGGGAATGTAAACTGCGGTCTTCTCCAGACTGGTACTGAAGAGGAAGTAATAGAATCGGCAAGGTACTGTCTGAAATACGGGATGCCAGGTGGTGGATATATCTTTTCAACCTCTAACTGCATCTATACAGGGATGCCACTGGAGCGCTATGAACTTATGCTCAAAGTCTGGAAAGAAGAAGGAAACTATTGAAAAATGGGACGGGTTCATTTTTCATGAAAATTATGAAAAGGCTCAATAGAAAATTTTAATTGGCTTGCTGGTTTTACTGGTGATAACCGGCATTGTTTTAATTACACAGGCATCAGATAAAAGGCTAAAATTAAAATTTCTCAAAAGGATTGACATAGAGAATGGAGCCAGGCCAGAAATAGTTGTTACCAAGGACAGGGTCTTTGTTGTTTATCTGGATATCGGCTCGCCGAGACATCAGACCTTTCAGGTAAAAATATTTGATAAAGAGATGGACGCAGAAATTGGGTCCAGGACACTGGTCTCATCCTCGCCAGTTTATGGACAACCTACAGACATCAGGGGCGTCTCGGACGGAGAGTATGCTTACGCCTTTTATGAAAAGCCAATCAGAAGGATAATAAGGCTTATCTGTGGGTGCAAAATACAGGCTTGATGACAACTTTGAAAGGGTGGGATATACTGACAGTCCAATCGCCATAGCTCCATTTTGTTTTAGTACCAGAGACGGAGATGAACTGGTCAATGACCCTGCACCTGTACTCGGGCCCGATTCCGTTTTTGCTGTCACCAGAATGGTAACGCCTTTATCCCGGGATGCCCGGACAATACTGAGGGTTAGAGAACTCAGTTATGACCTTGAAATGAAAGGGTCTGAATTTGATTTAGACATATCCAGCGCAGCTGACGGCGAGGCAAGGCAGAACAGTCTAATCCATTATAACGGTTATTTTTATCTTGTTATTCCAACAACAGTTGGCAAGGTCACGATGAATGTTGACCTTGCTGTCCCTTCTGACCTCATTATGGTGAAATTTGACCAAAACTGGAAAATAGTTGAATCAAAAGTCATTTCCGCTGATCCGCATTATACAGAGACCTATGTGACAGGATTTAAGATAGATGGCAATCATTTTTATATAACCAGATAAAACATACACCGAAAATGGTTACTGAATCAAGCTCGGTTCTAATGGTTTATAACGAGAATTTTCAAGTTGCTCATACTAAAATAATAAAGAGTACTATACCCCAAAAGGGTGGGCATGGCTTAAGGCCATCCCTTGAAATTGCGGAGGATAGAATCTATCTTGGAAACAACGGCGAGCATACTGCCGAAGTTTATATTTATGAAAGGTAGAATTGGATTTTGATTTGTCATTTGTCAAGACCTGACACCCAGGAGGGTTTATGCAGAAGATAAGTTTGAATGGAACCTGGAAACTGAAATATTTTCCCGAAGGGAAATTTAAGATTGCAAAGCCCGAGCAGTTGAGCAAAATAAAGGTGGATACAGTTGAGGCAACTGTGCCGGGAAATGTGGAACTGGATTTAGTCAGGGCAGGGAAAATACCTGACCCATTTTTTGCAAACAATATTTTTAAATTGCGTCAATATGAGTTTTATGAGTGGTGGTATATCCGTTCCTTTAAGACTCCTGCCGGTACCGGCAACAGGCGCGCAGAACTTGTTTTTCACGGCATTGACTGCTTTGCAACAATATGGCTGAATGGAAAGGAACTGGGTAAGACCGCAAATATGTTTGTGGAGCACAGGTTTGATGTAACAGATATTCTGAAAAAAAGTGGTATAAATGAGCTCGTTGTGCGCATAGGCTCTGCAGTAAATGCTGCAAGGGTTCATAAGATAGAGCCCTGTGAAATTGCAATGGTGGTGAATGTTGAGCAGCTTTCAGTGCGCAAGGCAGCACATATGTATGGCTGGGATATCTGTCCGAGGGCAGTGTCTGCGGGTCTCTGGCGCCCGGTTACACTTGAGCTGCACCAGCCAGATGAAATTGTGGATTTATATTATTTTACCCAGCAGGCTTCAGCAGATGAGGCAGTGCTTGGTATTATGTGGCAGTTCTCCACTGATTCAAGGGATTTGTCAGGATTTTCTCTGAAATTTTCAGGCGTGTGCGGGAAAAGCAAATTTGTCCATACTGTTCCTGTAAAGTTTACTTCAGGTTTTGAAACGGTTCGCATAAAAAATCCAGAACTCTGGTGGCCAAAGGGATATGGAAAGCCAAACCTTTATAAGATAGTGTGCAGGTTGCTTAAGGAGAAGAAAGTTCTGGATACCCGCACTGACCATATTGGCATCCGCAGGATTGAATTGATTCGCACAGATATCACAACCCCTGAAAAGCCAGGGGAGTTTTTATTTAAATGCAACGGAGTGCCTGTTATGTGCAAGGGTTCTAACTGGGTTCCTGCAGATGCATTCCATTCAAGGGATGCAAAGAGGATTGAAAAAATCCTTGCGCTCTTTGACGACCTGCAGTGCAATATTTTGAGATGCTGGGGTGGAAATGTATATGAGGACCATCCATTTTTTGATTTCTGCGATAGACACGGTATAATGGTATGGCAGGATTTTGCATTTGCATGCGCCAGATATCCGCAGGATGAGGAATTCCTTGAAACAGTAAGAAAAGAGGCAGAGCAGGTGATAAGGAAGTTGAGGAATCACTCAAGTATAATCCTGTGGACAGGTGATAATGAGTGCGATTACTCTTATATAAATTACGGGCTTGACCCGGGCAAAAATAGAATTACCAGAGAAATTCTGCCCGGGGTAGTTTTTAAGTGTGACCCTTACAGGCCATATCTTCCCAGCTCTCCTTATATGTCTCCAGAAGTTGTGAAAACAGGAAACCAGGACCTGATGCCGGAGCAGCATCTGTGGGGACCAAGGGACTATTATAAAAGCAATTTTTATTTAAACAACACAGCGCATTTTGCAAGCGAGATAGGATATCATGGATGCCCGAATATTTCAAGCATTAAAAAATTTATTGAAAAGGAATATCTCTGGCCCTGGAAGGGCAATGTCCAGTGGAGAACCCATTGCACAGACCCTGTTGAAGGTGGTTCATTTTATGAATACAGGGTGAAACTTATGGCAGATCAGATTAAGGCGCTTTTCGGGTTTGAGCCACAAAATCTTGAGGATTTTGCCCTTGCATCCCAGATAACTCAGGCAGAGGCAAAAAAGTTTTTTATTGAGATGTTTCGCCTGAAAAAATGGCGCAAGACAGGAATAATCTGGTGGAATGTAATGGACTGCTGGCCCCAGTTTTCAGATGCAATTGTGGACTATTACTTCGGCAAAAAGCTTGCATACTGGTATATAAAGCGAGTCCAGCAGCAGGTATGTATAATGATAGATGAACCAGTGAACGGAAGTTGCAGAGTTGTAGCAGGAAATGATAGCTTGAAACCTGCAAAAGGAGTTTTTCTGGTGAAGGATGCAGATACAGGTGAAATACTTATGGAGGGGAAATTTGAAGTACCTGCAAATGAAAATTCTGAACTGGGAAGGATTTCTGTAAAAGAAAACGAGCAAAGAATGTTTTTAATTGAATGGACTTTTGAAGATAAAAAATATGGAAACCACTACCTTCTTGGCAGACCACCATTTTCTTTTGAAAAATACAGAAAATGGCTTGCGCAGATAGGGAAATTGCCAGTTTCATTTAATGCTTATAGAATCAGCAAATAGAAGTGAACAGGAAATCCCGCTCAGGAGGAGATTTGAAAATGAATAGCAATTATCTTGCAGAGGAGATTGATTTTGTAAAGCACAATGAAGAAGTTGAAGGGGTATGGGACGCATATAACAAAGGGAATCCATTTCGTGTACCTGTTAGGTTTGCAATGAATCCCCGGATGATTCTTATGAACCCTGAATTGAACACAAAACACTACACCTGGAAACAGTATTTTGAGAATCCTGATGTGAGGTGGGAAATAGATTTGCAGTTCCAGAAGTGGGTGCGGTTCAATGTACTTCAGGATGCAGAGATGGGCCTTCCCCAAAAGGAATGGGCTGGTATAGCAGTGAATTTCCAGAACTGTGATGAAGCTGCCTGGTTTGGATGTCCTATAGTCTACCCGAAGGACGATATGCCTTTCGTGCAGCCGATTTTAAAAGAAAACAAGGCAAAACTCTACGAGATGTCCCCTCCTCCACCGCTTTCAGGTGGAATTATGAAAATGGCAATGGAGCACTATGAATATCTGGAAGAAAAAAGAAAGAAAACAGACTTTGAGGGAAGGCCTGTCGGAAAAAGTGCAATCTTTGGTGCTGGAACTGACGGGCCACTTACAGTTGCCTGTAATCTCAGGGGAACAAATGAAATTGCCATGGATTTCTATGAGGACCCGAAATACCTGCATGACCTGCTTTCCTTTATCACAGATTCTGTGATTGCAAGAATCAAGAAAGTTATGGAATTTAACAGGGTTGAATATCCTGTACAGTGCTGGGGATTTGCTGATGACAGCATAGAACTGATATCAACAGAGATGTATAAGGATTTTGTTCTTCCCTATCATAAGAAACTGCTTGCTGAATTTTCAAAGGGTGGTCCAAACAGCATACACCTCTGCGGTAAGGTCCAGAGGCACCTGAAATTTTTAAAGGATGAGCTGAACATAAAAACGTTTGACCTGGGATTTCCAACTGACCTTGGAAAGGCAAGAGAGGACCTGGGAGAGGATGTGGTTTTAATTGGCAATATTGCGCCGCATCTACTGAAAATGGGTCCTGAGGATGCAATAAGGGATGCGGTTAAAAAACTCTGTAATTCAGGAGTGATGAAGGGCGGGAAGTTCATACTTCAGGATGGAAATAACTGCGCTCCCTGCACCCCTGTTGAGCATTTTAAGGCAATGTATGAAGCAGGAAAAGAATTCGGGAGGTATTGATGGCAGGATTTCGCATAGGTTTTATTGGAACAGGAAAGAAAGGAACTCCAGGGCTCAAAGGGTATGCAATGGCATACAGACATGCACTCGGGTATAAGGCACTTCCTGATTGCGAAATGGTAGCCTGTGCAGACATAGTAAGGGAAAATGCAGATGCTTTTGCAGAAGAGTTTGGCATAAAAAATGTCTATACGGATTACAATGAAATGTTGAAAAAAGAGGCTATAGATGTTGTGAGTATATGCACCTGGCCCCATCTCCATGCGCAGATTATTATTGACTGCTGTAAAGCAAAGGTAAAAGCAGTGCACTGCGAGAAGCCTGTTGCAACAACTTTCGGGGATGCAAAAAGATGTGTTGACGCAGCAGAAAAGGCAGGGGTTCAGCTCACATTCAACCATCAGCGCAGGTTTGGCCGTCCTTTCAGGCTTGCATACGAAAAGCTGCATGATGGCACAATAGGAAAGCTTTTAAGAATGGAATTTGCTTTAGGCGATATCTATGATGGCGGCACTCACTGGGTGGATCTGATGAATATGTTCAACGAAGAGACACCTGCCGAATGGGTTATAGGCCAGATTGACCTGCGTCAGGTAAGGCTTGCCTTTGGAGCACCTGTAGAATGGCAGGGAATCTATCACATAAAATATAAAAATGATGTTTATGGTTTATTTTTTACCGGAGTTGAAATCTGGAATAAACTCGGATATAATACGCGCCTTTACGGCACAGAAGGTATAATTGAAATTGGCTGGGATTCATCTCCTGGCTGGATAGTGCGCTGGCTTCAGTACAACAGAGGAACCTGGACTGCAGATTTAGCGGATGGCGAATCATTGCACGGACCCAATTTTGTTGAAAGGGCGATTGCAGATGTAATTGATGCCTTAAAGACAGGAAGGGAGCCCGAGTTGAGTGCCCGCAGGGCAATGAACGCAACCGAGATTATCTTTGCCTGTTATGAATCCAGCAGGAGAAGGGCACGGATTGACCTTCCCCTGGATATAGAAGATTCTCCGATTCAAGAAATGATGGATAAGGGTGAAATTAAGTGGGAGTATGCACCGGACGCAAAATAATTATGAAAGCTGTTTCTTTTGGTGAAGTTTTGTGGGATATAATTGAGGGAAAAGAATATCTGGGAGGAGCTCCCTTTAACCTTGCAGCACACCTCTCTAAACTGGGCTGCTCTGTCTCAATGATTTCAAGGGTCGGGAATGACAGAAGGGGCAAAAAAGTAATTCAGAAGATGAAGGCACTCGGTGTTGAATCTTCTTTTGTGCAGGTTGATACCAGGTATCCAACCGGGACAGTGGATGTAAAGCTCTCAAAGGATGGAAAGCCCACCTTTACAATCAATGAAAATGTTAGTTATGATTTTATAGAACCACAGAAGAATCTTCTGGAAAAAATGAAAGAGGAGTCCTTTGATGCATTCTGTTTTGGCACGCTTGCCCAGAGAAATGAAATTTCCAGAAAAACCCTTTATCTGCTGTTAGAGATTGTAAAGTCAAGGTATTTCTTTTATGATGTGAATCTGCGCCAGCTTTTTTATTCTAAGGAAATTGTGGTGAAATCCCTTTCCTTTTCTGATATTGTAAAACTGAATAATGAAGAATCAATTTTGTTATCCAGACTTTTATTCAAGAGGGAACTGAAGGAGGAAGAATTTGCTAAAAATGTCTGCAGCAATTTTCAGGTAAGAATTGTATGCATTACAAGAGGAGAAAACGGCTGTGCAATTTTTTATGAAGGCAGATTCAGAGAAATCCCGGGTATTAAAGTGAAAGTTATAGATACTGTTGGGGCTGGAGATGCATTCAGTGCTGGTTTTCTTTTCAAATTCTGCACAGGTAAAGACCCATTTGAATCAGCAATTTTTGCAAATAGAATCGGTGCCTTTGTTGCTTCCAGAAGGGGTGCAATTCCTGAATACGATGATAAAATTAAGAGATTGATTGAATAGGAGGAGAATGATGGAAGAATTGAAGGTTGGGATTATCGGGTTGGACACAAGCCACAGCATTGAGTTTGTGCGTCGGATGCAGGCACCTGATTGTCCACAGGACCAGAAAATAGAAGGGATGAGGGCAATAAGCTGCCTTCGGTTCCCCTCCCCTTTTCAGACAGAGCCTGACCAGGACAAAAGGCAGGCGCAGCTTGAGCAGTGGGGAGTAAAGGTGACAAAAAATTTAGGAGAAGTGCTAAATGGAGTGGATGCGATTATGCTTGAAATCAATGACCCTTCCCTGCACCTGCAATATTTTAAGAAAGTAATGGATGCAGGAAAGCCCGTATTCTTAGATAAGCCCCCTGCTGACAATTTAAAAAATGCGAGGGAGATTTTCAATCTCGCAGAGAAGAAAAAATTGAAGATGTTTTCTGCTTCTTCCTTGAGGGTTGGTCCGCAGGTGATTCAGATGGCTAAAGAAATCTCGCAGCCCAAAATTGCTATGTCAATAGGACCTCTTGGCAGGGCGCCTGCAGGTAGCTCTGTTATCTGGTACGGAGTCCATGCAGTTGAGATGCTGCAGGAAATTATTGGGACAGGGGCAAAGAAGGTTCTTGCAAAAAAAGATTTCCTGGGAGTAACGGCAATAATTGAATATGCTGACAACAGGAGGGGAATTGTGCAGCTGAATGAAGGAGATTACAGATACTCTATTCTTGCCCAGAACGAGAAACAAATGCAATTCTTAAATGTGGATACATCCAGACTTTATACAGACCTGTTAAAAGAGATTAAGGAATTTTTCAAGGGCGGGGAACCGCCTGTTTCTTTTGAAGAAAGCCTTGAGGTTCAGGCAATCCTTGATGCAATTGAGGAATCCAGCAGCCTGCCAGCAGAGCGGAGTGGAAAAGAAGTGATTATTGCCTGAAATTTAAAAACAGGAACGGGATAAAAAATGAACCCGTCCCATTTTTCTGGAGGAGAAATGCAAAAAATCAGTTTACCATTAAAAAATCCCTGGCCGGATGCAAAAAGATTCTGCGATGTCATAAGAGGAAATGTAATCCCTGAAAAACCACCGCTTGTAGAACTTATCATAAATCCAGAGATTGTTAGCAAGATTATTGAGACAAGACTGGGTGGGAAATGGGTTTTTCCTGATGATATTGAGAGCTCAAAGGTATATCTTAGAAATCTAATTGAATGCTGGTACAGACTCGGGTATGATTATATCCGCATTGGTGGTTCAATCAGCAGGGCTGCAGGAGGCGGACTGGATTATCCTGTAAAGCGCAGGGTTACAGATGATACAGCAGAACTCACTTTTGGAAAGAGACAGTGGGCTGAGGAAGGAACTGGAGTGATTGCTTCCTGGAAGGATTTTGAAAGCTATCCCTGGCCATCCGCAGAAAAAGTAAATCTCTTTCCATATGAATTTGTCAGCGAGAATCTGCCTGAAGGAATGGGAATGTTTGTCTGCCCTGCAAGCGGAGTGCTGGAGGTTGTAGCTGATCTGCTGGGCTATCAGGGCCTTTCCTATGCTCTTTATGACCAGCCGGACCTGGTGGAGGCAGTTTTTAACAGGGTGGGAGAAAATCTTCTTGGTTTTTATAAAAGGGTGGTCGGGCTTAAAAACCTCTGCGGATTTTTCCAGGGAGACGACTGGGGGTTTAAAACCTCAACCCTGGTCTCTCCGGAAATCTTGAGAAAGTATGTAATTCCATGGCACAAGAAGATTGCTGAGGTTGCGCATAAGAATGGCCTGTTATATCTCTTTCATTGCTGCGGAAACATAGAAAGTGTAATGGAAGATGTTATAAATGAAATAAAGGCGGATGCAAAGCACTCTTTTGAGGATTCAATTATGCCTGTAGCTGAATTCAAGAAAAAATATGGAAGGCGGATAGCAGTGCTGGGAGGGATTGATGTAGATGTGCTTGCACGTTCCTCTGAAGAGGAACTGCGCAGGTATGTAAGGGAAGTACTGAAGGCGTGCATGCCAGGCGGAAGATACTGCCTTGGCTCAGGGAATTCAGTTGCCAACTATGTTCCGGTTGAAAACTATCTTATTATGCTTGAAGAAGGACTTAACTGGGGTGGTTAAAATTATTTGTGAATAAGATGAAGATTGGATGTGGAACAGTTAACTTTCGTAAATATTCCTTAAAAGAGGCATTGAGAATAATCAAAAAAGCAGGTTATGAATATGTGGAGCCACAGGCAACCGCTCCCTGGTGCCCGCATATCAATGTTGATAAAGACAGGCCAAAAGAATTTAAAAGAATGCTTGAAAATTTTGGGTTCAGGGGTGCAACTGCCCTGTGGTCAACGCATGGTGCAATTATTCCTGACCGGAAAAGCGTGGAGTACGGGAAGAAATGCATTATCTGGGCAGCAGAAGCAGGAATTCCTGTTGTAAATACAGGGGATGGATTTAAACCTGAAGAGATGAGTGAAGAAGATGCATTCAAAATTCTTCAGGAAAGAATCCTTGAAATATTAGAGGTAGCAGAAAGGTATAAGGTATGTCTGGCAATTGAGCCACATGGAACATTTTCACTAAGCGCCGCGGGATTAAAGAAAATAATGTCCATTTCAAACTCTAAATATTTAGGGATAAATTATGATACCGCAAATATCCATCGTGCTAGCTATGTAGAAACAAAAGACGGTGTTTATTCCTGGAAATTAATAGGAGAAAGACAGGATGAAGTAGAGGTTTTGAAAGCAATTGCCAAAAGGGTGGTTCATGTGCATATAAAGGACATAAAAGGAAAGAGTTGTGTTGCCCTTGGCAAGGGAGAAGTAAATCTGAAAGGTTGCATAAAAGTCCTGAAAGAAAATGGATATGATGGCGTTCTTTCCTTAGAAACAGAAGGGGAATACGATATAAAAGAAGCAGAAAAATTAATCAGAAGGAGCTACAGATATCTTGTTAAGGTTTTGGGTGAATAAAGGATATTGACTGGCGGGATGAATACGCAATATATTCAAGAAAATATTTAGAAAGAAGGTTAAAAAATGATTGATGAAAGAATCTGCAACGGTGTAATGGCTGGGTATGGAATGTTTGAAACAATAAAAAAGACAAGGGAGATTGGATTCAAAGGGATAATGCTATTTCCAGGCGGAGAAAATCATTCTCATTCGCTTGGAGAATTTCCAACACTTAACTGGTATAATGCAGGTAAAGAAGAAAATGAAAGATTAAAGGAAGAAATAAAATATTTTAAGAATATTACACTTCATCAGGCATGGGATGAAAGATATAAGGACTGGATTTCCTGTGCAAAATATTTTGGTGCAAAAGTCCTTACAATTCATGCAGGTATAGCAAGAAAGCCATATTTTTCTGAGATTTTGAAATATAAGGGCATAAAAATCGGGATAGAAAATGAAGGTGGAAAATTAAATGATTACATGGACCTGATAGGCTCAATAAATAGCCCGCATGCTGGTGCAACAATAGATTTTGGACATTGCGCCTATTTTGAAGAGGTTAAGACAATCAGTGATTTAGACAAAAGAGCAAAGAAATTAAATGAGGTCATTCTTTATTTAATTGAAAGATTGAACAAGAAGATTACCCATTTTCATATTCACAATGTTAGAAAATATAAGGATATAGATTTTTCAAAAATTCCATTTCCATACTGGAAGGAAAACGATTTTGTAGACCACAGATGTGTTGATGAGGGGTTAATAAACTACAAAGAAGTTTTTTCATTGCTGAAGAAAATAAATTATCAGGGTTTATTTGATATAGAATTGGAAGAACCACAGAAGGAAGAAAAGGCAAAAAAATCAGGCGAATATATTACCAGACTTCTGCAGTAAAGATAAGGTTGAAGATAGTGAAAAATGAAGATTGAATTTAGAGAATTCAAGGGAACTGTGCTGCACGATTTTCCTTATCCCCTGAAAAATAGAAAATGCCCGCACTATGCACTTGTTTCAGTGACTGCATCGGGCTGCTGCGTGCACAAATGCCCTATGTGCTATGCGAGGGTTTATCCCTGGAGTATTGAGGATAGAATTGTTATTTATAAAAATCTACCAGAGAAGATTGACCAGGAATTAAACCGGGCAAAAATTATGTTTCCGCTCTATTTGAGCCAGGTGAGCGATGTGCTCCAGCCAGTAAGGGAAGTGCGGGAAATTACCTATGAAATTATAAAGGTAATTTTAAAGCACAATGTGAGTTTTCATATTGTGACAAAAAATGCAGAGGGAGCGCTGGAACTGATTCATAAAATCCCTGCTCTTATAAAATATCCCTTCTGGTATATTGCATTGACAGTTGAATCAACCCCTCAGAAACAGAAGATTACCTCTCCATTTGCCTCAACAATTGAGAATCGCCTGCGGGCTTTGAAAATTTTACATAAGCATGGAATTACTGTAAGTGCTCGCACAGATCCCTGCATCCTGGGTTTGATAGAAAAAGACGAAGTTCTGTGGCTTATTGACAGGATTAAAGAAACAGGTGTAAGGCATATTGTTTCCTCAACAGGGTTTTTTAATAAGACTTCAATGACAAGACTACTTTCTGCAATTAAGAACACTGAGTTTGCCCGGCTTGCCAGTGGAGTTAAACAGATATACGGGTTTACCGAGGAGAAGGCTGGTTCTTATTCTGATAAAGCTAAATTCCTGGCGCCAGTTGAATTGAGAAAAAAATACCATTTATGGTTGCGCAGTGCAGTTGAGTCCAGAGGTATGACCTACGCGGTCTGCCTTGAACTTCCCCGGTCATATGATTCAAGAGGTTTATCCCACTGCGAGGGCTGTGGTAATAATTATGTTCATATAAAAAGGAAAGGTAGATTTTATCCAGTAGAAAACTGTTCTGGAGATTGTCTGCGCAGCTGTCCGGATAAGAACAATCCTTCCTGCGGAGAAAAAAGATTCTTAACAGAATATCCGTACAACCTTAAAATGTTAGGATTGGGAAAGAGGAATAATTTTTATCTAGAACAGGACCTTCTTTTTGAGTTATAAAACAGGAATGCTCACACCTGGTATAAATAAATCATCATTCCCATAATTGGCTTTAAATTTACCTATAAAGTATAACTTCATCCCAAATTTTATCCAAATAATATGCATTTTATATTATGTAAACCCAAATTTTATAAATGTTAGAAGACATAAGTTTCATTTTGAAACAGGTTAAAGAGATAATTCAGAAAGGTGGAGTTGTTGCATTTACTGGAGCAGGAATTTCAGTTGAAAGCGGTGTACCGGCTTTCAGGGGTGAAAGTGGATTATGGGAAAAATATGACCCGAATATCTATGGAAATATCCTGGGTCTTGGAACTACATTCTTGATTTCTCCACAGAAGGTTGCAAGTTTTGTTATGGATGTTTATGGAACTGTGCTCAATGCCAGATCAAATCCAGCTCATCTTATCCTTGCAAGAATGGAGCAAGCCGGCTTGCTGGATGCAGTTATTACACAGAACATAGACAACCTGCACCAGGAAGCAGGAAATGGAAATGTAATTGAATTGCACGGAAACCTGTTTATAATGAAATGTATGAAATGCGGAAACAGAAAAAAGATGGGAAAACAGGAGATAGAAGAAATGCTCTCCTCTATAAATAAGAGTCTATATTTCAGGTTTAAATTGTTCAGGACATTCTTAAGCCTTTTTCCAAAATGTTCCTGTAAAGGACAGATGAGGCCTGACATTGTTTTGTTTGGAGAGATGGTTCCAGAGGAAGCAATGGAAGATTCTTTTTCTGAGATTGAGAGATGCAATTCCCTTCTTATGATAGGAACTTCAGGGGTTGTTTATCCTGCGGCTTCCCTTCCCTATTATGCCCGTAAAAATAAAAAGATAGTTATAGAACTCAATGAAGAACAGACATCTCTTTCCAGTATTGCTGATTATAAACTTCTGGGAAAGGCATCAGAGATTTTGCCCAAATTACTGTAAATGTTTCACGTGAAACAAAATCAAAAATACATATTGAATTTAATATCACAATTTGCTATTTTTATTATAATTGTATCATTTTGATACAATATTATCTTAGAGAAAAAGGTCAAATCCGTTCTGTTTCTTTGTTTTTATGTTATTCCCATTTGACAATTCTTCCTTCCTTTATCCACTGCAATCTCTGGATAGCATCCTGGTTTGAAGGTTCTATCTGCAATACTGCCTCATATTCTTTCTTAGCTTCTTCAATCCTGCCAAGTCTGTAATAAATATTACCCTTGTTTAGATGAGCAGCAGGATAATTTGGATCTATTCCTTCTATCGGTCCTATATTCCTCTTGGAAACAATTGCCTGTTCAAAGGCATTGAGGGCTTTTTCAAACTCCTTTTTTGCTGAATAGCATACTCCGAGCATAAAGAAGGCTACGCTGTTGGACCAGTCCAGCTTCACTGTCTTTTCAAACTCAGGGATTGCAAGGTCTATCCTGCCCAGGTTATAATATGTAATACCGAGGTTATAATGAATCTGGGTGTAGTTGGGAGCAAGCCTTGTTATTCCCAGATATGTCTTCAGTGCTTCAATCCATTCTTTTTTCTGAGCATAAATATAGGCAAGTTTATATGGAATTTCTATGTTGGTAGGTTCATACTTAATTCCCTTCTTATATGACTCAATTGCCATATCCCATTCCTGCGGTACATCTCTGTAAAGTACACCCTTTCTCAGCTGGATGTCTGCAAGGAATGGTAGTGTAATCTGGACATAGAAGAATATGAGGAGAACTATGGAACCTATGTAAGCAAGAGTTTTAATTTCAACAGGGATAGATTTTATTTTTTCTGCTGGTTGCTCCTGAATTTTTCTCCTTTCCTGTTTCTGCATTTTTGTCTTCTGACCACCAATTTCGCCGGTCAAAACACTGCCTGAGGATTTTATATTCGTTTCTTCTGCCCGGTCAGGAAGCCTTGCACATACTATTGCAATAGCCATTACCTGCCAGAACAAAGGTGCAGAGGATGTCCATCGCATATTTACACTTCCCAGGTTTTCAAATAGATAAGTAAAAATTCCAGCTAATAATCCATATAACAGATTGCGTTTCCATTTATCCGGTGTGTGGAGAGGACCAAGCCTTTTATAAAAGAAGGTGAAAACAAACCACAGAAAAAGACCCAGGCCGACCCAGCCTTGTTCTGCAAGCAGTTCAAAATATTCAGAATGTGCATGTTCTGTGTTGTGGCTGACAGTTTTAAATCTGTAAAATGGTGGCCTGTGAGAAGGGAATGTCTGGCGTATAGTTCCTATTCCCTGGCCAAAAATCATTGTGAAAGGACTTTCATGAGCCATTCTCCAGCACCCTGTCCAGATTGTCACACGTACTCCTGCTGTGCCTGTCATCCTGCTTATGAAAATTCCATTTTTCTCAAGCAGCTCATGGTTTCCACCGCCTTCAATCCAGGCAGGTGGTACATTATCAGGATATGGTTTTATAAGGGTGACAAATTTAGGTATCTCCTGTATAAGGTGTATACCGAATTGAACAGTGGAGACGAGTCTATTTTTAGCATCTCTCATCTTCGGGCTGAGGAATAGATATGCAATGCCACCTGAAATTATAATAGCCACTGCAATAGAGGCATAAATGTAGCGGTTACTTGCCAGGAAATTTTTTGCTCCGACTGTTCTTAGAATTAGCCATATAAGGAATATCAGCCCAACAGGAACAGAAGCCCAGCCTCCGCGCGTGAAGGTCCAGAAAAGTGCGAGTATTGAAAGAAAAGATAAAATTGCATACAGAACCCTGGCGATTATGGACCTTGAAGCAAAGACAAGCCCTACTGAAACTGGAATGACAATGCATAAGTAGCCGCTGAAGAAATCAGGATTTCCCAGAGAGGAGACAATGCGGGCCTGTGATGCCCAGGATACAAAATCATATCCAAAGTGCTGGAAGATGCCATATATAGTGACGATTCCTGTAGTAATCATAAGGGTTGTTATAACCCTGAATACCTGCTCCCTGGTTTTTATGTGATTCACAGTTATCAGGAATATCAAAAAGTAGCTGACAAAACGATATAGTTCTTCAATAGAGACATACTTATACTGACTGGTTATGAATGTGATAATGCACCACCAGAAGAAGGCAAGCAGGGGTAAAAGTACCGGTAGCTTAATTAACCTGAATTTCCCTTCCTCTATCGCCTTCAGAAACCAGATTATACTTATTGTATACACTATCACCTGGACAAACACTGTCTTTACAAAAATTGCATCATTTGACCTGGTATCAAGTAGCCATGGCACAATTGAAACAAGAAGCAATAAACCTGTTTCTATTACCTGTTCATAGAAAAGTATTACTTTACGTTGCCTGCCTCCAGCACCCTGTTCATTACCCAGCCAGTATGCCAGGAGCGGAATTATGAAAATAAAAGAGAGCAGCAAGACCTCAATAAAGGTATTTCCCCTCCAGCTGGTTATCCAGGTAAGAACATAGATTATCGGTAAAATTAGCCACCACACAAGATTCATATCTCCCCCTTGGAAAAATTATTGTCAGAATATCTGGCTTTCCCTGAATATTTAAATATTATACTCCTTAAAAAGAAAAAGTCAAGTCTTGCACTATAAAATTCCTTTATCACTTGACTTTTTTATATATAGTAGTATAATAAGTATTATGCAACTCGGATATATAGAATGGGGAATCGGGGGCGCATCAGTGTATGAGAAGGCAGAGACAATCGCAGGGCTGGGTTTTTCCTGCATAAGCCTTCATCCTTTCTTTTTTAATAAGGAAGAGGAAAATGCAGCTATAAAGGCAGTAAATGAGTTCAACCTTGGAGTCACCTTCCATACAGCAAATGAAACTCCTGATGCAATACTTGCAAAGATTGAAAGATACCTTCAGACCATTTCTTCCTTCCATACATCTACAGGAAGGGTATATTGTTTTTCATTTGACCCGTATTATACAAAAAATTTAGAATCTGTAAATCCTGAATTTGATGTGCTGGCAGCAGTTATACTGAAAGCAATTGAAAGGTTATCTCCTTTTGGAATCCGGGTTGCTGTTGAAAACGGCACCTCTCTTACCCTGCGTGATGAGTTTGAATCATTGATTAAAAAACTTGGAAAAAAGAAGCCAGGGATATTGCTGGATTTAGGGCATATGAACCTTAAATGGCTGAGAGGAAATGTTCCTGTTGAAGATTACATCTACTCTATTCCACTTGAAATTTTTGAACTGCACGTACATGACAACGATGCAGAAAAAGACCTGCATCAGCCGCTGGGAACCGGAAACCTGGATCTGAAATCTTCTGTGAGAGCACTCAAGAGGCGCAGATTTGATGGAGTAGCAACCTTTGAAATGGGTAGCCCCCAAAACACAGGTGCTGAATGGATGGAGGCAATAAAAAAGAGCAGGGAAATATTTTTAAGAGAATGGGAGAACTTGTAGCAAAAAGGAGGAGGGTGTGGAAAAGATAAGGATAACTATATGGAATGAGGGTGTGCACGAGAAGGTTCATGAGGCAGTGGCTAAGGTATATCCTGAAGGTATACACGGCGCAATTGCAAAGCACCTGAAAACAAAGACGGATTTTGAGGTAAGGACCGCTACGCTTGAGCAGCCGGAGCATGGTTTAACTGAAGAGGTTCTTAAGAACACAGATGTTTTGACCTGGTGGGGACATATGGCGCATGATAAGGTGAAGGATGCAATTGTGGAGAGGGTTCATCAGCATGTGCTGAATGGAATGGGACTGATTGTTCTTCATTCAGGACACCATTCCAAAATATTTAAGAAATTAATGGGCACAACCTGCAATCTGAAATGGCGGGAAATAGGGGAAAAAGAAAGACTCTGGGTTGTAAATCCCTCACACCCTATTGCGGATGGACTGGGGGAATATTTTGAAATTGAACACACAGAGATGTATGGAGAATTCTTTGACATCCCGCAGCCCGACGAACTTGTTTTTATAAGCTGGTTTGCAGGCGGGGAAGTTTTTAGAAGTGGGTGCTGTTTTTATCGCGGCAGAGGAAAGATATTTTATTTTCGTCCAGGGCATGAGACTTTTCCGATTTATTACCAGAAGGAAGTGTTAAGGGTTATTGAAAATGCGATACGCTGGGCAAAGCCGGCAAAGGAAGGGATTTCTATTGAATGCAGGCATACACCACAGCCGCTGGAGAAGATTTAAGAGGGGGGAGAAATGGCAAGGATTGTTTTTATTGGTGCTGGAAGTCTTGGTTTTACGCGCGGGCTTGTAAGGGACATTCTTACTTATCCACTCCTGAAGGATTCAACCCTTGTGCTGATGGATATAAATAAGGAACGGCTTGATTTTGCAAGAAGAGCAGTGAATATTATAGTAGAGAGGGGGAAATATCCTGCAAAGGTCATTGCAACAATGAACAGGAGGGAGGCATTAAAGGGTGCTGATGCAGTAGTCTGTACAATTCTTGCTGCACCGGTACAGGTCTGGAGGCATGATATAGAGATTCCCAAGAAATACGGGGTTGACATAAACGTGGGAGATACCCGCAGTGTCTCAGGAGTATTCAGGGCACTGCGCACAATCCCTGTGATGTTGAGTATATGCAGGGATATGGAGGAACTCTGTCCAAATGCAATTCTTCTGAATTACACAAATCCGATGGCAATGCTGTGCAGGGCAATGCAGAGGAAGAGTTTTATCAAACTTACTGGCCTGTGCCACAGCGTGCAGGGCACTGCATGGCAGATTGCAAACTGGACAAAGTCTCCCATGGATAAAGTTACATATGTCTGTGCAGGTATTAACCATCAGGCATGGTTTATAAAATATGAGTGCGACCATAAGGATGTCTACCCGAAGCTGCGCAAGGTGATACTGACAGATAAAAAAATCTACAATGAGGAGCAGGTGCGCAATGAAATGTTTCTTGCCCTGGGATATTATGTGACAGAATCAAGTGGTCATAATTCAGAATACAACTGGTGGTTCAGGAAGAGGCCTGACTTAATAAAGAAATACTGCACCACAGGAACAGGCTGGAACCCAGGTGAATATGCATACATCCTGAAGCATTACCTGCGCGCTGAAAAACACTGGAAAGAGGATGTGAAAAAATGGTTTGATGAGGGAGCTCCATTTCCACTGGAGAGGGGTGCGGAATATGCTTCTGCAATCATCAATGCATATATGGGTGGAGAGATGTATGAATTCAACGGCAATGTTCCCAATACAGGTATAATCCCCAACCTTCCGCAGAATGCCTGCGTTGAAGTGCCTGTGGTTGCAAATAGAAAAGGCTTTAATCCTGTTTATGTAGGGCCACTTCCTCCACAGTGTGCAGCACTCAACAATGTGAATATAGCAGTTGAGGAGATGGCTGTAGAGGCTGCACTTACAGGAGACCCCCTGCTTGTATACAGGGCGATTTGCTATGACCCTCTCTGTGCGGCAGTCCTTTCACTGCGGGAGATAAAGAAAATGGTACAGGAACTCCTAAACAAAAACAAAGACTACCTTCCACAGTTTAAATCTGTAAAGATTTAGCTGTTTTTCTGGAAAATTCTACCGGAGGTGGATATGAGAAAAATTATTCCGGGCATAGTTCTTGTTGTTTTACTTGCAAATCCAGGTTCTGGAATAGAAAAGTTTCCTGCCACAAGCTCAAAGATTGAAAGGGTTATTGTTTATACAGACAGGGCAATGGTAACAAGGGTTGCAACACTTGAGCTCAGGGAAGGAACTCAGGAAGTTGTAATAGAAAATCTGCCTGCAACACTTCTGGAAGAATCTATCAGGGCAAACGAAGAAAAAATATCTGACCCTGCACCTGCAAAGGTGAGGATTGCAGGAGTGGAAGTAAAGAAGGTATTTCTCCAGCGGGCTGAAGAGAGCCGTATGAAAGCACTTGAGTCCGAGATAAGAAAACTTGAGGACAGGGATAGGGCACTTCTGGATAAAGCAAGGGTTCTCAATGAGAAACACAAATTTCTGGAATCCTTCAGCAGGTATTCAACAGAAAAGATTGAAAAGGAAATGGCCCTTCAAAAGATGGAACTCCAGACCTGGCAGAATGCATTGAATTTTATGACCACCTCCCTTACTGAGGTCAATGAGAGTTTGCAGCAGATAGAAATAGAAAGAAGGGAACTCCAGGAGAAACTTGAGGCATTGAAAAAGGAGATGAATGAGATAAGGCAGGAAAAACCACTGGAAAGAAGGAATGTAAGTGTTATGCTGGAGGTCGAAAAAGGAGGAAGATGGAGCCTTGCAGTTTCATATGTTGTGATGGGAGCAGGATGGAGGCCCATCTATGACATAAGAGGAATTTCCCTGACCAGAGAAATAGATATTGCATACAGGGCTGAGGTTTCACAGAAGACAGGCGAGGACTGGGAGGATGTGGAGATTGTGCTTTCAACTGCGAAGCCAGTGCTTGGAGCAAAATCTCCTGAGCTTTTGCCCTGGTATATCCGGATTGTTGAACCTGTTTTAAGCCTTGAAGAGATGGACAGATTAAGGACAAAAGCAGGAATGCCTGCAATAGCCCCCCAGAAAGAAATGGTTCAATTTGCAGCTCCTGAGACCACACTTACTTCACAGTTCTTCAGAGTTCCAAAAAGGGAGAGCATTCCAGGGGACGGCTCTTTTAAAAAGGTTTCAATAGCATTGCTAACCCTGAAACCAGTTTTTAAATATATAACCGTGCCAAAGGTATTGCCAAAAGCATTTCTGAAAGCAAATATTATAAATTCAACTGGCTATACATTTCTGGCAGGTGAAGTGAATGTATTTCAGGACATAGACTATGCGGGCAAATCATATATTCAGCAGATTCTTCCCGGGGAAACATTTTCGGTTGACCTCGGGGTAGACGAGCGCATAAAAGTAGAGAGGAAACTTATGGAGAAGAAAAAGGAGTTTCTTCTTTTTGCAAAGGAGCGGCTCAATTATTCATACAAGATTACAGTTGAATCCTTTAAGGATACTGCTGAGACCATAACTGTTGTGGACCAGGTTCCTGTTTCCCAGGATGAGAGGGTCAGTGTGAAGATAAAGAAATCCACTTTTGACCAGGAGCCAGATGAAAAAGGAATAATCAGGTGGGAATTTCTGCTCAAGCCATGGGAGAAAAAAGAGATTGACCTGGAATTTGCAATTGACTATCCCAAGGCAATGATTATCAGTGGGGCGGAATAATCCAGTACCCGGCATCTTTTTAAGGAGGGAGGCAAAAAAATGGATTTTAAGGTAAAGAAAGGAGAGACATTTCTGTGCACAGGGGATAGCATTACCGACTGCGGCAGGAGGGACGTCTCTGCGCCGCTGGGGAACGGCTACGTTAAAATATTCAGCGATTTGATTCTCGGGGCTTTCCCTGAAAGAGAAATCACAGTTATCAACAAGGGAATCAGTGGTAACACCGTGCTGGACCTGAGGACGAGATGGGAAGACGATGTGGTTTACCATAATCCGCAGTGGCTGAGCGTTCTTATAGGTATTAATGACCTGCACCGGGCACTGGGCGGAGAAGAAGCCTTCAATCCGCAGCATTTCCTGGAAAATTACAGTTATATTTTAAAGCAGGCAAAGAAAAAAACGGGTTGCAAGATAATCCTGCTTGAACCTTTTTACATTTCAACCGACAGAACTGGATGGAGGGGCAGGATACTGGAGTTTCTGCAAGAGTACCGTAAGGTTGTATGGCATCTCAGCAATGAATTCAAAACGGGCCTGGTTAAACTTCACGATGTGTTTCAGAGCAATCTGAAATATGCGGATGCGGATACGTTCTGCCCGGAGCCGGTTCACCCGAATTTCACCGGACATACGGTCATCGCGTGGCACTTATTTAGGTCACTATTGAAATAGAGACCGAATTATAATCTTATAATTTTGTGGAGGCAACAAATGGACGAGGTGAAGGTTAAGTTGCAGAGAGTAAGGGATTATATGAAGAAAAATGGACTGAAAGGGCTTCTTCTTTCAAGACAGGCAAACTTTGCCTGGATTACAGGAGGAGGAGATAGCCATGTGGTAATGGGAAGTGATACAGGTGTTGCCTCAGTGTTGCTGACTGAAAAAAGGAATTACATTATCACAAACAACATTGAAGCAGGTAGGATTAAGGCAGAAGAAACAGGAAGCCAATCCCTGAAGATTCCATCTTACATCGGGTGTAAATATCGCCCGTACAAATCTACCAGAACGCAATTTACTTTTGCAACCCATATGTGGTATGAGGAGGAGAAAAGGCTGGCACTCATTAAAAAGATATGCCCGCTTGATAAACTGGGCACAGATACTCCCTTAAATGGAGCAAAACTTGTCAATATCGCACCGCTTCGGTATTCCCTTACTCCTGAAGAAATAAAAAGGTATGAATGGCTGGGCAGAGAATGTGGAATTTCAATGGGGAAAGTCTGCACTTCTCTCAAAACTGGAGATACTGAAAACGAAATTGCAGGTCGCCTCGCAGAGGACCTTCTTGCAAAAGGCATAGTTCCCACAGTTCTTCTCATAGCAGCTGATGACCGCATAAGTAAATACCGGCATCCGATTCCAACTGATAAAAAAGTGAAGAAATATGTTATGGTAGTGCTGTGCGGAAGAAAATGGGGGCTGATTGTTTCACTGACAAGACTCGTTCATTTTGGCAAAATCTCTGCTGAATTGCGCAGGAAGCACAACGCAACTACAGAGGTGGACGCCTGCTTTATTTTATCCACAAGGCCAGGGGCAAAGGTTTCTGATATCTTCAGATGTGCACTTCAGACATATAAAAACACAGGTTTTGCAGATGAATGGAGGCTGCACCACCAGGGTGGAGCAACAGGATATGAAGGAAGAGATTATAAGGGAACGCTGGACTGCAAAGAAGTTGTTCAGGAGAACCAGGCATTTGCCTGGAACCCATCCATAACAGGCACAAAGTCCGAAGATACGATTATTGCACTTCCAGACAGGACAAAAATCATCAGCCCTGTTCCAGACTGGCCCATGATTGAAGCCCGGTGCGATTGCAGATGGTGTGGTGGCAGTGTTTCAATTATGCGCCCTGACATCCTTACTAAATAATGCAAATTGAAATGCAGCATTTACTCTTTCGGGTGATGTTCGGAAGTTCCTGTAAAACTATATTGAAAACACTTGAAAAATTATGAAAACAGGGTGTAATACTTCTTATAGAAAAACAAAAGAATAGCAAAGAGCAAACAAATGCGCAAGGAATTCTCTGTGCATACGGAATAACCCTCGAAGGAAAAAATGAGAAAGAATATGCTACAACAAACCACATAGAGAAAAATGACTTCACTGCAAGCGGGTATCCTTTGCAGGTGGACACATTTTCTTGAGATAGTTGAGGGTTTAATACTCCTGAAAAATTATTTTCACGACGAGAAATTATTTTCGAGGAGGTGGTGCTATCGAGCAAAAACTTTTGGTCCACGCTCGCTTCGGGCGAGTAGTGTCACCACAGGCGACTATGAGTACTAAGAACGGTTCTACTTATTACTCATACTTTGGAATAGGAAGAACTAAAATTAAAAGAGGTATTGTCCCAGGTTTTTACAGGAAGAATGGAACATAACCACAACTTAGGAGGAGGGATGCGAAGGGTTTGTGTGTGGTTAGTAGTTTTTGGGCTTGTTGCAGGAGTCGCGGCAGGAACTGCAGCAGGCAAGGACGAAAGACCGCAGAATATTATCCTTATCGGATGGGATGGAGCACAGAGGAATCATATAAAGGAGTGTCTTGCAAGAAATGAGCTTCCCAGTTTAAAACAGTTGAGTTCTGAAGGCAGGATTGTGGCTATTGATGTCATAAGGGTGACAGACACAAAGGCAGGCTGGACACAGATTCTTACAGGATACGAACCTGAAATTACAGGGGTGTTCAGCAATTCTAAATACCAGCCCATACCAAAAGGATATACTGTTTTTGAGAGACTTGAACAGTTTTTCGGGCCTGACAACATCTACACTGCTGCGGTAATAGGAAAGAAAGGAAATGTAGATGCTGAGCCGCCTTTTAAAAAACCCATAGACGAAAGGGAAAAAGTAAAATTGCTGAAAAGAAAGAAGCTTGATGGAAAAATTGTGGTTGAAGAGAGCATAACATATTTTGTTGCTCCTGGCAAGCCCTTTTACAATGCCAGAGATGGAATGGATACTTTTATTAATGGACTGGGTGAGCATGAGAATGTTGGAAAGAAGACACTTGAATTGCTTGAGCAGAACAGAAACAGGAAATTTTTCTTTTTCGTTCATTTTGCAGATCCTGACCACCAGGGGCATAAATATGGAGAGAATTCAAAGGAATACAACGATGCCCTTATAGCCTGCGATGTATGGCTTGGAAAGATAATAAAGAAACTGAAGGAATTAAATCTGTATGAAAAAACCCTCATTTATGTGACTGCAGACCATGGCTTTGATGAGGGAGAAAAGGACCACAGAGATGCTCCATATATATTTCTTGCAACAAACGACCCTGCTGTAATGCGCAGGGGAACGCGCGCTGACATTGCTCCAACTATTCTGGAGAGGTTTGGCATAGATCTATCAAAAATTGAGCCTCCCCTTGATGGCCATCCACTCACAAAGCCGTATGAAGAACCTCTGTGGTAAGAGGCAATGGGTAAGTGCATCAATTGTGGAAGGGAATCATCTGTTATAAGCAAAAGTATCGGGGTATGTGCTGGTTGTATAAGAGAAGATTTTTCTTCAGTTAGAAGTCATATACAGAATATCCATTCCAGTTCCAGAATAGAATTTGCTCTGCCTCCAGAACCTCCAGGGGGTGGAGAAGTTAAATGTAATATCTGTGTGAATGAATGTGAAATTTATAAAGATGGGAGTGGCTATTGTGGATTGAGGAAAAATAGAAACGGAAAATTAGAGCATATTGCAGGAACTCCAGAAAATGGTTTTGTTTCCTGGTATTATGACTCCCTGCCCACAAATTGTGTTGCAGACTGTGTATGTGCGGGGCATAATGCAACCGGATACAAAAACCTGGCGGTGTTCTATCACTCCTGCAGTTTTAATTGTCTATTCTGTCAGAACTGGAATTACAGGGAGAAATTCAGGGGTAAGGGTATTTCAAGCAGAGAACTTGCTGAGCGTGTTGATGAAAGAACTTTCTGTATCTGCTATTTCGGTGGAGACCCCACTCCCCAGCTACCACATGCCCTTGAAGCCTCTCGCCTTGCAATTGCAAAGAGAAGGGTGAGGATATGCTGGGAGACAAATGGCTGTATGGATAGAAGATATCTTGAGGAAATGATAAAACTGTCAGTTGAATCAGGGGGCTGTATAAAATTTGACCTGAAGTTCTATACTGAAAATCTGAACATTGCCCTGTGTGGAGTGAGCAACAAAAGGACACTTGAGAATTTTTCCTTTGCTGCTTCTGTTGTTAAGAACAGGGAGGAGCCATATCTGGTTGCGAGCACACTTCTTGTGCCAGGATATGTGGATAGAGAAGAAGTTTTTAAGATTGCCACTTTCATTGCGGGTTTAAATCCTGAAATCCCCTACTCTCTTCTTGGATTTTACCCGTGTTTTTATATGAATGATCTGCCCTGCACCTCCCGTTCGCATGCACTTAGTTGTTTTCAAGCAGCAAAAGAAGCAGGATTGAAAAATGTGCACCTCGGCAATTTGCATTTACTCGGGGAAGAGTATTGAAAAATCTACAGGAGGAAGGTATGAATCAGCCGAATTTTGAAAGAATGAAAAAGATACTATTGCGCCAGGGAGAACCGGACAGGGTGCCTTTCTATGAGCACTTCTGTGACATTGAAATAATGGAGGCAATTACAGGCATTCCTATGTCAAGGATTGATACAGGCACTCTTGAAGGGAAAAGGGCATATTTTAAGGCGCTAATAAAATTTTATGTGGATATGGGTTACGACTATGTTCCACTTGAAATTCCCCTGAATTTTCCAAGAGATAATGTATTGCTTGGAGATGACACCGCAGTACTTCCTCACTACAAGCGCTCCTGGCAGAACGAGAACAGGGGTGTAATAGAAAAAAGAGAGGACTTTGAAAAATATCCCTGGCCTGGAATGAAGGAGTGTGCGCCCTTTACCGATTTTGAAATTATGGCAGAATTACTTCCTGAAGGAATGAAAATTATTGGTGGAATTGCAGGTGGAATCCTGGAGCAGGTGATGTGGCTTATGGGATATGTTCCACTTTCTATGGCTATATACGATGACCCGCAACTTGTTGAGGATATGTTCAATAAAACAGGTGCATACAGGATTTATGCAGACGAAATTATTGCTAAGATGCCCGGAATGGGCGCAATGCGAATGGGTGATGATATGGGGTACAAGACAGCAACGATGTTCTCTCCTGAATTTTTCAGGAAATATGTTTTTCCCTGGCAGAAAAAATCAGTTGAAATTGCGCACAGGCAGGGTCTTCCATTCATTCTTCACTCCTGTGGAAACCTCAAAGCAATCATGGATGACCTGATTGACTATGTTGGTATTGATGCAAAGCATTCATATGAAGATGCGATTCTTCCTGTTATAGAGGCAAAGAAAATCTATGGCAACCGCATTACAATTCTGGGCGGAGTGGACGTAGATTTTCTTTCCCGGCGCAGCGAGGATGAGGTGAGAAGATATGTGCGCAACATTCTTGAAAAATGTGCGCCGGGAGGTGGATATGCTCTCGGCTCAGGGAATACTGTTACAAACTATGTGCCTGTGAAAAATTATCTTGCAATGCTGGATGAGGGAAGGAAATTTAAGTACGCATTGCAAATGTAATTGCTTGGGCTTGTGTAAAAAATAGCGTAGCAATTATCTTGCAATGCTGGATGAAGAGGTTAAATGGCAGAGCAGAAACAGAGGGTTTTTGTTGTGGGGCATTCGCACATTGATGCTGTGTGGCTATGGACGAGAACCGAGACTGTTGAGGTTTGCAGAAAAACCTTTTCTGAAGTTATTGACCTGATTAAAAAATATCCGGGTTTCTGTTTTTCTCAGAGCACAGCACAATACTATGAGTGGATGGAGAAAAAATACCCTGAGATTTTCAGAGAAATAAAAGAGCAGGTTAAAAATGGAAGAATAGAACCTGTGGGTGGAATGTGGGTTGAATCAGACTGCAATCTTCCTTCAGGCGAGTCTCTTGCAAGACAGATTCTATATGGCAAACGATATTTTCTCCAAAAGTTTAATAAAGAAGTAAAAGTTGCCTGGCTTCCTGATACATTTGGTTTCTGCCAGACCCTGCCACAGATATTCAAGAAAAGTGGTATAGATTATTTCCTGACCTCAAAACTTGTGTGGCAGACATTCCATCCATTCCCACATTATGCATTCTGGTGGAAATCTCCTGATGGAACAAAAATGCTGGCAGTACAGACAATCGGACTCTACAACCATGATAACCCTGCGGAAATAAACCACCATTTATGGGTTTTGAAGAATAGACACAGGATAGATTCATTGATTTTTCTTTTTGGAAATGGTGACCATGGAGAGGGATTGAATTCTGAAATGCTGGAAAGGATGAACCTGTTCATAAAAAATAATCAGGAAGTCAAGATAAATTATTCAACCGCAGAGAATTTTTTCAAATCGCTTGAGGCTGAGGTCAGGAACAAAAAAATACCTGTGGTTAATGATGAACTGTATCTCAAGACACACCAGGGAACTTTTACCTCCTTTTCAGAAATAAAGGATAACAACCGTAAAGCAGAAGTACTTCTGGACTGCATAGAGAGATTTTCCTGTATTGCACAGGCAAGAGGGAAACCATATCCACAGAGGGAACTGGAGGAATTCTGGAAAATCCTGCTTTTCAATCAGTTCCATGACTCTATCGCGGGCACCTCAATTCCGGATGTCTATAAGGATTCCAGAAAGGATTTTCAAAGGATTTTTAATCAGGGAAGTAAAATTCTCTCAGTTGCTCTTAAAAAAATTTCTGCCCCGCATGGAAAAGTTTCTGCGCAAGAGGGAAGGTCAGTTTTTGTTTTCAATCCAGTCTCCTGGAAGAGGACAGGACCTGTGGTTGTGGATACAAAAGAAGTGCCAGGCATCATTGATTCTTCCGGGAAAAGTGTGGCTGTGCAGAAAATAAAAGAAGATGGCACTGAAAAAAATATTTTTGTTGCCAGGGATATTCCATCGCTTGGCTACAGGGAATACAGGATACAGGATAGCGGTAAAAAAAATATAAAGACTTCTCTGCGCGTCCACAGATGCTGGATTGAAAATAGATACTTTTATGTGGGTATTGACCCCTGTTCCGGAAATGTCAGGAAGATAATTGACAGAAAGACCCGCAGGAATCTGCTTTCAGGCAGTATAACACTGCAGGTTTTTGAGGATTTTTTCCCTGGAGAGCAGGAGACTGCATGGAACATACATCCGGGAAGGATGCAAGAAATGAAAAAGATTGGAAGCCTGAAGGTGGTGGAAAGAGGCCCTGTCAGGGCAAGCATAGAAGGTAAGTATGTCTTTAGAGAGAAGGGCTCGCCAGATTCAGAAGTAAAAATGCGCATTTCCCTTTATGACGAGCTGCCACTTATTGAATTCAATCTCTTCCTGGACTGGCATTCAAAATACAAGATGGTAAAGGTTGCATTTCCATTTTCAACAAGGAATGAGCACACTGTTTTTGAGATTCCTTTTGGCTGTATAGAACGTCTGGACCCAGATTCTCCACTTGCAGACGTGGAAGAGAGGGATAGAAAGGAGGTGCCCTGCCAGAGATGGGTTGACCGCACTGATAAAAGTGGAAAGTTTGGTGTAAGCATAGTCAATGCCAACAGATACGGCTTTGATCTGAAAAACGACATTCTGAGAATGAGTGTGCTGCGCACCCCGGCGCATCCTTCTACAGAGTCGGATAGAAAATTGAAGAATATGGACCTGGGCAGACATAAAGTCTCTTTCGCATTATACCCTCACTCCGGAGACTGGCGAGTTATAAACATACCAGGACGAGCTTATGAATTTAATTATCCATTGATACCCGTGTTTGGTGGAGTCGGAGATTTGGTGGATTCAGGTTCATTTGTTGAAATCAAACCTGAAAATATAATTCTTTCTGCACTTAAAAAAGCAGAGGATTCAAACTCAATAATCCTGCGTCTTTACGAGACAATGGGTAGAAGAACAAAAGCCAGTATAAAACTCAAAAATGAATTGACTCCTTCAGGCCAGGGGATTAAAAATGCCAGGGAAACAGATATACTGGAAAGAGATTTGCAAGGGCTGGAGATAAAAAATGGTATTCTGAAAATAGAATTTAAGCCCTTTGAAATAAAAACAATCAGGATTGAGTGAATATAATTTCCTGCAAATCAATTTTTCCTTGACAAAATCTAAAATTGGAGTATAACATAAGTTTGTCAGGGTTTGCCAATTTAATAATATGGAAATAATTGAGATTTCAGGAATCAGGATTCAACCCGCTGAGGTTTTTGAAAGGGTTTTTAAAGATAAGCCATTTCCTTTCCTGCTTGAGTCAGGTATAAGACATCCTGAGTTTGGCAGGTATTCAATAATGGGCTGTGAGCCATTTTTGAGGTTTAAGAGTAAGGGCAGGAAGATAGAAATTATAGAAAATGGCAGGGCCCACAATCTGACAGGCAATCCATTTAACTGCCTTAAGGATTTGTTCCACAGGTTCAAAAGGTCCATAAACAGCAGGTTCCTGCCTTTTACAGGAGGTGCAGTGGGCTATTTTGCTTATGATCTGGGAGCTCATATTGAAAAACTGCCAGATATTGCTGTGGATGATATAAATTTACCTGACTGCTACTTATGCTTTTATAAAAATGTGTTTCTCATAGACCACATTCAAAATAAATGTTTTATAATAGGAAATAAGGCAGGAGAAATATCAAAATCCCTGAATAAAAATATAAAATTTAAAAAATATAATATTCCATCCCAAAAAATGACCAAAAAATTGGGAAAAAGTGGGAGATTAAACTCAAATTTTACTTATTCAGGGTATATTAAAGCTATAAATAAGGCAAAATACTATATTTCCTGTGGAGATATATATCAGGTAAATCTTTCTCAGAGATTTATGTGTCAAATTGAAACAACCCCATTTGAAGTATACAAAAGACTCCGTCATATAAATCCAGCTCCTTTTTCTGCGTTCCTGGATTATGGTGATTTTTCAGTTGTCAGTTCCTCTCCTGAACGTTTTCTAAGGGTTCGGGATGGAATTGTCCAGACCAGACCCATTAAGGGAACCAGGCCAAGGGGAAGAACTCCTTCTGAAGACAGGAGGCTTGCAGGGGAACTTCTGAAAAGCGAAAAGGACAGGGCAGAACTTGTAATGATTGTGGACTTAGAAAGAAATGACCTGGGAAGGGTGTGTGAATATGGAAGCGTAAGGGTTAAAGAACTTGTTGCTCTTGAAAAATATCCCACTGTTTTTCACACAGTTGCAACAGTGGAAGGGAAATTGTATAGAGGAAAGGATATAATTGATTTACTGAAAGCAACATTTCCTGGAGGTTCAATCACAGGTGCTCCAAAAATCAGGGCAATGGAAATCATTGAGGAGCTGGAGCCTACAAAGCGCAGTATTTATACTGGAGCGATTGGCTATATAAGTTTTGAAGGAAATATGGACCTAAACATTGTAATCCGCACTTTTATCCTGAAGGGTAATACAGCATATTTTCAGGCAGGTGGCGGTATTGTTGCAGATTCACAGCCCGAAGCAGAATACCAGGAGACACTGGACAAGGCAAAGGCGCTTATAGAGACAGCTACAGGTTAAGTTCACTATTCTTGCCAAAAAGGGCTGGAAAGGTGAGTCAGCAGAGATGAAAAAAGGATTGTTTAAGAATCCACCGAACAAATTTCGCCTGCTGCAGATTATCCATGGATTTGAAAATCTGCTTAAGAATGAGAATGGAGAATCTGTTGCATATTCAGACACAGAAGGCCCGGGCATAATTGAAAGGAATCTTAAAAAGCTGAAGAGAATGGGAGCAGGTGGACTTGTCTGTAATGTCAGCTTCAAAAATTATCTGAGAGATGAAATGGCGTGGAAAATTTTCCTTGAAGGAGTGAGGATAGCAGAGAAACTTGGCTTTTTGCTCTGGCTGTATGATGAGGAAGGATATCCTTCAGGTGTGGCAGGGTCTCTTGTGCTTGAAGGGAATCCTGAATATCAGTCCACCGGGCTTGCACGCCAGGAACAGGAGGAAGGTATAAAATTTGAAATTGTGAAAACCTGTGATGGTACCCATGCCACTGAGAATGTGCACGCAAAAAGACCCTATGTGAACATTATGGATAAGAGGGCGATTAGAAAATTTATCAATCTCACGCACAGGGAATATGCCAGACGCATTCCGAATTTGAGAAAGCGCATAAAGGCAATCTTTACTGACGAGCCATCCCTTATGACGGCTTACATACGGCGTGGAGAGCAGTTTACACCTGTAATTCCATGGGTGGAAGACCTGCCTGAAATATTCAAAAAGAAAAAGGGCTATTCCCTCCAGCCACACCTGGAAAAACTTTTTCTGAATGCAGGGGATGACTGCAGGAAGGTCCGCTGCGATTATTACGATGTGGTTGCTCAGCTATGTGCTGAAAGATATTTCGGGCAGATTCAGAAATGGTGTCATAAGGCAGGGATTGCTGCATCAGGACATAATCTATGTGAGGAAAATCTTGTATGGCATGCCTTCTTTTATGGAGATTTTTACAGGCAACTCAGGCGGTATGACCTTCCGGGCATTGATATCCTGAGTTCAAATCCTGGAGAACTCATAAACGGAAACGGTTTTATTGCACCAAAGCTCGTGAGTTCTATTTCCCATATCCTTGGCTCAGGATTTACAATGAGTGAAACCTCAGACCACTGCCAGAGGTGCAGGGGTGTGCAGGTAAGCTTGAGGGAAATGATAGGGACTGCGAACCTGCTTTACGCCCTTGGCGTAAATCTCATAACTTCTTATTACGGTCATTTCTGGAGAGAGCTGAAGACAAAGGCATTCTTTTCTAATTCTGTGAATCTCTCGGGTTCCGGAAAGGATTATGCACATTACTGCCAGTATGTGGGAAGGCTTTCGTATGTCCTTACCGGCGGAAGGCATGTCTGCAGTGTTGCAGTGTACTATCCCATATGGGGAGTGCTTGCAAACTTCTATCCCACAGGCCGCTCAATATATGAACCACACCCCGACAAAACAGTGCAGGTTATCTCAGAAGAATTTACAAATATCTGCAGGGCACTTGTGCGCGGTCAGATTGATTTTGACATTCTGGATGACAGGGCAATTGAAGATTGCAGGATTTCAGATTGCAGATTGAAGATTAAAAATGAAAGATATGAGGTGGTTATTATACCACCTACAGATACAATAAAGCTCAAAACACTGAAAAAGATAAAAAAATTTGCAGAAGCAGGCGGGAAAGTTATTTCAGTCAAAATGATGCCACAGTTTGCTGCTGGAATGAGAGAAGACGATGCTGAAGTAGCAAATCTTGCAAACGAAATTTTTACCAGGAAAGGCGAGTATATTGTGGATAGCAGTATTCTGGTTGAATACCTGAGAAAATCAGGGGTTAATGACCTGATGCTTGATTCTCCAAATCCAGATATCCTTTACAAGCACATTTACAGAGACAGAAGGCACATATATTTTATTGCAAATATAAGTTCCTGTCCGCAGGAGATTGATATATCCTTTCCCTTAAGGGGAAGGCCTGAGTTATGGGACCCTGAAACAGGAGATATTAAGAAACTGAAAGTACATAGTGTGGATGCCCGCACAGGGGTGGAACTGAAATTTAAATCCTGTGAGGGGAAATTCGTTGTTTTTGTGAGGTGATAAAATGAACATTTTATTCATTGCAATTGATACGCTTGCAGCAGGGCATATGTCCTGTTATGGATACGGGAGAAAGACCAGTCCAAATCTGGATAGATTTGCGAATGAAAGCATTCTATTTTTAAATGCATTTGCCTCTGATATTCCAACCCAGCCCGCATATACTACAATGTTCACTGGACTGCGCGGAATAAGGCACACAATTGTAAGCCATGATGGAAGGAATGTGCTGGACCCAGCAATACCCGTGCTTCAAGAGATTCTGCGCAGCAACGGTTATCTCACCTGCGCAGTGGATAACCTGGTAGATATGAAGCCCTGGTTTATACGTGGATATTCGCAGTATTTCAATCCAGGTGGCCTGCAGTTTGCAACAGCGCAAAGAATAAATTCTATTGCAATTCCCTGGCTTGAACAGAATTATAGAAATAAATTCTTTTTATTCCTGCACTACTGGGACCCGCACACACCCTACATACCGCATGAAAAATACAACTATTACACAGGGAAAAAGAATGACCCCGGAAATAAATCCCTTGAGAGGTTTAAAAAACAGATGGTATATCCCTTTTTTGCAAGATGGTTTGAAGACCTCGGCGATGTCACAGATGCTGAATATATAGTTGCACTTTATGATGGAGAAATCAGTTATGTGGATGAAAAGTTACAGGAGATTTTTGATATTATTGAGAAACTTGACATTCTGGACGATACCCTTATAATTATTACAAGCGACCACGGGGAGAGTATGACAGAGCATGAAATATATTTTGACCACCACGGGCTGTATGAGACAACCACACATATTCCCCTGATTATAAAACCACAGGGGAGATTCAAACCGAGAAAAATTAAAGAAATGGTTCAGCACATAGATCTCATGCCAACGATTCTGGAACTCGCAGGAATAAAGATGCATTCTAAACTTGATGGGAGAAGTCTTGTGCCCCTGTTAAAAGGAGAGGGGAAAGGATGTAAAGAGGTATATATGAATGAATGTCTTTATCAGGCAAAGATAGCGATTCGCACAGAAGACTGGAAATTTATAATTGCTATTGACAAAGGTGTTCACCCAGAGGCCCCTGACAGAGAACTTTATAATTTAAAGGATGACCCTGAAGAAAAAATTAATCTTTTTGAAAAGGAGAGGGATGTGGTAGATAATCTGGAATTAAAACTTCTGAGATGGAGAGCAGCTCAGCTTGGAAATAAACCTGACCCTGTAAGGGTTGAGGCAGGGCTCGGTCTACCAGCACTTGCGTGGGTGGACAGGGCACTTAAAAGTATGAATCTCAGGCGCGAAGACTGGATTGCAAAACAGAAATATATTTGAAGGAGGTGTTTTATGGACCTGAAAGAGTTTTTGAAAAGTGCAATTGAGCAAAAGGCATCTGATATACATTTCAGGGAAGGAAGCCCGCCAACAATGAGGATTGATGGAAATCTGGTATTTTCAGAAGGAGAAGCGCTCACACATGATGACCTTATGAAAATTGTTGCTACAATCCTTAAGCTGGATGAGGCACACAGGGATATGTTTGAAAAGACAAAGGAAGTGGATATAGGCTATACTGCTGAAGGTGTTGGCAGGTTCCGCGTGAATTTCTGCCACCAGCAGGGGCACCTGAGTGTAGCAATGCGGCGCGTTTTGAATGCAGAGGAGCTGGATTTTGAGAGCCTGAATTTACCTCCGATTCTCAAGCAGCTGTCCCTTGAGACAAGAGGGTTTATTCTTGTCACAGGAATTACAGGAAGCGGCAAGACAACTACCCTCGCTACAATGGTAAATTACATAAATAAAAATCGTGCCTGCCATATTGTGACGATTGAGGACCCCATTGAAATTGTGCATCCGCGCCAGAAGGCACTTGTCACCCAGAGGGAGGTAATAACAGACACAGATTCCTATACTTCTGCTTTAAGGAACGTGGTGCGCCAGGACCCGGATGTCATTATGATAGGAGAGATGAGGGATGCGGAGAGTGTGTCAAGTGCATTGAAGATTGCTGAGGCAGGGCATCTTGTATTGAGCACGTTGCACACCACAAATGCACCAGAGACTATCAATCGCATTATAAGTTTCTTTCCCCTTGAACAGGCAGATGAGGTGCGCTCCATGCTTTCAGGCACCATTAAGGCAATTATTTCACAGCGCCTGGTGCCCCGTGCCTCAGGTAAAGGCAGGGTGCCTGCAGTTGAAATAATGATTAATACTGCCAGGGTAAGGGACCTGATTCGTTCAGGAGAAGTGGATAAAATATTGCACGCAATTGAGGAAGGAACAGGGTATGGTATGCAGACCTTTGACCAGTCGCTTATGGATTTGTTTAAGGCAAATATGATTTCTCTTGAGACAGCCCTTTCCTATGCAACAAGTCCAAATGATTTGCGCCTGAACCTGCAGAAGCAGGGTCTTATTTAAAAACATGCTTAATTTATAAAAAATTGGAGTTAGAATGGGAAAGATTGTAAGTATAACAAACCAGAAAGGTGGTGTCGGAAAAACCACTACTGCTATAAACCTTGCAGCCTGTCTTGCACAGTCCGGGCAGAAGATTCTGCTGGTGGACATTGACCCGCAGGCAAATGCAACAGGCGGTATAGGTATTGACAAGAACAAGCTCCAGAATACAATTTATGAGGTCCTCATAAATGGAAACCCTGCGGAAGAATCCATCCTGAAATACCAGTTGATAAATGGATTGGATATTCTTCCCTCAGGTATTCAGCTTGCAGGTGCAAACTTAGAACTGGTTGGGCTTGAGGAAAGGGAAATGAGACTTAAAAAATGCCTTTTGCCCCTGAAGGATAAATATAATTTTATCCTGGTGGATTGTCCACCATCCCTCGGGTTATTGACCATAAATGGGCTTGTGGCTGCAGATTCAGTGCTCATTCCTGTCCAGTGCGAATACTATGCCCTTGAGGGCTTAAGCCAGCTATTGCAGACAGTAAACCTTGTGAAGGCAAGCTTTAATCCGGATCTGGAGATAGAGGGATTTTTACTCACAATGCATAGTGCTCGTGCAAATCTCTCCCGGGAGGTTATAGAAGAAGTGAAGGGTTATTTCAAGGAGAAGGTATACGAGGTGGTCATACCGCGCAATGTGCGCCTGAGTGAAGCACCGGGTTTCGGGAAGCCCGTAATACTTTATGACCGCTTGAGCACCGGTTCTCAGGCGTATGTAAAGTTTGCAGAGGAATTTTTAAAAAGAAACAGAGAGGAGTCTATATGCCAGAAATTAAACCATTCAGGGCATTGATGTATAACACTGATAAAGTTGGAGATCTTATAAAGGTTCTTGCCCCGCCATATGATGTAATTTCTCCTCAAGAACAGGATGAATATTACAGTCTATCCCCTTACAATATAGTGCATCTTGACCTGGGCAAGACAGATCCGTTAGATACAGACAGGAACAATCAATATACCAGAGCCAGGAAATTTTTAACAGAATGGTTAAAGGAAAAGGTATTTATTGAGGACAGGACCCCATCCATATATATTTATGAGCAGGAATATGAGAATATTAAGAGGGCCGGATTTGTGGCACTCCTGCGTCTGGAAGAACCGGGGCATGGAGTCTTTCCGCACGAAGAGACATATCTGCAGCACCGTCTGGACAGACTGAATATCCTGCGCTACTGCAGGGCAAACTTCAGTCCGATTTTCTTTCTCTATTCACCTTCCAGCAGGGACATAAATGAGGTGATAAGAAATACAAAAAGGGAAAGGACAACAGCGTCTTTTAAATTCCAGGGTGTTATAAACCGTCTGTGGCGTGTGTGTGATAGTTCGTCCATACAGGTGTTTATAAGGGAGATGAAGAACAGGCAGGTATTCATTGCAGATGGACACCATCGGTATGAGGTATCACTGAAATTCAGTAAGGAAGAAAAGAATGCCGGATACATTATGGGCATGTTTGTTTCAATGGAAGAAAAGGGTTTGAGGATACTTCCAACCCACAGGTTAATAAAGACAGATTTCAGGTTTGACACACCTGAATTTTTCACTATACTTGAAAGATACTTCTATGTGAGAAAATTTTCCTCCCTGCAGGATATGTTTTCTCATTTTCACACCAGGCTGCTGGGGTTTGGCATGTATTTCGGGAAAGATACCTATTATCTACTTTCAGTCAGGAATATAAAGAAGATTGAACACGGGTTTGAGGCCAATCTTCCTCCCTGCTGGAGAAGATTGAATATGGTAATCCTGCACCATTTCTTCTTTCATCAGATACTGAAGGTGGGAGAGGTTCCTGAAAAAAACATAAAATATGTAACGGATGAGCTGGAAGCAAAAAAACTGGTGGACCTTGGAGTTTATAATGCGGCATTCTTCCTGAATAGCATAAAGCCTGAGGTGGTGAGGGACATTGCATTGAGTGGTGAGAGGATGCCTCACAAGGCAACATATTTCTATCCCAAGCCCCTTTCAGGACTTCTCATTTACAAATTTTGAAAAATGGGGACGGGTTCATTTTTGCGCCACACTGTTCAATCAACGGGCAGGAAGTTCTGCTTATGAAGTAAAATCTTTCAGGTTATAAAGGACCGGGAAAGTGGTTTTTCAGTATCGCGGGAAAATTAAAATTCGCAGGGGACAGAAAAAAAATTTTTTCAGATTGCGCAATATACTGATAATACTGGGAATAATCCTGGTAGCAATCCTTGTAAAAAGGGTTGCAGACTTCAGGAGATATTCAAGGCTCGGACAGGAATGCTATTCTCGCGAAGACATTGAAGGGGCTATTAGAAACTGGGAGAGGGCAACAAGGCTCAATCCCTGGTCCTCCGGTTTATTGACAAAACTTGGTTTCCTTTATATGCGCCAGAAGCTATATGAAGAGGCACTTGCAGTTGCACAGAAGGCAGTGGGCTTAAGCCCTGAGTATGAGAGTGCACTCGTGCTTCTGGGTGAAGCCTCCTTTCGGTGTGGAAGAAAAAAGGAAGAAGCAAAGGATTTTACAGGGGCGTGGCAGCTGTATAAAAAAGCAATAGAATCCTACAGAAAAGCACTGAATTTTGCATATGCGCCTGATACCATACACTATCTGGGTGCTGCATATCTGTATCTGGGAGAGTATGATGAGGGCATAGTTTTCTTTACAGAGCGGATGCCATCAAATCCAGAGGCAATAGAAGAAAGAAACAGGCTTATGGAACTGAAAAAACGTTTTCTTGCTGGTGGCGGGCCAAACGAGCTTGCAGGAGCAGATACCCCGGGTCCACTTCCAGAAGGAGCCCGGATAGCAATTGTGGGCCATCCGATATTCAAATTCAGCCAGGAAGACACCAGCATTTTCCAGAATGGTGTTTTTTATTCTGACCTGGACCTGGATGGAAATCCGGAGCTTATCCTTCTATATAAGATAGAAACAGAAAACCAGAGCTCCCTTTTTGTTTCTGTATTTGAGTGGCTTGAGAATAGATGGAAGATGCGCTGGAATACCAGGCTGGGAGGCTCAGATTTTGGATATTTCTGTGTGGAGGACATCAATGCAGATTCCAGGCCTGAAATAGTTGTTGAAAATATATATGATTTTAAAACAGGGGCAATGCTCAATATCTATGGGTATATGGATTCCTCATATAAGATATTGCAGCAACTGGGTCCTACCTGGGGAACAACGCTGCTGGACCTGGATCAGGATGGTACAAAGGAAATCATAATCCTTAACAGAAAAAAGGACGAATACAATTCCATCATCTACAGATGGAACGGTACAAAATACATTCCTTTTGATTGATGATGCGGCCTTACTTTTCAATCATAGCTCAGGTCAATTGAGAGAATATCGTTTATGGGAGGAAGAATGTTGAAAAAGAAACTCGGAAAGGGTTTAGAGGCATTAATTCCAAAACCATCCCTGCCACAGGTTCAAAAAGAAGAAATTGCACAGATTGAGATAGAAAGGATTTTTCCAAATCCCTATCAGCCCCGCAGGGATTTTCCTCCGGAAAAGTTAGAGGAACTTGTAAATTCCATAAAAGAAAAAGGAATACTCGAACCTGTTATAGTGAGGCAGCGCCATGACCATTATGAACTGATTACAGGGGAGCGCAGGTTCAGGGCAGCCATTAAGGCCGGGTTAAAAGCAATTCCGGCGATTGTTCGGGAGGCAAATGAGAATGAGATGCTTGAAATAGCACTCATTGAAAATGTGCAGAGAGAAGACTTAAATCCTCTTGAGGAAGCAGAAGGATACAGGATGCTTATAGAGAAATTTTCATTTACTCAGGAAGAACTGGCAAAAAAGATAGGGAGGGACCGCGCTACAATTGCAAACACCCTGCGTCTGCTGAACCTCCAGGATGAAATCAAGGAGTATATTTTAAAAGGTATGCTTTCTGAAGGACATGGAAGAGCCCTTCTCTCAATTGAAAATCCTGGTCTGCAACTGGCACTTGCAAGGAAGATTGTAAAGCGCGGGTTGTCAGTAAGAGAAACAGAACAGGCAGTAAACAGGTTGAAGGTAGCTGCTGATAGAGGGGGTGTGCAGAAGCAGAAAACAGAAAAGGATATACACATCCTTGACCTGGAAGAAGAACTGATGGAATTGCTTGGAACAAAGGTAAGGATAATCCACACAGGAAATAGGGGCAGGATTGAAATTGAATATTATTCTGAGGACGATTTTCAGCGTCTGCTTGAAAAATTCCGTGGGGTCAGGTCTTGACATTTCACACAATGGATAGAGAATCGTTTGAAAAACTTGTAATTTATGCGATAAAGGAAATACCCGCGAAATTCCGACATAACCTGAAAAATATTGACATAGTAGTTGAAGACAGACCTTCAGAAGAACTGTTGAAGGAGTGTAAGATTGACCCGAAAAGCCTGCTTTTAGGCTTATACCAGGGCGTACCTGTAACAAAGCGTGGTTTTTATTACACAAATGTTCTGCCCGACAGAATCACGATTTTCCAGGAGAATGTGGAAAAGGCCGCAGGCAGTGAAGCCAGAATCCTGGAGACCCTCAAGAAAGTTATAGTGCATGAAATTGGCCATTACTATGGCCTTGGCGAAAAAGATATGTAGATAAACTTTTAAAATAATTGGGGTCAGGTCTTGACATTTCACACATCCCGCAATTCTGTCCAGCAGATTGAGAAGGGAATAAATTGAGAAGGGAATAAAGTGAAGCCAGAGGCTGAAATAAAAATTCACAATGGGGTTCCAGCAATATTCATAAACGGAAAGCCGCAGACCGGACTTGCATTCTGGAGGGGTGTGGACCACGATTACAAATTCCTTCAGGATTTTGCAAAGATAGGTGTGCGCATAATCCTTTTCACCACCGATACAAGATACTGGCTTGCACCCGAGAGATATGAGTTTTCGTATCTTGACAATGTACTCAGGAAAACCATAAGGGCAAATCCCCGGGCACTTATAATCCCGCGGATGTTCCTTATGCCGCCGAAATGGTGGATTGATACAAATCCTGCAGAGCTCAGGCTTACAGAAGACGGCTTACCATACCAGGGGCAGCCTGATGAATACCTGCACGGTGAGTTCCTTCCATCAATTGCATCTGAAAAATGGAAAAAGGACACACTTAACTTCCTTGATGCATATGTATCCCACCTGGAGGAAAGTCCTTTTGCAGAGCATATAATCGGGTATCATCTTTCCAGTGAGCAGAGCGAGGAATGGTTTTACTGGGGAGGACCAAACATAGACTACAATCCCGCAAACCAGAATTCTTTCAGACTGTGGCTGAAAGAAAAATATAAAAATGTCAGTGCCCTGCGCAGGTCCCGGGCAAACGAAAATGTGAATTTTGAAATTGCAAAAATACCTTCCACACAGCGCAGGAGAAATCCTGAAAGCAACGAATTTTTCTCTCCCCTGACACAGCAGGATGTCATAGATTTCTATGAGTACCATCACTGTAAGATAGTGGATACCATAAGATATTTTGCAGCGCTTGTAAAAAAGAGGACAAACCGGCGTGCACTTGTAAGCGTATTCTATGGATATCAATTGCAGCCAATTCCCAGGGGACAGCTGGACTCAGGTCATTACGCGCTGAAAAAACTTTTGGAGTCCAGGGACATAGATATCCTCTGCAGCCCTACCTGTTATTCAGGAAGAGAACTGGGTACAGGCTACAGCTATTTTATGTCCCTTGCAGGTTCAGTAAAACTCCATAAGAAACTCTGGTTTGATGAGAATGACATAAGGACTCATATAAATGTTCCGGGGAATGATGGCTGTGGAAAAACAAAAACACTTCAGGAAACAGTTTCAATGCAGTGGAGGCAGTTTGGGAATGCACTGTGCAATGGTGCTGGTTCCTGGTGGATGGACCAATCAGGGGGATGGTATAATGACCCGAACCTCCTTGAAGAAATCAAAAAAATTTATGAGGCAGGAAAGCGCGCAATTAAATTTGATCTTTCAAGTGTAGCAGAAATAGCAGTGGTAATTGATGAGAAATCTCAGTATCTAAGAGGACCAGGGGCAAATTTTCAAACCTGGCAGGGCATAATAGACATCGGGCATACAGGAGCCCCTGTGGATTTTATCTTACTGGAAGATTTGCCACAGGCAAAGCCTTATAAACTTTATTTCTTCAAGTATTGCTACAGGATAAATAAAAAAATACTGGAGATGCTTTCCAGAATTGTAAAGACAGAAGGTAGATGGGCTATCTGGCTTGACCGGCCAGGCTATTTCAATGAAGATGAGCGCACTGTATCTGCTGCCAATATGGAACTTATGACTGGCTTAAGAATTTCGCAGGATGGTGAAGTGCTAAATGCGGATAAAGATTTGACCGCACGCACAGGCAGTCCCGCGAAAAACTTCGGCAGATGGACAGGTGTTTATCTGAAAGACCATCCCACAGCAGAGCAACTGCGACAGATCTGCAGGGAGGCAGGCGTGCACATATACATTGACACAGGTGATGTTGTATATGCAAATAAGTCTTTTCTGTGTATCCATGTAAATGAAGGAGGTAATAAAAAAGTCAGACTGCCCCGAAAGACAGATGTCTATGATCTAATAAACAGTAAGGAACTTGCAAGGAGAGTGAAAGAATTTACTTTTACAGCTGCTCCCTGTTCTACTTCTGTGTTCTTTCTGGGTAGCAAAAGGGACTGGCTGGAATCACCTTAATCATATTGAGGAGGAGAGATGATGGATAAAAAGTTTCTGATTCCGGTACTTCTGGCTGCAATGCTCTGGTTTATGGCTGGTGGTGCTTTTGCTGCAGGTGTGGCAGGTCTGCCAAAGGAAATCCTTGCTGAGGTAAAGGACCTGAAGGAGCTTCCAAAGGGGACATATACAAAGATAAAATTTTATGAGGCAGAATTATTGAGCCATGGTCCGAATACCGGTTCTGAAAAACAGGATGTTCAGGCAAGCGGCAAGAAATGCTGGGCTTCTGTGTCTGGTAAGCATGTGGAAGGGCATGCGATTTATGGGCCTTATGAGGAATTGGAAGAAGGAAGGTATGTGGCTTTCTTCCGCATTAAGCTCCTGCAGGATGCAGGAGATGAGCCTGTTATGGCACTGGATGCCTGCGTGGAATACGGTCAGAATGTGCTGGCACAGAGAGAGGTTATGGGAGAAGACCTCTTAAAGGACAGATTCGTTCAGATTCCACTGCTTTTCGAATATTCCGGGGGAGATCTTGAGACGCGGGTATTCTGGCATGGCTTTTATTCCTTCGCAATTGATTCAATTACCATTTTTAAAATAAAAAAGAAGTAGAATTTTATGCCAGGAAATAAAATAAGAGTTTATGAAATAGGTGTGCCGGTGAAGGCAGTAGTTTATGCCAACACACATCCACTTCTTGCTCCCGGTCCTGATGGAGAAGAAATGTTCTGGACATCCTACTTCAGCAATACAGGGTGTGAACTGATTGGCTACAATTATAAAACTGACAGACTGATAAAAAAAGACCTGCCTGCCTGCGGTGGCTTTGGAATGACTGCTGGAAAAGATGGAAGTATATACATAGGTGGTGTCTGTCCGGGAAATATTTTCTGTTATAACCCATTTACTGAAAACCTTTTTACAATTGAAGTTTCGGGCTCAGAGGGCCAATATATCTGGGACCTTGATACTAGTGATGATGGAAGGGTGTGGGGTGCCTGCTATCCTCAGAGATTGATAATGTATGACCCGCAGGAACACAGGGTGTCTGATTTTGGAAAACTCTGTCCGGAAAGCGTTTATATGCGTTCAATCTGTACGGATGAGAAAGGCAGGGTATGGTGTGGACTGGGAGTTCCTGCAAGATTATTTGTTTATGAGCCAGAAACAGGCAGAAAATTAGATGTGTTGCCAGAAGAATATCATAACTCCTCATTTGTTTATAGCATTATCTCTTCAGGCAAATATGTGCTGGCATATGTGAGCTTCAATAATATTGTGCTTGTATATGACATTTCCTCTTTTCAAATCATACATACTATTGGACCTGTGGAAGGTGAAACTGGATGGTTGACTGTTCCTTATGGAGATGAAAACACTGCATATCTTTATACAGTACCCAGCGGGCATCTTTATGAATGCGACATATCTTCCGGCAGACTGCAGATTCTTGCAGAAAATCTCGGTCAGCCTGCCTGTGTTTCCAGAAGTCTTGTTCATGGATTGATGGACCAGAAATATTTCTGTTATGATCTTCAGAAACGTGTGATGCTGAAAACGCGTATTCTGACAGAATCCAGGAATGGAATGAACATTCAGGCATTGTGTGCCGGTCCTGATGGAAATATATATGGCAGCACTTATATCAATCAGCATATTTTTTGTTATGATGTGGCTAAAAGAAAAATGACAGATCTGGGCAAGGTTATTCGTTCCAGCGGTCAGGTGGACATAAATGGCATCTGCTGCGGCAGGGATGGTAAAATCTATATGGGTTCGTATCCATATGCAGTAATTTCCTGTTATGATCCGGCAAAGCCATGGCATCCCGGGCAGGACCGGCACTCAAATCCTCGGGAATTTGGACCAATCGGGAAAGGGCAATATCGGGTAAGGGGCATTGTGCAGGCAGGAGATGGCTCGGTTTATATAGGTACTATTCCTGACTACCTTTCCGGTCCCTGTGGAGCACTGACCCGCTTTGACCCTGTCAGCGGACATAAAGATGTATGGACCGACCTCCTGCCTGGTGGCGGCGCCACTGCTCTTGTTGCAAGCCAGAGATATGTATATGCATCTGGTGGCGGGGAGATGATTGTAGTGGAACCTGAAAGTGGAAAAGAATTGCACAGGGAAAAACTGGGTGTAGTTTCAATGGTTTACGATACACATACAGACAATGTTATTGGAAATACAGAGGAAGAATACTTTGTTTTTAATAGCAGACAGATGAGGATAATCAATCGCGGAAGGCTTTCTTATAAACCACTCACCGCTATGACATGCACAATTGAAGGGAAGATATACGGGATAAATGAACATTCAATTTTTGTTGTTGCTCCTGACACAGGGAGGGCTGAAAGAATTATAGATGAAGGTGGACAATTCCTTGCCGCAGATAGAGAAGGTAATCTATATTTTGCCCGCGGTCCCAGACTATATATATGTGAGCTGTAGATTGTGGAGGTCAGGCAGTGGAATGCAGGGAAGTAAAATATTTGCTTTCAAGGTGTATAGAAAATGACATAAAGCCACAGGAAGTGCTTGAACTTGAAGAGCACCTGAAAAATTGCAGGAAGTGTGCAAAAGAATTTAAGACCCTGCGAAATCTTGTTTCAGTGATGGGTCTGGCAGAGGGTATTGAGCCACCAGAACTTTCCCTTGAGGTTCAGCGCATTCTTAAAAGGAAAACCTGGTATCAGAAATTGTATGAGTTTGTGCGCACCCCCCATGCTGTCAGATATATAATGAATATATCGATAGCAGTTGCAATATTTTTTCTGGCAATGTATTTCATTCCAAGGCGTCCTTTAGAACTTGTTGAGGAAAACATACCGCAGGAGCAGGTGTTTGAAAAAGAGGAGCCCGTGCAGGAGGGTATTCCCGGGGAGGCACCTGCATTACCTGAGAAATCCCCACCCGTTAAGAAAACAGTACCTGCAAAGAAGCCCGGAACCACTAAAAAAGAATCTGAGCAAAAGATTGAACAGACCCACGGGGGTTCAGAGGATATTATAGCGCTGATGGACAGAAGGATTCAGGAGGCAAGAGAAAAATATGTTATGAGCAAGCCCTTCAGGGAAGCCTCTGAGGCTGCAGCAAAAATAAAGAAAGAAAATGGCCAGACCATAGATGCAGTTGCTCTCAGGGAAAACCTCACACCTTATGAAGGTGGCAGGGAATTTGCAGAGAAGTTATTTATTCTTGCTGAAAACCTGACTGCAGCCCAGCTGAGTGTGCTCAATATTTTAAAGGAGATGGAGGGGAAAATAATAAATATAAAGAAGGATTCAATACTGTTTTATATACCTATGGATAAGTATCCTGCATTCATAGAAAGGATAGAAAGGGATGCAGGCGGTATCATAAGGCCTTCTCCGGGCGAATATAAAGAAGAAGTGGAAAAGAAAAAGGATATGATTTCCATAGACATTGAATTCATCTCCAGGCCCGAAAAATAGGCTCGTATCTAAATTGATTTCAGTCCAGCTATTCTACCAGCATATCTGCGCACATACGAACGGGGATCATTTAAATATTTTTTAACAATCCTGTTCTGCGGCTTGCCCAGGATTGCAAGTGCCTCTGCAGCAGCGAGTTCTATCTGCCACAGGATATCCTCTTCAACCGGCTCTGAAACAGGACCGCAGGAAATCTGAAATTTCCTGGTTTTGGGAAGGTCCCTGCGCTTTAAGAATTTCAGAAGTCCGGGTATGCTGGACCTATCTTTTATTCTTTCCAGTGCTCTTATTGCAGCAATCAATGCGTCGGCATCTGCCTTCCTGTCAGACAGGACATCCATCAGGCAGGGCACTGCCTTCTTGCTTCCAATTCTTCCCAGCATCACTATTGCTGATTTCCAGTGCGGGGCTGCCTTCGGGCCTTCTGCAGTAGTTGCATCGCGCTCAACAACACATCTGATAAGCTCAGGTACTGCAGCCCTGTGCTTATACATTGCAAGGGCAACAGCAGGAAAGAATTTCTTTTCAGGCGTTGCTCTTTCAAGCATCTGTTTTAAAACAGGGATTGCATCCCTTCCGGTATTTACAAGTGGCCAGAGTATTTCTTTTAGTTCAGCAGAAGATGCCGGGATTTCCTTTTTCTTGGGCAGGGCTTCAGGAATCGCAGGCTTCGGACGGTGGCTTTCTTGAAGGGCACCTGTTTTCCTGAGCTCTTTCTGCACGAGTCTTACCTCCAGTTCCCTGGGAGTTTTTCCTGATTTTGAAGAAAGTGCTGCGGCAATTCCAGCAGCCTCTCCAATTCTCTGGATATCACGCATCATCCTGAATCCGTAATGCGCATCAATGGTCATTGAGCAGGCCCTGCAGGCGACAAGCAATCCCTCCACATTTTTAGGAAGCAGGCACCTGTACGGGATTTCACACCCGATTGTCTTTGAGAAATTGCCCAGCACCCATACCCACAGCACTGCTTCATCGCTCTGGTTCTCTATGTCGTTTGAGTGATTGTCGTAAAATGTGTGCATAAATCCTATGCAGTCTTCAAACCGCCTTGCAAAAATTTCGTCCTTAAGTGTGATGCAATAGTCTCCTGCTATCTGCCTGCTCTGCCTGATTCCTATTATCGGCGCTATATAGAGCAGGCGGTCTCTTGCACCGAATCTTTTCTGCAGGTGTTTTAATCCGGTGCGCCTGGCAATGGTTAAATCCAGGGGATTAAAGGGGTCCGCCCAGCCCGCATCAAAGTTTATGATCTGCATATTTCCATTTCTGTCAAGGTGCCCTGCTGACTGGGAATAGCAGTGTGGAACCTCGTCTGCCTCCCTTCCGATTGTAAATGGTGCCCCTGCCATAACAGCAATATCTGCGTCTCCGGTGCTGTCCACAAATGCCTTTGCCCTGAATACAGTTTTTCCTGAAGGAAGGATAGCAATAATGCCTGTTATGCATTTTCCTGAGGTTTCAACGCCTGTTGCCATTGCCTGATACACCACTTCAACCCCTGCTTCAAAACACATCTGCTCAAGTACAAATTTTTTTGCTTCTGGATGGAATCCTTCTGCCCTGAATCTTCCTGCAAAAACAGAGGTTATTTTTTCTACACGAGAATCCACTTCATCCTGAAGTCCTCCAGGGGTTCCCGCGCAGTACATATGGATTCCACCGCCAGTGCCTATTCCGCCCAGCATTGTGCCTGCCTCAAGGACTATTGTTTTCGCGCCCTGCCTTGCAGATGCAATGGCTGCGATTGCACCAGCAGTTCCTCCACCTGCAATGACCACATCTGCTTCTCTATACTGTGGTGAAGTCAGCAGGTCAATTTTTTCCGGGCAGGGAACCTTCACTGATATACGTGCAGCCATATCCCCGGCATTTTCTCCCAGCCTGATGCGGCCGGCAACAGTGTTGATCTTTTCCCTTTCTTTTTTCTGGGGGATTATCCATATTCCTGCTCCAAAAAGATTTTTAAAATACGGGTGTCTGAAGGTTCTTTTTTTCAGATGCACGGTAGCCTCAAGAGGGAATGGCTCAAACCCGGAATGTGTAGCAATTGCATCCTTCATCTGCGGTACTTTCTTCCTGACATACAAAATCACGTCCGGGATTGCAAGCCGTGCCGAAGTAACAGAGTATTCTGGGATCTCAAATTCAACGCATGCCTCTTTCTCCCACACAGAAGGATGTACAGTAATATTGCGTGCATTTCCTGACTCCTTCAGAAGAATTGGAAGATTAATCCGTTCCTCAATTCCGTTGAAAAATATCGCCTGCCTCGCAGGACACCTTTGATTCTGTACGAATTCAAGGTTGGTCTGCCTCCACAACAGTGCCTCCTCAGTTGCATCAATAAAAATCTTTGAGCTTATTACCTGCTCTCCACTCTTGTGTCCCACAATGACCCCTGTCACAAGATTTTCTCTGATAGTAAGTTGAACCGGAGCGCAGTACAGGAGCAGATCAATTTTTTTCTCCTCAAAAAGCTCGTGCAACAGGAATTCAAAAATCGGAGGGTCAATGCGGCTATCTCTAAACCCGCCCATTGTGGCAAGCCTCTTTTCCAGCATTTCAGCAGCAGGAGATACAGATGCTTCAAGTGTGCAGTTGAATGCAGAGGTGACTTCCCATCCTGTCGAGGACCTTCTCTCCACAATGAGCACCTTTTTGCCACTGCCTGCCATTGCCAGTCCTGCACCAATCCCGCATAGTCCTCCTCCCAGAATTACTGCATCATAATGTTTATCAAAAATGCCCTTATACATTCAATTCCCCCGAAAACAGGAAGATGCTATTTTCTTTTGCAGTGAAGTCAATAAAGAATAATCAGTACCTCCCTCGGATATGCCCGGTTGTGAAATGTGCAGGTCTAAACCGGGAAAATAGACCTGAGATTATTTTTTGTAAACCCTTACTTCATACACTGAGGCAGAACAGGAGCCATTTGTTGCAGTTATTTCAAGCTTCAGTTTTGAAGATTTGATTTTGTGAAAATTGTGGATTCTCTTCCGGTGATAATTTCCCCTGACTTCCAGAATTTTCTTCCACCTCCCCCTGCTTAAGACGAACAGGGAATAATCTTTAACGCACTGCGGTGCCGCAGGATTTTTCAGTACCTCTGCATTGTTATAGGGAGAATTTAAGTCTGTGTCAAAGGTTATTTCAACGCAGTTAAAAGATATTTCCTTTTTGAAATCCAGTTCCAGCCACTGTGGAAAGCCCCTGGAAGAATCAGAAATCCAGATGTTCGTCCACCTGTGGGGTCTTGCCACACCATTGAGCACATTCTCCGCGCAAAACGGCTTCTGCACAGGAATAATCTTCATAAGATAATAACCCTGGAAATGTGGCATACTTCTCCATAGCGTAAGATTCTTATACAGAGGTGTGACTCCTGCAGGAACAATGCCCTTATGGTAACTCCAGAAAATGTGCCTGTTCTGATCCAGCCATATCCAGTACATTGTTCTGGCTTCTGCCTCTGTATCGAGATTAAATTTAATCCATCCCTTTTCCCCTGCTCTTATCTTTGCTTTTGAAATAGCAATTTCCTTTTTCGGGTTGTAGTCCCAGATATGCTGTGCACAGCAGAGGTGCAGTTCTATCTCTTTTTCCTCTCCCGATCTGTTTTCAAGATAAAGCTGAATTGAATCAATCCTTGTTTCAGATACAGGAAATACCTGTCCCCTGCAAATTTCAAGGCAGTGTGCTCCGCTTTCTTCTCCTGAAAGGCAGAGTTCCAGCTCGCTTGAAGCCCTTACCCTGCTTTCCCTCGCAAGGTCAGAGCTATCTTCATTGTCCACAAATGGAATGAAGCAATCCTGCCTCAAAAGCAATTGCTGGAGTTCCTGAATATGGTCATTATATATTTCATGTGGCAATTTTTTGAATTTTTTGCAAAGATATGCGGCTGTGCCTGCTGCCTGGCCTATAACTGCACAGGTTGCCATAAGCCTGGTAGTGCCAAGTGCAATGTGTGTTACGCTTATGTTCCTTCCAGCCATAAAAAGATTTTTAATATTTTTTGAATAAAGGCATCTGTATGGAATGCTGTATGGGTAAATAAATCTCTTTTCCATTTCATAGATTGAAGTGCCACCTGGTTCAGGAGGCTTCTGCCTTTTCAAAATTCCACCTGTTGTGTGTACATCAATGAACCACCCTCCGTATGCAACACTGTCAGGAAAATGCACTGCCCCTTTTACATCATTCTCTGTCAGGATATAGTCTCCAGTAAACCTTCTGGATTCCCTCTTCCCCGGCACTGCTCCTACCCAGTGCAGAACAAGATTTTCAGCCTTATGGCTTGCGGTATTTTTTATGTGGTCCCACACCCCCATCAGCTGGGATAGCAAGACATCCCTTATTTTTTCGTTATCATAAACAGTGTTATATGGAAAGCCAACTTCAATCCACCAGTGTCCTGACATAAAAACATTCCCATCTTTATCTGAATGGGGACGCGCAAATAAATCCTTTTCCTGTGGAAATTTCGCTGCCCAGGAAGGCGGGTTGAACTTCACAGGGTAGCCCAGGTCTCTCACCTCAAACATCAGGCTGTTTCCCATTGTTCCCTTTGATGCCCTTTCGGGCGCAAGGGATTCATTGAATTCTTTTCCGGATTCTTCCCCTATTCTGAATTTCGCTCCGGCCGAGAAGGCAAGGGCCCCGTCTCCACTTGCATCAATAAACAGATTGCCTTGAAGCACAAATTCCTTCTCGGTTCCCAGTTGCACGCACTGTACTCCTTTAATCTGATTCCTGTCTTTCATAATTGCTTTACGGCAGGAAGTATTCAAAAATAAGTCAATATTTTTTTCCTGCTTTATGAAGTCATAGAGTGTTAAATCCCACATAGAATTCGTTAACCCTGTCATCTGTATGCATCTTCTCATTTTTGATTCAGTAATTATTTCTTCAATTATTCCAGTTTCTTTTCCCCACGCATGGAAGTCTCCACACCCGCCAACAGGTACCCTGATTTCAGAAGAAGAATTTCCGCCCAGCACAGGCCTGTCCTGTATGAGTGCTGTTTTGCAGCCCAGGCGTGCTGCACTGATTGCAGCGCATATACCAGCCAGCCCTCCCCCAATTACTATGAGATCATAAATTTTTGGGTCAGATTCTGTTATTTTTCGCACTCCACAACTGAGTGACTCTTGCAAAGCGATTTTTTTCACCTTTCAACTCCTTTGTCTCACCTGCAATAAAAACTTCAGGATTCCATTTTTCGCCTTCCTTTATAGCTTTTTAAATACCTGCATTCTATGGCATATCTATGGGTAAGTTTGATGTGGAGCACCTGTTTTTCAATAATAACAGGTCCCTGGAAATGAACAATGAGGGAGCTGTCTTCCCGAGAGAATGATGAAAAAACCGGGGCTGAGCCAAGCCTGGCAGCGGACATATTAAATTGCATTCCTGCATTTCCCAGGCGTAATTCCTGCAATTCTAACCTGCCATACTTAACCTCAATAGTTACAGACATTGAATTTCCTGTAATTTTCTGTGAATACATACCCCAGCCGGAATCCATAGAGAAAAAGCAGCGGAAGTTCTTCTGGTTGATGCGAGGGGAAAAACTCAGTATCTTTTCGGGTGCAGAATAGTGGAACCCTGAAAGGGCAAGTAAACACGCCCAGGAAGCCATTGACCGGGCATAGTGGTTTCCACATTCCATTTCATTCCATGGATTTCTCTTTTCCCCGTCGTACCTGTCGCGCAGGCCCTTTATAATTGTAAGTCCTTCTTTCACAAACCCTTCAAAAATCAAATGGCTTCCAACCTGGTATTCAATTCCACCTCCCCAGATTTCATCGCAATATGGAAATGGATATCTTGGTCTTCCACCCCTGGGCCAGGTACATATGAGCAATCCACTTTCCTCATTCAAGCCGTATACGCGCATAAAATTTACATGGCTGGACAGTTTCTTTTTCCAGTTGTATTTGAAAACTGATTTCAAAGCCTTCCTCACTTTCTTTCTGTCAAAAAGATACCCGAGTCCCAGGATGTGCGCAAACCACTGTCCGATTAGCTGGTCTGAAAGACAGCCGGTTTTGAACTGATACCTGAGTTCCGGGTCTTCAGGTGCCTTCTGCACATAGTATTCGCCATTAAAAAGATTTTTGTCCATCCATTTGCTTCCCTTTTCAAAAAGAGAGCGATATTCTTCTGCTTTTTCGTTTTCCCCTGTGTACCTGGCAATTTCCTCTGCTGCACGCAGTGCACCGAGGTAAAAACTTCCTATCATGGTATTTGGACCATGGAATTCTATATCGTATGTATTGTGCTGAATTCCTTCAATAACCCCATCTTTATTCCTGTCCCACCAGTCTTCATTTGTTGGTTCCCATGCATATTCAAGCGCCTTTTTTGCTCTGGGCCAGAGGGATTTAAGCCATTTATCATCCCCGCACAATTGCCAGTCCCTGTAGAGCTTCATTATGCCACCCATCTGGCCATCTGCAGCTGCATGGAACTGGCTTATGCCACTGCCAGGAGGCAATTGAATCCTGAATCCCATTTTTCCATTTTCAAATTGATTATAGGTGTAGTCAGCCGTGCGCATGGACCTTTCCAGGGAAGGAAAAAGAAAGGCAGGAGTCTGGGCATAATTCCACACATGGGTGCAGGAGCCTTCACAGCAACCGGAGTCTGGAGTACATCCTTCAAACCCATAGAATGTACCGTCTTCAAGAAGAATACAGGTTGTAGTTTTTAAAATTGAAGCCTGGCTTGAAATTGCATCCAGAACGAAATCAGGGAGTGTTGAGGAAAAAAGTGTATCATGGAAGAGTTTCGTCTGTTCATAAAGTCTTTTTTCATTTTCTGCTACATATGTTGCCACATCAAAAGCATCCTTAAAAATTGTAGCATAGTAATTTTTCCAGACCGGTTTTTTCTCTGCGCTGTCCCAGTATTTTTCAAAATTCGGAAAATGCCAGGAGATATAAACCGGAATTCCTGCAGATTCTCCTGGCTTCAGGTCAACAGAAAGTGCAATTGCACCGATGTCTGTCTGACCATCTTCAGAGGGCTGGTAGATTCTGTCTTTGAGTATTCCATTCTTTTCAAACTCATCCCAGAAAATTCTGGGACCGTCAAACCATCCAGCCCTTTCCCAGCAGCACTGATGGGATATATTCTTCCAGGGAGTGGTAAGTGCCATAGAACCAAATCTTGGACTTTCAGGGGGATGTTTTTTTGTGGTCATAAAAAGTCCACGAACTCCATTTTGCTCAATGTATCTATTTTCATTTTTTCCGTATTCAGGGAATCCTGAGGCATTGAAAAGGCTTGCAGCAAGTGAAATATTTACAGTTTTTCTGCAGCAATTTTTCAGGTTGAAATGAAATATTGCAACAGGAATGCCTGAGTCCTTTGTGTTAAGGGGAATGAATGGATTGTATGCTTCCATGCAGATTTTCAGGGGTATTTCCGGGTCCTGAAAATCAATCCATGCAAATGGGTATTCTCCGCGGAAGGTACAGGATTGCATATGTGGAAGTCCAGCCCCGTTTTCCCTTATGTATCCACTGTGGCCGGTAAATGGTGGAGCAGGCGGTGCCTGCAGCAGTTTTGTGACAGGCTTTCTACCAGATATTTTTATCCTCAGGATGAACAATGAAAAAGGAAGGACACATCCCTTATTTGGCCTGTTGAATATTTCCCAGTCCTTCAGTTCTCCCCTTCCACCCAGAGAAACTGAACCGGTTCCGATTCCTCCAAGTGGAAAAGAGATCTCATTGAGTTTGCGACCTTTAAAAATGAATCTCTTCGCACGCATAATTCCCTCCCTTACTTTTTACTGCCCAGACAATAAAGGTAGCCATCGCGACTTGAGATATAAATGCGGTTATTCCACACAAGAGGAGTGGATTCAATCATGCCATGTGCCTGGAATGTTGCAACCTCTTTCAGTTTTATGGCCCTTCCAAAACTTATCTTAAACACGTGCAACCTGCAGTCATATCCACAGGTAATGAGATAGTTGTCAATGAATACAGGGGTGGAGATGCTGCCACCAATGTACTTTTTGAAAATTAATCTGGGGACACTGCACCTTTTTCTGTTCAGTTCAGAATATTTATTCTTTTCCAGTTTGTTTCGGGATACTACATAAAGATAGCCATCAATTGCATTAAAAGCAGCCAGACTCCTTTCCGGATAGGTATTGTATTCATCATTTATTGCAATGCTGCCGATTATTCCTCCAGACCATTTTGCATATGTGCGGTCTCCTGTGGGGAAAAACCATTCAACTGCTTCTTCAGGCCTTTTTGCAGGATTGAGTTTTAGTGCCCCGCCTTTTCCGCGTATATACTGCTTTTCAAGGGCAACAAAAAGGCAGCCATCATTTGAAATGGGCACAGTTCCATTGATATCGGTTCCTGTATAAAAATCCCATACGATCTTTAAGGTTTTCCTGTTTATTCCATAGATATGGCCTGAACCACTTGATATGTAGATTATATCGCCTGAAAGGGAAGGAGAGGACTCAATGTAGATGTCTCCGTGATGTTTTCTTAAGTCTTCTTCGTTATAAAGCGGAATTCTGGCAATAAGCCGGGGATTTTTTATGCCCCTTTTTTCCTTTGATTTCCACGGGTTGAGGACATAAAAGATTCCATTTTCTGCTCCCAGATATATCCTTTCCGTGCCGGTGTCATAGATACAGGTTCCATCCACGTCCCTGCTTGTGCTTCCAGTTTTTTCCGGACACAGCCGCCAGATTTCTTTTCCTTCAAGAGACACAGCGCGGAAGCTGTATATATCTCTGTCTCCAAGCGCCCTGTGCACCCCTTTCCTGCTTCCGCATAAAATAATAACCCTGCCATTTCTGTCTTTCAAAGCTGCAGGGGTTGCTTTTATTACGTCATTAAAACTGTATTCCCAGATAATCTTTCCTGTATCTGCTTCAATCTTTCTCAGTTTGTGTGAATAACTTCCTGCAATAAGATAATCCTTTTTGTTTTCCTCAATCAATATGGGTTGTCCTGTCCATCCCCAGCCAGCCCATTTCTGAATTTTTCCATCCAGCTCTGTTTCGCCGCTTCCCAGATTTACCTTCCAGAGCACATTCAGATTTGCTGGAACAGGACCCTTTCCATAAAAACTCCTTTTCTCATTGCCAAGGAATGTTCCATATTTTATTATTACATTGTCCTGAATTGCAGTTTCTGCGGGTTTTTTCTCTTTCCGGATTATATCTTTTATATCCTTAAATCCATCAGGTCCGCGCAGAAGCAGGACAAGGAGTATTATTAAAACCTTTTTCATAATTTAACTACAGCCACACCATAAGGTGGAAGAGAGAAAACCTTACCTGCTCTTTTTCCTGTCAGGAGTTCAATACCTTCTTTCTCCAGTGCTATTCCACCACCTTTTCCTGCTATGTCTACTGCAATTATACCTTCCAGACTTCTTTTTTCCCCTATCCTTTTCACAACTATAATTCCTTTTCCACCTTCAGGCTCCACGGAGGCATATTTTTTTATTTCTTTTACAAGCCATCCTGAAAGAACTTCTCTGTTAAGATGCGTTCCCAGCACAATAATTTTCCCCTTTCCCGTTTTTCTTTCAACTATTGCAGCCATTCCCTTTGCAGGCCCATCAGCATAGGATGCAATTACCTTTGTTCCTTTTTCAGGGATGAATGCATCGCACCATAAACTGCAGGAGGCGTTTTTATATCCTGCAAGATTTATCTTCATACCACCCGGGGGAGCCTGAAATCTGTGTCTTATATGGGCTCCAATAATCTTTTCAAGCGGACCATAAGCGCCTTCCTTGAATGCAGTTGCATGTTCGTTTCTAAATGCTGACATAGGGCCTATAATCCACAAGCCTCCGTTGCGGACAAATTCATACATTTTATTTCTTGTCCTTTTGGGAACTATTGCCATAAAAGGAGAAAGTACCACCTTATAATCCATAATATCTGAATCCGGATATAGCACATCCCTTGAAATTCCTGCGTCAAGCAGAATTCTGTAATAGTTTTCATGCCAGGAATTGATGTAGTTGAAGTTCGGGACAAGATGACCCATATTGAACAGCCAGAGTGCAGGATAACTGAAGTGGATTCCAACCAGCGGCTTTTCTGGTTTTGTGGATATAAGGAAATCCCTGGTTTTCTCAATTTCTTTGCTCACCTGTCTGAATTCCTTTTCTGCGAGGGTAGGCTCTCCCCAGGCATAGACCAGGGAACCATGTTCCATTTCCTGTCCACTCCAGTGAGCCCTCCATAACCAGAACAGCACTGCCTCTCCCCCAAGTGCATAGGCAAGCCAGCACTTTGCGCGTATCGCTCCCGGGTTATGAACAAATACTGCAGCAGGGATAAGTCCGCCTGCTCCTGTAGCAGAGGTTTCCATAACCCAGTAAGGCTTCTTTTTGATTGGTCTCATCCAGTCCAGCTCAGGGCACCACTTCCAGAGCTCAGCAGGGGGATAATAGAGGTCATTTGAAGCAAAGTCTAAGTTTGAGAACAGGTCTTCATAGTCCAGCTCATGCCATGGTGGCATACCATTTGTTGTAATTGGAGCGCCTGAATATTTCCTTATTATTCTTACCTGCTCTCTTGCGTAATCGCTGAAGCTGTGGCTCATAAAATATTTAAAATAGAAAATAAGCGAAGGGTGGTGCATTGCAGGAGCAGGTTTTGGAAGGGGAATCTCGTCAAAAGAATTGAATTTTATACTCCACAGCCCTGTTCCCCAGCACTGATTGAGGTTTTCAACAGTCCTGTAGATTTTTCTGAGGAACTGGCGGAATTCCCTTTCACATATTTCGCAGTAGCAGGCATTGATGTGGCAGGAGAACTCATTGTCCAGTTGCCATGCAACAACCTGTGGATATTTTCCAAATTCCCTTGCAAGATGGGTGATAATTCTATTTGAAAATTCTCTATAAACAGGGGAATTCGGGCAGTAATGGCGCCGGGCCCCATGTACGAATTTCTGACCCGTTGGCATTGCAGCAAGGACCTCTGGATATTTCTTTGTAAGCCATGCAGGAGGTGTTGCTGTGGGAGTGCAGATTACAACCGCAATTCCTGCATCCCCTAATGCCCTGACTGCCCTGTGCAGCCATTCAAAGTCATACTTTCCCTCCTCTGGTTCCATAAATATCCAGGCAAATTCAGCAATCCTTACAACATTTACACCCAGTTCCTTCATCCTGGAAATGTCCTTCTCCAGTTCGGTTCTCTCCCATGCCTCGGGATAATACGCTGCTCCCAGATAAGGAGGTAAAAACTTATTCATAACTCCTCCATCAAAAAATTTCTTTCTGTTTATTTCCAGAAAGTAGCCTGTCCCCTTTTCTTCTAAAGGGGAATTCTCTCATAGCTTAAAGCCTCTGGTTTTCCATCCAGTTCCAGTGCAATGACAGTATCATAGGGATCAGGCGGGTTTTCGGGCAGGTCCTTTATAAATACCCTTCCGTTTTGCGTCTGTTCAACCTTTGCCTTTTTACCTGTTGCAAGTATCCGAGCTGAAAGGACTTTATTCTTCACCCCTGCTATGCAGGCCTGTTCTCCTGGCCAGCGGAATACATGCAGATATGCAGTATTTCCCTTTGCTGTGGTTATCCCAATCATTCCACCACCAAAAGCACAGCGCTGTGAACCATAAATGGATTCACCATTTGCCTTCATCCATTTGCCTATTGCCTTAAGCCGCTGGACAAATTCAGGTTGTATTGTCCCGTCAGGTCTTGGACCTACATTCAAAAGATAGTTTCCTTCTCCTGCTGCTGCAGATACAAGGTACTGGATTAATTGTGCGACTGTTTTCATATTTGGATTATTCTTTATATACCCCCATCCACAGCTATCTCCAATTGTCATACAGGATTCCCAGCACCGACCCGGCTGGGATGCTGTGACATGCTGTTCAGGTGTGTCAAAGTCTCCCGGCAATCCAGAGCGGTTATTTATTATAATATCCGGCTGCAATTTTCTAACCATTGCTATAAGTTCTTCTGAGCGCCAGTATTTTACTATATCCTCAATTCCAGGAATCCATCCGCCATCAAACCATAAAATGTCAATCTTTCCGTAGTTTGTCAGCAGTTCTCTTACCTGCTCGTGCGCCTGCTTCACCATCGCCTCAAAACTCCCCGGGTTCTTTTCAGGTCCCTCAAAGTATCCGGGAAACCTCCAGTCCAGCAGAGAATAATAAAATCCAATTCGCATTCCTTCTTTCCTGCATGCCTCCACATACTCCTTCACAAAATCCCTTCTGGCTGCTGTCTTTACTGAGGTGAAATCAGAAACAGCGCTATCAAACAAACAGAATCCGTCATGGTGCCTGGTTGTGAGCACTATGTATTTCATCCCTGCTTCTTTTGCAAGCCTAACCCATTCACTGGCATTAAACTTCTTCGGGACAAACTTTCTGGCAAGAAGTGCATATTCCTCCTTCGGGATTCTCTCAACATACATTACCCATTCACCCCTGCCCGGGATTGCATAAAGGCCCCAGTGGATAAACATTCCAAACCTCGCCTCATTAAACCATTTCAATCTCTCTTCCATCCTGTCCTCCATTCATTTTTACTTTCTGCAGATTATCACCTTTGCCTCCATGCTTTCAACAGGAAGGTTCCAGTAATATACATCATCCTTAAGAAAGAAATCAGCCTTTTGCCCTTTTCCTGTTTTGCTGTCAAGCACAAGGCACCTGTCTTTTTTAATCTTCAGGTTCTTTGCAAACAGCCCGAAGCCTTTTATGTCGTCAGTAGAGCAGTTTACAACCATCAGCACGGTTTTATCTGGAAATTCATATCTGTACACAGGCAGATAAGGAAGATCTAAAGTAAAGGTAAGTGTATCGTTTTGAAAAGAATGTTCTTTCAGCACTTCCTGCAGTACTTTCTGTCTGAACGGTGTAAGGTGGGAAACAGGCTTTGCAGGAAAATGGCCGTAGGGCAATAGAAAGAAGTTTTTACCCACAACCATACCTTTTCCTTTAGGCTTTCCCTCAGGACTTTTTACAACGCTTAAGCACTGCAGGTCTGCATCACCCTCATACTCTATTTTAAGGAAGTCTCCAGCAGATACCTGAGCTGAAAACCTGGGGTTTGATATTCCGAAGTATTTTCCCCCGACCATCTCCTCATATGAAGTAATGCCGGAATCCTGGGGAATCCATTTTGCAGTTTTAGCTTTTATTAAATCTTCCATTCCTATTTCAAAAAGAGTTTCAGCTGCCCCGGCTTCAAGAATCACAAAATTATTTTTAAATAAATTCCTTATTTCCTGCCGGGGGAGGTTGCGGAAATACTGACCTGAGACTGCAACAACTTCATTTTTAAAACTGTGGTCCCGGGTAAACCTGTTAGCAATGCCAAAACAGGAAAGAATCTGTGCCCAGAATGTCTCATTCGGATAGAGTTCCTCCATGCCTTTTCCTCTCCCTGTGTGGATGTTATAAGAGGCATCTGAGCTGAAAAGAACCTTTACACCCTGCTGACTTTTCAGGTTCAAGCCAAGGGCACAGACCTCATTATAAAATGCCTTTCTTTTTTTAAGGAATTCCTGCCAGTTTTCGCTTAAGTTTGGACCATTCCCCATCATATCAAAAATGTTCATGGTTATTCCCTTTATGCCCATTACCAGAGAAAGGGTTATCTGGAATGCTGAAGCCTGATGGGATTTGGTAAATCTTGTGCTGGAAACACAGTGGTTGTCAAGTTCGGGATAAATATCTGTGTCATCAGGTATTGATGCCTGAGTGTAAGTAGAAATCCCTGAAAAATTCCACAGGTATGAAGATGGGGTGTCTTCAAGATATGCTGGCAGGTGCGGGCGGTTGACCTTCCTGGTTTTTCCTGCAAGCCCGGAAAGAATACCATTCCAGTCTCTACCTTCTGCACAATGTACAGCCGGGTGCGAGCTCATAAGACCCACCATTGTTTCAGGAGACACACTGTGGACTGCATTGCCTATTATGCCTGCAGTTTCTGTCATTATTTTTCTGTTCAGGTCAAGCCATATTCTGCGGTATTTATGGGGGGAACCTGTTTTTACTATGCCTTTGAAAAATTCATCTCTTTTTAATTTTTTTCTGGCAGCCCTTGAAAATTCCTTCATATGCAGGTCACAGAAGCATCCTCCCCAGGTGAGCGGGGAATGGTTATGCAGACGGAAGTCATCTTCCACCCAGACCATCCATGGCTTGACAGAGGCATATAAAGAGTATATTTTCTTTATATATTTCCTCCATTCCGGACACAGAGGGCATACCTGGGCAGTTGCCCTTCTGCCAGAGGCGTCTACCATAAGTGTGAAATTCTGTCCTTCCTTCAATCTCCTTCCCCTGTCGCAGTGGAGGAGCGTAACCCAGGGATTGATTGAGGTTGTGACTCCTATTTCTGTAAGACTCTTTTTTGCCCCTGCAATGAGGTCCATCCATGGTTTTGTCTCCTCCGCAGTCAGGTGGCCCTGGTTTAATTCCTCACAATTTATGAAAAACATAACGTCATCTATTCTGGCAGCCCTGCAGAAATCTATAAGATTTTTCAGTTTTTCTTCCTCGTTAAAGCCTGGTTGAATGGCACACCTGAGAATATATTTGAAGCCCATTTTACCCTCTTATATATCTTCCTGTTTTTTGATGGTCTGAACAGGTGTTCTATAAATTTGAAATGTTTTTTTGCTTCCTCTATTGAGTTATATATACCTGCGCCTTTAAATGCAAATAGTGAAGCCCCCAGCACTGTTGCTTCTTTTTGTTCCGTTACTGTGACAGGCAGACCCGTGACATCTGCGCGAATCTGATTCCACAGGTCATTTTTTGCTCCACCTCCCACAACGCGCAGGGCCTCAGGTTTAAATCCAGTTACTGATGTTAATATTTCAAGGGCTCTTTTTAACTGGAAGGAGAGTCCTTCAATCGCAGCCCTGTAAATGTCAGCTCTGTCAGTGGAAAGTGAGAGGCCCAGCAATGCTCCAGGGATATTGTATTTCCTGAAAGGACCTGTGTCGGGCTTGAAGCTGGGGATGAGAACAATTCCATTTGCTCCTGGACTGACCTTCTTTCCTTCTGAAATCATAAGCCGGTAGATATCTTTTCTATTACCGTTGCTGCAATAGAAATTCCTGCGCACCCATTCAATAACACCTGAGCCCATCATAAGAATCTGTGGATTCCAGTATCCGGGAACTGCATCGCATTCAAAAATCAATCCGCCCTCAAATCCGGTTTTATCCGGCGAGCACTTATCTGTCTGCACCATTAAAATCTCCCAGGTTCCTGTGCTCAGGATTGCCTCATTTTTCTGTGCACCACAGCCGTGTAAGGCAAATTGTGTGTCATGCCCGCAGGCAATAACAGGAATGCCCTGTGGAAGACCTGTTTCCATGCTTGCCCTGCCAGATACCTTTCCTGTTATTTCTCCTGGCTGGACCCATTCAGGAAAGAAAGAACTGTTTATCCCTGCCATTCCAAGTATTTCTTCTGACCATCTTCTGTGCTTGATATCCATTGCCATCGTTGTGGAGCCAATTGTTGGGTCAATGGAGAATTCAGAGCAGAGTTTGTAGGTCAACAGCCCTGGCATCATAAGCCAGCACTTTGCATTTTCAAGCGCCCGGGGAGCGTTTTCTTTCAGCCACATCAATTTTAAGATTGTATTGAAGGAGATGATTTGATAGCCTGTAATTCTGTAGATTTTTTCAGCAAGTTTTGTTCTGGCAGTCAGTCTATTTGCGATTTCTAATGTCCTGGGGCACTGCCAGGAGATTACAGGATATGTGAGATTGCCTTTTCTGTCAACAGGAGCACCATCAGCACCAAATGTGGTAACAGTAACAGCCCTGATATTCTTGCAGTCTATCTGTGAGATTACCTTCTTGCATGCAAGACACAATTTTTTCCACAGTATTTCCAGGTCCCACACAAGATATCCTGCTTTTCCTTTTTGCGGTGAAGGAGAATTTGGAAATCCAGATGAAGCAAGGATTTTACCACTGCTTTCAACTGCAACTGCGCGCACATTCGTTGCACCGCAGTCAAAAACAATTACAATTTCTCTTTTCATCTGATTTCTATTGATTAAATTTTGAAAAAATGGACCCGTCCCATTTTTTTATTTCTTTCGTGCAGCAAGTTTTAACTTTGTGAGATTCTCTCCGCCATTCTGGATATAGAGTAGTGGCAGGGGACGGTCTTTCCCTTCAATAAATTCAGGACGGGCCTGCCATGGTGCCACAGAGAGCACATTGTTCAGGTCCATCCAGTATTGCAATCTCCTGGGATTCAGGCCCCAGATCATATGAAAGTGATTGGCAGGGGCATACTGCTTGTATTCAATCATACTTGCGTATTTTGGCACAACAAAGGTGTGGGGCCATGTAGGGGTGGAAGTATTGCAGACTGCTTCTGCCAGTTTCTGTGGCAAATCAACTGTCACTGCTTCATCCCAGACAAGAGAAAAGATATCTGTAAGTGAACTGTATGCAAGCCGTCCCGCGATTCCCTCAATTCCACCTGGAGATACAAAATTAACTGAGTTTCCAAGCCCCGGGAAATATCCTTCGTCAGCCAGAGGAAAGCTAACACGCGACATAATCTCCTTTATGGATGAACCGGGTTTAGCAGCCCAATCAAAGGAGGCGCTGCCTGAATTATCTCCGTCCACTATTCCTTTCTTCTCCCAGAGGGTTTTTCCATTGCATTCAATATTTAATTTCTTTGCGAGCGCAACAATTTCCCGGGGCTCCCAGACCTTCCTGAAGTCCATAAATAGAGGGGGATTTCCCCCTGTAAGGTAAGTGAAGAAGAGCATTGTAAGAAGACCCTGTACATCTGCCTCTGTTGCATACGGAACAGGTGGTTTTTTCCCGTTGTGGTCAAAGGTGGAATTAAAAAGGGATTCCATTATGTCAGCAACAGGTAATGGAATGCCTCTTCTGTCAGAGCCCCATTCTAACTGGCTCATAAATCCACCCCCAACAGCATTCAGGTCCTTTAACAGATCCCTGTTTATGAGATACATTGCAAGACTCTTGTTAAGTCTTTCGCTATCCTCTTCATTGCGCAGCTGTATTCTTTTTCCTGCCATTTCCTCCAGCCAGGAACGCAGTTTTTTCAATTCATTCTTGTCATATGCTTCTTTCTGCAGCATGTCAGAAAAAAGTTTCATATCCAGGCGCGTGATTTCAATACCAAAGATATTCCTTGTCGGTATAATATGCGCAAGGGCTGTTTCCATTCCCATTGAATCATGCCCTAAAATCACGACCCTTCTTCCTTTCAGAGCCTGGGTTGTCAGTGCAGCATAGCACCAGTCAATAAGACAATCTGCAGTTTCCTGTGTCATCTTAGGTTTTATTCCCCTGTCAGGCCAGGTTCCCACATTTATATGTATAAGCCTTCCATACTGGGATATTGCTCCACTGGCAGCATGGGTGAAAACTACTCCTGGTTTTGGACCGCTATTTCCGCAGGTTAAATTAATCGGTGTATCAGATGGAAATTGCTGCAGAAGAGAAATCAGGCTTAGCTGCGGAAAGGCCCAGGTATCAGGGACGCAAACAAGAATCTTAACACCTGCCTCCTGAAACTGAATCGCAACTGCATCTGCCTGCCTTTCTCCATCCACCAGTATTGGAGACCAGACCACAGGTACAGGAGTTTTGTCAGGCATCACAACTGCATCTGCAATGAGCTCAGCAGTCATTTCCACTATATTCTTTGCGCGCTCGCGCGATTCCGGGTCAAGACGCGGGTCGCAGGTTGCAAATACTCCAAATACAGGAGGTGCAAACTTTACCTTCCCCGAAGACGACAGGCATTTTGCTTTTGACATAAGTCCCCCCTTTCTTATTCAAGAAATTAATAAATATTATACCACGAAAAGGCAATTTCGTCAAATAAAAAAAGACTGGTATATTTTTCAAAATACACCAATCCCTTTATCTTGCTGACACTTAAATGTTATTCAGGCAATAACAAAGATTCACTCATTTTAAAAGGTAGTATCGAGCACCGAGTTCCCAGGTTATATCGGAATATCCGCCTGGGTACTGATATCCAGGCACTGAGAGATATATGTAGGCGTATCCAAGCCCGAGAAATACTCCAAAAGAACTGAATTGCAGTTCCAGTCCACCCTTTGCCTGCACAGACCACACACTTCCCTGAATGTCCGGGGCAATATAATAGGTGAAGTCACCTCCGAGATAGGGTTTTAGAAGTGGAAGTGGTAGAGATGTATTGCTAAATTTGTTGAGGAGTCCTATTGTTATGGGATACATACTGAAGGCACCTGGAACGTATCCTGTAGCAATCTGTAGCGGGCCTGCAAGGAATTCACCCTGCCACACCGCGCCGCTTGAGCCTACGCTTGATAGAGTTCCAGACCCTGAATACCTCCCGCCCAGTGCAAGTTCAAACGCACCTGCCTGAACTCTACATATTGCCTCACAACCAGCAATAATCAAAACCAGGAAGGTTTTCAAAAATGTTTTCCCACAAAAATGCATTTGGTTTAAAATGAACGGATATAAAGAAGAAAGTTTACTTCTTAGAAAAAAGACGGGTTCACCTCCTCCTGTACCTCCAAGCCAGAGGGAAAGTGTAACCCGTCATTTTTCTTTCACTTTTTAAAATAAGTAGTACCTTACTCCTGCTTCACCACCAAATGCTGGTACGATAACACTGATTGTCGAACCTGTAAATGGGTCGGTCGTAGCAACCCCTCCAACTCCCCCACATACACCTGCAAAAAGAGAAAGCTGGTTCGTAGCATAAAACTCTATACCAACTTTGCCTGTCGCAGTCCATACCGGAGGTATAGTTACACCAGGAACATTGGTGAGGGTAAGTATGAACACACCCTGGGCTCCACCATAAACAGCAAGTTTTCCATCAAGCATAGAAGTAATGTCAAACAGTAATCCACCACCAACCGGGAAGTAAGTCCAGGTGTATCCCCCAAGACTGATTCCATAGGGTATTCCAGCATTTGCTTCCACTGCCATCCCGGGTGCGATGTTCACCTTTATTCCTCCGCCAAGCCCGGTGTTAACAAATCCACCCTGCACAGCAAAATTTCCTGCATTTGCTGTGCCTGCCATTAAAAGTCCTGCTGCCAACACCACTAAAAGTTTTTTCATTCTTCCTCCAGATTTTTGAATTTGTGCTTCCTAATTTTGACAGGGACAAATTATTTTTTTACTTTCACCTCCCTTCTGTGTTGCTTGCATACCTTTTTGGATGCCTGCTTTAACGGGATTAGAAAGAGCACCGATTTTTTCAAACATTTTTTCGATCAAAGTAATTTTTTATCTGAATCCCTACAATGGTGAATGGGCCGGGTTTTTTAAATAGTCTTATTTAAAGTATTATACCTGATTTTTAAGAAAAGTCAAGGAAAAAAGAATTCTGGATGATTTTTAATATAACTGAGAGAAAAAAATATTTTTGACTTGACATTTATAAATTTTGTGATAAAATAATAAATACTATCCTTGATACTGGAATTTCAGGAGTGCCCGGTGCAGATTTAATTGCCCGGGCAGGTGTATATAAAAGAAGTGCAATCATCTTTTATGTATTACAGGAGGAAGAATTCTGGAGAATTACAAGTCCTTTGCCTGGCAGGGCATATCTTTAAAAATTCCCCTGGACTGGGACCTTGGCGGAGTTTCAGGAGATTATACTGAGGGATATTTCAGACTTGAGGACCCGGAAGATGTGCGCCTTGAAGTAAGATGGCGCAGAGAGAAAAGCAAAATTGACCTCGAGAAGGTGCTTAAAAAATATATTGAAGCACTGAGATCCGGCACGAGGCGCAAGAAATTCTCCTTTACTGAAGTGAAAACAAGGGATGCATTTCAGAATATCCGCCTGCCTGATAAAGAGAAAAGGTATTTTTCCTGGAGTTCAGAAGGCAGGGAGGTATTCAATTTAGTAGCGCAGTGTAATTCCTGCTATACCATAACAATGGTTCAGGCATTCCTCTCTGAGAAGGATGCTGAAAATATTCCTGAAATTCTGAATACTCTTGAAGACCACACATCTTCTGATTTCCTGCAGTGGGCAGTGTATGATTTCAGATTCTCGGTACCATCTTTTTTAACACTGGGCAGGTTCTCCCTTAAAAGTGGTTATTTAGAATTTAATTTTTCCGGACCGGGTGCTGAGGTAAAGCTCAGGAGATGGGGCCTGGCTGATATAATTCTAAGGGATATTAGATTAGAGCAGTGGTGTAACGGGATTGCGCCAAAGGTTTTCAGGGGGAAAATATCCCGGGGGCACAGACAGGATATCCCGCCTGACGAAATTCTGCAGATTGCCATGCGCCGCTGGAGCTGGCATGCCTTTTATTGCCGGCGGTGTACAACGATGAATAAAATTTACGCTCTGGACTATGCTGGCAGGAAACAGGAAAACCTCTTTAACAGGATAGCCTCAAAAATTCTGTGTCATTGATTTCAAAAAGAGATTGAGACCTGACCTGAGAAAAATGTCTAAGCCGAAACAGAAAATACCGAAACTGACGCGCAGGGATATTCTGGATTCAAGGCCGGTCAGGAATCCACAGATTAAATGGGAGAAGGGTAAAAGCGGGGATGTCCGTATAACCCTTCCGCTGCGCAGGACCTGGTGGGTTAAAATTCTATCCAGGATTTTCTTTGCACCCCGAGAAAGAATCCTTTCTCTGGATGAGATTGGAACAAGGGTCTGGAATCTTATAGACGGGAACAGGACCGTGGAGGAAATCATACAATCTCTCTGTCAGGAACTCAATATGAATCGCAGGGAAATTGAAACATCCCTGCTGCATTATTTAAAGCAGCTGGCAACAAGGGGGCTGGTCGGATTTGCTATTGAAAAGAAAGAATAATAAGGAGGGAGCATGGCAGAAGAAAAACAGATACATATGCCTCTTAGCGAGGCATTCAAAATTGCGCTCAGGAGTCTCCGGATAAGGTTCTGGAGGGCGATGATTACAACCCTGGGGATACTGCTTGCAATTGCATTCCTCGCTTCCATACTTACCTCCACAGCGATTACTGCAAATCTTAAACTGATGAAGGAAGAAATTCCTGCCCAGAGGCTGTGGGTTGTTGCAATGTCTTTACTTGTGTGTGTGGTAGGGATTACAAATTCAATGCTGATGGCTGTAACCGAGAGGTATAAAGAAATCGGGACAATGAAATGTCTGGGAGCGCTTGACAGGTTCATAATTGAATTGTTCCTTCTTGAATCAAGCCTGCAGGGATTGATTGGTTCTCTGATAGGGACTGTGGCTGGAATATTGCTTATGGTAATAATTCATGTGAGTAATGAGGGGACAAAGGTTTTCAGCGCACTCACTTTTTTTAAAACCTTTTCTCTCTCTGACATCGGCTGGATTTTCCTTCTGTGTATTGCCACAGGGGTTGTGCTTTCAGTGATAGGGGCGATATACCCTGCATACCGTGCTGCAAAGATGGTGCCAGCAGATGCAATGAGGGTGGAACTGTGAAAAATAAATCTGTGTTCAGGATTGTATCTAAATTTATGTAACCTGTGACATAAAACTTTTTTAAACAGGGGAGGAGAAAATGGAAAAAGCAGTAGATGAAAGGCCGAATACAGTTAAGACAATAGGTCTTGTGAAGGAATATGTAATGGGAAGTGTGATAGTGAAGGCTTTACAGGGAATCCAGATTGAAATCAAAAAGGGAGAATACATCTCTATTATGGGTCCTTCCGGCTCAGGAAAGAGCACGTTATTTAATATGATAGGAGGGCTGGACAAACCTACAGATGGAAAGGTCTATATAGATGAAATTGATATAGCGCAGCTGGATGCATATGAACTGGCATGGCTGCGCTGCAGAAAGATTGGATATATCTTTCAAACCTTTAACCTCATTCCTGTTATGACAGCAATTGAGAATGTGACACTTCCAATGGTATTTGCCGGTGTACCCACTGATCAGGCAATGGACAAGGGAAGGGAATTGTTAGAACTTGTTGGACTGGGCGACCGCATAAAACACAAGCCCCTTGAGCTCTCCGGTGGACAGCAGCAGCGCGTGGCAGTAGCAAGGGCCCTTGCGAACGACCCGGCGATTATACTTGCAGATGAGCCAACCGGAAACTTAGACCTGAAAACAGGCAAGGAAATCATTGCCCTTTTGAAAAGGCTCAACAGGGAAAAGAATGTGACAGTTATCTCAGCCACGCATGACCTGAAGATGATAGATGTTTCAGATCGTATTATATGGATTCGAGATGGAAGGGTTGAGAGGATTGAAGAGAGAGAAGAGGTTGCTGTGAAGGTGGGCGAGATAGAAGGAGAAGAAGCAGGATAATCAGGAGAAAAGTTCAGGGCCTGTTATTGCCTGCCAACAAAAACTCATAGACAATAATGCAATAAGGGGGTACAATATGGGAAATGGAATGAATGGAAAGGGAGGATTTACTCCAAGGGCATTTATTATTGGCATACTGTGCGTTTTATTTCTATCTATAGCCACTCCTTACTGCGACCTGGTACTCAGGAGCACCTGGATCGGCTCCACTTTCCTGCCCATAGGAGCCATTTCCATATTTGTTGCACTGACCCTGGGACTGAATACCCTGTTGAAGTCAATGAATGCAGGACTGAGCAGCTCTGAACTCCTTTTGATTTACTGTATGATGATATTTGGCGCCGGGATTCCTTCCTTTGGACTCTCGGTGCTTTTAATTCCTAACATAAGTGCACCATTTTACTATGCAAATCCATCAAACAAATGGGATGTATTCCTCAAGTATATTCCTTCCTGGGCTGCCCCGCAGGATAAAACTGCTATAAGATATCTTTATGAAGGAATTCCCGGTGCTCTCACGATGCCGCTGTTTGAATTTTTTAAGAAGATTCCATTCAGGCCCTGGATAAAGCCACTTTTTTATTGGTCAATACTTGTTTTTGGCATTTACCTGGTTATGTTCAGCCTTGTTGTCTTCCTCAGGAAGCAATGGGTTGAACACGAGAAGCTCGTGTTTCCAACTGCAACATTGCCTGTGGAGATGGTATCTACGGACCAGGGAGTGCCCAGTCTTGTTCCTTCATTTTTCAGGAATAAGATTATGTGGATCTTCTTTGCAATTCCTGCGGTAATATATTCTATGAAGGGGCTGCATTTCTACTTTCCTGCTGTGCCTGATATAAATCTTTATGTGGATATCCAGAAACATCTGGTTGATAAGCCCTGGAACTTTATGCAGTTTATGTGGATACGGGTTTATTTCGTTGCTATAGGTTTTGTATTCCTTCTTCCGTTGCAGCTTGCATTCAGCCTGTGGTTTTTCTATTTCTTCTTTCAGTTACAGTCTGTTATAGGTGGAATCCTGGGATTCAGGATGCCCCTTATGTATGGATATCCCTGCAGGGCTTTTGCAGGATACCAGATGGCAGGCGCAACCCTTACATTTGCCATTCTGTCTTTCTGGGCAATGAGGGGACATCTGAAGGATATCTTTGCAAAGGTTTTTAAAAAAGACCCGAGGGTGGACGATTCAAATGAACCCTCTTCTTACAGCTTTGCAGTATTTGGACTGGTTGCAGGGCTTCTTATTATTGCTTTCTGGGGTATGGCAGCCGGAGTAAACTTCTGGCTTATGCTCCTTGTTGCTGTAATATATTTCCTTATTCTTATATCAATGACCAGGCTCGTATCAGAAGGGGGTATGTACTATGTCCAGCAGCAGTTCAGGCCCCTTGAACTGATTATGCCCTTTACAGGTGGAGCAGCCATTGCACCTGCAAGTATAACAATGGTTGGATTGTTTGAACAGGTATTTGTGCGGGATATAAGGGCAACCCTTATGCCTTTCCTTATGGATGGCTACAAGATTTCTGATTCAATGCAGATAAAAAGGAGGCAGGTTACGCTTGCAATGGTGGTTTCAGTTGCACTGGCAGTGTTTGTTTCATATGTCTCAGTACTTGTATTTATGTACAGACACGGTGGAATTAATCTTGAAAACTGGTTTACACAGGGCTATCCCGGATGGGTTACAAGCGGGCGTATTTCAGATATGATAAACAATCCCAGGAAACCCAGTGGTATGGATGTCTTCTCTATGATTATGGGTGGGGTGGGAATGATATTTCTGCTGTGGATGAGAAGGCTTTTTCTGTGGTGGCCATTTCATCCCCTTGGATATATAATGGGAATTTCCTGGCCCGTGTTGCAGCTGTGGTTTTCAATATTTGTTGCCTGGCTGGTAAAAGTTTTTGTGCTGAAAATTGGCGGAATAAAGGTATACAGGATGCTTGTTCCTGGATTCCTGGGTTTAATACTGGGAGAATTTGTGACTCTCGGAGTCTGGGCACTCATTGATTTCTTTGCTGGCGTAAAGGGACACCAGATTTTGTTCATTTAGGGACAGGTTTCAATTAAAGCCATAGAATAGAACCGTCCACTTTTAGGGAGGAAAGGATGCAAAAGAAAATTTTTGTTGTTCTGGGTATACAGCTTTTATGTCTCTGCTTTATTTTATCAGGTAATACACAGGAAGAGTATGACTATGCCTCCATCGCAGGCATGATTGATGCAGGGAGAATTTCTTCAACGATTCAATATCTTTCAGGCCTTCGTTCCAGGGTCACAGGATTTGAAGGTGCAGATGCAGCGGCTTCATATATTGAGGCAAAATTTCGCGAGATAGGGCTGCAGGGCATAAAATCCATAGAATTCCCTGTGGTAGTGCCTGTTGAAAAATATGCAACCCTTGAAGTTCCTGCAGCAAAAACAAAGTATGAACTGCACTGCCTCTGGCCAAACCTTGTAAATCCTTCAACCCCTGATTACATCTCCGGCCATATTATATATGCTGGAAAAAGCAGGTTATACGAGTACAACGGGAAAGAGGTAAATGGTGCAATAGTGCTTCTGGATTTCAACTGCGGAGGAGACTGGTTCAATGCATTTCTTCTTGGAGCAAAGGCTGTTATTTTTATAGAGCCCATAGAAACAGTAAGGGGAGAAACTGAGAAAAAATATCTTTCAATTCCACTCAATGCTCCCAGATACTGGATTTCCCGTTCCCAGGCAGAGTCTCTACTGCGTATTGCTTCAAGTGGAAAAATAACAGGTGAGCTCAGGTCAGCAATGGTATGGGAGAAGAGAAAGGGAAAGAACATATGGGGTTTTATTCCTGGACAGGACCCGAAGATAAAGAATGATATGGTAATAATTGAATCCTTCTATGATGGAATTTCAGTTGTGCCTTCCCTTGCTCCTGGAGCAGAGGATGCCTGTGGTATTTCAACACTTCTTGAGATTGCCAGGCTCTTGAAGGCTCATCCGCCAAAGCGTACTACCATGATTCTTGCAACAAGCGGGCATTTCCAGGGCCTTGCCGGAATGAAACATTTCATTAAATACTGGAGTGAGCAGGCAGGAAAAGAAAAGGCAGGCAAAAAGCCTGGCACAGAAAATCTTGCATTTAAAAAGCCTGCCAGATGTTCAAGCAGGGAGCCTGCAATTACATTTGTTCCTTCCAGTGCTTTTGACGGAGATATGAAAACCAGATGGTCCTCCCAGGTAAGGAGAAGGGAGGACGAATGGATAATGGTGGATTTAGAGAAACCTGAGACCATATCCCAGATAATTCTTCAGTGGGAGGCAGCTTACGCACCTGCATATAGCATTCAGATTTCTCTTGATGGAACCACCTGGGACACTATATTTATGACAAAGACCTGCAATGGTGGTGAAGATTCTATTTTGTTTGAGCCCAGGATTGCAAGATATGTTAAGATGCAGCAGATGAGACGGCTTCCAAATTATGGAAACTGTTCTCTGTGGGAATTTGAGGTTTATGCAAAACCGGTGGTGGCAGTGGAGAAGGTATCTTTCCCTGATATTGCACTCTCAATATCCCTGGATATCTCCAGCAGGGCAGAAGGAGTTGGCATCTTTTATAAAGGTTCTTTCTATGACCAGAGGGAGGATGACTTAAAGCCCAAGTATTCTTCTATGGGAATGATGTGCTCAAGCTATGCCAGTGATATAATTGAATCCCTGGGATTGTCTGAGGGATTTTTTGCAAATGGAATCAATCCCCTGAAAGGCAGGTCATGGAAGACATTCCTTCCCAGCGACATGGCATTCAACGGTGAAGTCGTAACCCTCTCAGGCAAGACAGGCATTACCCTTGCTTCCATAAATGATGCAAGGCCCCTGGTTGACACGCCACTGAATGAGTTTAATAAAATCAATATTTCAAATGTTCACAGGCAGGCACGTTTCCTTTCCTGTTTAATCTACAGGATGGTAAACGGTCCAAAGACCCTTACCAACCTGGACATTCCAAATTACTCCTGCAGGTTGAAGGGAAGGGTTGTTGAGTTTGACCCGAGGGTTTCTTATATTCCCAATACTCCTGTTCCTGGTTCAATAGTTGTTGCAAGGGGCAGGACAAAAGTTTTCACAGGTGTACGGGGAGAACTTGTAGATATAGCAAGTGAGGTGGCAGGCGAAAAAGGAGACGATACTGCCTCTTTTGAATTTCTGGCTTTACCTTCTATCAGGACAGGGGGCCCACCCAAGCAGGCAGTAGAAGCATATAAGATAGATACCTCAAGCGCAATTGTCTACGCCCCTGACCTTGGAGAGCAGGGGGCCAAGGCATATCCTATTGCAGTGCCTATGGACTGGCAGGAGAAAGAAGTTACAGTAGTTGTTTTTCCATGCATCAGCATATCTATGTATGACCTGATAGACCAGAGGTTTTATAAAACTTTCCAGTCCATAAATGTATTTGATGGAAGGACCAATGCAGAGCCAACGCTTTATGGCTATTCCTTCCCAACACAGATGGGCACCTTCTTCCAGGAGCCTGCAGCAATGGTGTATGTGAGACCCAATGATCTGGTTAAGGTGACAATGGGCACAGGTATTGCCGGTACCCAGTTTACACTTCTTAATGCTGATGAGACAGAGCCGCTGGGATATGGATATAAAGCTTCTGCTCCTACCAGTATTATACTCACACCTTTTAAGGTGGCAAAGGATATGTGGATTTTGAATGACTGGCGTATGAGGGTTTTAAGGAAAAGGGGAATTGAGAATAACCGCCTGGATGAATTGCACCTTCTTGCACTCAGAGACCTCACCAGGGCTGATTCAGCCTTGCAGAATCTGGATTATGAGAATTTTGTCCGCTATTCGCACTCTGCCTGGGGATTTGAGTCAAGGGCATATCCTGATGTGAGAAAAACTGGAGATGATGTTGTAAAAGGAGTTTTGTTTTATCTTTTCCTTCTTTTACCTTTTGCCTTCTTCCTGGAGAGACTTTTCTTTGCCTTTCCAGATATCAGAAAGCAAATTGTGGGTACATTTGCACTTTTCCTGATTGTGTTTGCAACTCTGAGGTATGTGCACCCTGCATTTGATATTACACTTACTCCTTTTATGGTACTTCTGGCATTCATTACACTTGCCCTTGCAATCCTTGTTATAGGAATAATTCTGGGCAAGTTTGATGAATTATTCAAGGAATACAAGAAGAGGGTAACAGGTGTACATACGACTGATGTTGGCAGGATTAGTGCTACAGCCACTGCCTTTTCTCTTGGAGTATCAAATATGCGCAAGCGCAAGGGAAGGACAGGGCTCACCTGTGCTACCCTGATACTCCTTACATTTACAGTTCTCTCATTCACTTCTGTCAGGACATTTATGCGCGCAAGCAAGCTGCCCCTTGAAAAAGAGGCAATGTATGAAGGGATTCTTTTCAGGGACAGGAACTGGGAGCCAATGGAGGAGACCACATATAAGATTATAGATACAGAGTTCAGGAAAGAGGCAGTTGTTGCACCCAGGGCATGGTACTATTCAACAATGGTTGGAAATCAATCCTTCATTGATTTGAAATGTGGCGACAGAACATATACAATCACTGCTATCTGCGGTATGAGTCCAAATGAATTCAGGATAAGTCCGCTTTATAAGAAGGCACTGAAGGGCAGATGGTTTGAAGAGGGAGATATGTACACCTGCATATTGCCAGAGAGCATTGCAAGGAGTCTGGGTGCAGATATTGGAAGCGAGGTGAAGTTATTGAGGCTCTTCGGACTTCCATTCAAGGTGGTCGGGATTTTAGACGAGGAGGAATTCAAAAAAATAATCGATCTTGACGAGGAAGAAGTAACACCTGTTAACTACCTGGCTATGTCTGAAAGACAGATGCAACCCACAGGCACAGAATCTCCTGAGGCTCCACCACAAAAATTCATTCACCTGATGCCCCATGAGGTTATAATCCTGCCATATACAACACTGATGAATATGGGTGGTTCCCTGCGCTCAATAGCACTTGGAACCAGGGATGCAAAGCACACAAGGGCAGTCCTTGATGATATTATGCCAAGGCTGGCACTGAATCTGTTTGTGGGAGAAGAAGGAAAAACTTATTACTCCAGCTCAATTGGAAGGACCTCGTTCTCAGGGCTTCCAAACCTTTTTATTCCAATTGCAATTGCAGCATTCATTGTGCTGAACACAATGCTGGGCTCTGTTTATGAAAGGGTAAAGGAAATCGGGATATACAGTGCAGTGGGTCTTGCTCCTTCCCATATAGCAGCACTTTTCCTTGCTGAAGCATGTGTTTATGCAACTGTTGGGTCTGTCTCAGGTTATCTTCTTGGACAGGGTGTTGCGAAGATAGTGACAATGTATAACCTGCTTCCAGGTTTAACCCTGAACTACTCCTCGGTTTCAGCCACTGGCACCATGGGAATTGTAATTCTGATGGTTATACTTTCCTCAATCTATCCTGCAAGCAAGGCAAGCAGGCTTGCAGTCCCCTCTGTTGAGAGGAGATGGAAACTTCCAGAGCCAGTTGGAGACACCTGGCATTTTGAGCTACCATTTACTGTCACAGGAGAGGAGGCAAGGGCCATAAATGCCTTTTTGAAGGAATTTTTTGACAACCATGTAGAATATTCCATAGGAGACTTCTACACTGAACCAGGTACTCTGACAGCTCTCAGGTCTGAATTTGGCACTGCCTACAGGCTCAGCCAGACAGTGTGGCTGGCGCCTTTTGACCTCGGGGTGAGTCAACAGACAACCCTGGACACTGTCCCTACAAGGACTCCGGGGGTATTCAATATTTCTTTAAATCTTGTGAGGAAGAGCGGTGATATAGTATCCTGGAAAAGGACAAATACCAGGTTTGTAAACCATTTGAGAAAACAATTGCTTCTCTGGAGAACCTTATTGCCTGAAGAGAGGGAAAAGTATTCCAGGCGGGCAGACGAGATACTTGGAAAAGAATCATAATAATTGAAAGGAGCGATAATGGCAGAGAAAGAGGAAGTTGTAGTAAAGAGGGAACAGACCTCTGTAGCATACACGCGTGAATCCGCACCACTTGAATTCTATGATGGTTTTTCCCTCAGAACAGTGATTGGCGCTTTCTTTGTTGGATTTGTTATGATGCCTGCTTCAATATACCTGGGACTTGTTGCAGGAACAAGCCTGGGAGATGCAGCACAGTGGGTGACAATCATACTTTTTACAGAAGTGGTGAGGCGTTCTTTTGGTGTGCTCAAAAGGCAGGAAATCTACATGCTTTATTACATAGCAGGAAGCCTCATTAGTTTTGCTGGAGGTCTTGCACTTTCAGGTGGAGCCTTTGCCTGGCTTATCTGGAATCAGTACGTGCTTCAATCCCCGGCATCTCAGAGTTTTGGTATTGTGAAGCACCTGAAAGATGAAGGAGTAAACTGGATTGCGCCCTTTCCTGGCTCTGAGGCTATAATCAAAAGAACCTTCTTTCACAGGGAATGGATTCCAGCAATAGTCCTTCTGCTTATACTCAATGTCCTGGGAAGGATGAACTGGATGGGCCTGGGATATTTTGCATTCCGCCTGACATCAGATGTGGAGAGGCTTCCTTTTCCCATGGCTCCTATTGCTGCACAGGGTGCGACCGCTCTTGCAGAGGTCAGCGGAAAGAGGGAAACATGGAGATGGAGGGTGTTCAGCATTGGCTCTGTAATAGGTGTTGCATTCGGAGTGATTTACATTCTCATACCTACTTTTTCAGGTGCTGTGTTTAATAAGCCCTTCCAGATTCTTCCCATTCCATTCATTGACCTCACCCAGCATACAGAAGGTTTATTGCCTGCATCCCTTACAGGACTGAATACAGAACTGGGCAGTATTATGGCTGGATTTGTGGTGCCGTTTTACATTGTTGTGGGAATGTTTATCAGTTCTATTATATGCCAGATCGGTCTCAACCCTTTCCTTTATAAACATGGAATTCTGCATACCTGGAGAAAGGGAATGGGCACAATTCCCACCAGTGTTGCAAACAGCCTTGATTTCTGGATGAGCATAGGAATAGGCACTGCCATTGCCATTGCAATCCTGGGTATATACACAGTTCTAAAAACAATTTTCAAAAAAAGCAGCGAAGGAGAAAGAGGAAGTTTTGCACCTGTGCCTGGCAGAGGCGATTTTTCAATTAAACTTGCGCTCGGGCTATTCCTGACTTCTACCCTGGGATATGTAATTCTCTGCCACCGCCTTGTTCCTCTATTTCCTGTGTGGCTTTTTGTCTTTTATGGTTTTGTCTGGACTCCGCTGAATACATATATCTCTGCCAGGATGATAGGCCTGACAGGTGGTGGTGTGGGATTTCCTTATTTAAGGGAGGCAACTTTTATCTTAAGTGGATATAAAGGTGTTGCAATCTGGTGGGCACCTATTCCACTCTTTGACCACGGCTGGGCTTCCCAGAGGTTCAGAGAAGTTGAATTGACAGGAACAAAGATTATAAGTGTGATAAAAGCAGAAGTATTTATGCTACCGCTTATGCTATTGTGCAGCCTCATATTCTGGTCTTTCATATGGAAGCTGGGTCCCATTCCTTCTGCTATTTACCCATATGCAGCAAAGTTCTGGCCACTGCATGCAATATATCAGTGTCTGTGGGCAACAGCAACCACTGAAGGCACAAACTGGCTATTAAAAGCAATTAAATTCAAATGGATTCTTGCCGGCCTGGCAGGAGGTGGTGCGCTGTACGGACTTATTACCTGGCTTGGTGCACCTGTGCTGTTATTCTATGGATTAATCAGTGGAATTGGAGCCTGGCCCCATTCAACCATACCAATGTTCTTTGGAGCAATGCTTGGAAGATATGTTTTTGCAAAGAGGTTTGGACAGGAAAAATGGAGGGCATATGCTCCAGTATTATTAGCAGGTTATGCCTGTGGAATGGGCTTGATGGGAATGACAGGCATAGCAATAGCACTGATTTCAAAAGCCGTATACCAGATGCCCTTCTAAGGAAATGGGGCGGATTCATTACGATAATGATGTGGTTCAGGCCGGAGGAATTGAGGATTCAGGGGCTGGCTGACACAGGTTATAATGATTCCCTGAGGCTCTTTATGAACAGTGAGGCAGGGACCATTGAATTTGCTATGGCTGACCAGTACAATGTGGAAAGCCGGGCAAAGGCAATAACAGGGAAGCAGAAACTGCTGGCAATGAGTTTGGGAGGAATATTATAATAGCATCTTTTGAGAACAACAGGTTTCATGGTGCAATTGGTGAGGTGAAAATATACAGCCGTGCATTGAGCGGCAGAAGAAATTGCCGCAGCATTTGCAGGCACCCAGCCCTGAATTCAACTGAATTAAACATCTTTTTTCTGGTATTCCTGGAGGGAGCGCACAGAGACCTCTTTTTTAATTAAAGATTCGATGCCATTTACTGCAGCCTGTGCGCCTGAAATAGTGGTTATTATTGGAATGTTGTTCATAACAGCGTATGCCCTGATTGAGATCTGGTCTGTCTTTGGTTTTTTTCCTGAAGGCGTATTTATAAGCAGGTGTATTTCCTTGTTCTTCATCAGATCCACGATATTGGGCCTGCCTTCGTGAACCTTTTGCACTGTTGTCACCTCAATTCCATTCTTTTCAAGCACCTTTGCAGTTCCTTTCGTAGCAAGAATCTTAAATCCTAAATCTACAAGTTTTTTTGCTATAAAAACAACCGCTCGCTTGTCCCTGTCCTTTACACTTATGAAAACATTTCCTTTGAGTGGCAGTATTGTTCCTGCTGCAATTTCTGCCTTTGCAAAGGCAAGTCCAAATTCCCGGTCAATTCCCATCACCTCGCCCGTGGATTTCATTTCAGGTCCAAGTACGGGGTCCACTCCCGGGAAACGGTTAAATGGAAATACCGATTCCTTGACTGCCACATGTGAGATTTCAACTTCTTTTTCAATTCCCAGTTCCTTCAGTTTTTTTCCAACCATAACCTTTGAAGCAATCTTTGCCCAGGGCACACCTGTTGCCTTACTTACAAAAGGCACTGTGCGGCTGGCCCTTGGATTTACCTCAAGGACATAAATTATGTCATTTTTTATTGCATACTGCACATTCATCAGTCCAATGACATTCAGTTCCTTTGCAAGAAGATACGTGCTTTCCTTTATCTCCTCTATTATTTTATCGCTCAGAGAAAATGGTGGAATTACACAGGCGCTGTCTCCTGAATGAATTCCTGCCTCTTCAATGTGTTCCATTATACCGCACAGCACACATCTTTCTCCGTCAGCAACTGCGTCCACATCAATCTCAATTGCATCCTCAAGGAACTTGTCAATAAGAATCGGATGCTCAGGAGATACCTCTATCGCCTCTGACATAAACTCTTCAAGTGAAGGTTCATCATATACAGTTCTCATTGCCCTTCCACCTAACACATAAGAAGGACGCACCATTACAGGATATCCAATCTCCTTAGCAATTTTTTTTGCCTCTTCAAAGGAAAATGCAGTGCCATTCTCTGCCTGTTTCAGCCCTAATTTATCAAGCAGTTGCGTAAACCTCTTTCTGTCCTCTGCCCTGTCAATGCTGTCAGGGCTGGTTCCCAGAATCTTTACGCCTGCTTTCAGCAACGGCACAGCAAGGTTTAAAGGGGTCTGTCCCCCCAGTTGCACAACCACGCCCATGGGCCTTTCCTTTTCATAAATGCTTAAAACATCTTCAAGTGTAAGGGGTTCAAAATAAAGTTTATCAGATGTGTCATAGTCAGTTGAAACTGTCTCAGGATTTGAGTTTACCATAATTGTTTCATACCCGAGTTCCTTGAGCGCAAATGCGCAGTGAACACAGCAGTAGTCAAATTCTATACCCTGACCTATGCGGTTCGGACCACCACCCAGTATCATAACCTTTTCTTTATTGGATACTTCAACCCTGTCAGGCGCGCAATAGGTTGAATAGTAATAATATGCATTAGCTCCGCTCACAGGTACCTTGTCCCATGCTTCAACCTTGCCGATTTTCTTGCGCTGTTCCCTGATTCTTTCTTCTGAAGTATCAAGGAGCTTGCCCAGGTACCTGTCGCTAAATCCCCATTCCTTTGCCTTTTTAAGCATCTCGTCAGGTAGTTCTTTTCCTCTGTATTTCAAGATTTCATTTTCAAATTCTACCATTTCCTTCATTTCCTGCAGGAACCATTTCTTGATTTTTGTCCTTTCATAAAGCTCATCAATACTCATTCCCTTTCGCAATGCCTCATACATAATAAACTGACGCTCTGAAGATGGTTCTACAAGCAGGTCCCGCAGTTCATCCAGGGAAAGAGCATTGAAGTTTTTTGCAAACCCGAGTCCATACCTGTTGATTTCAAGACCCCTTATGGCTTTCTGAAACGCTTCCTTGTAATTCTTTCCTATGCTCATAACCTCACCTACTGCCTTCATCTCAGTTCCCAGTTTATCCTTTGCTCCAGGGAATTTCTCAAAAGCCCAGCGCGCAAATTTGATAACCACATAGTCTCCTGAAGGGGTATATTTATCAAGCGTTCCTTTACGCCAGTAGGGAATGTCTCTCAGCAGGTCTCCTCCTGCAAGCCTTGAAGAAACCCAGGCAATGGGAAAGCCAGTTGCCTTTGAAGCAAGTGCAGAGGAACGGGATGTTCTGGGGTTTATTTCAATAGCTACAATCCTGTCGTCTTCAGGGTTGTGTGCAAACTGAATATTTGTCCCTCCTATTACTCCTATTGCCTCAACAATCCTGTAGGAATATTCCTGGAGTTTCTTCTGCAATTCCTCTGATATCGTGAGCATTGGAGCAGCACAGAAGGAATCCCCTGTGTGCACTCCCATGGGGTCTATGTTTTCAATGAAGCAAACAGTTATTATGTTGTTTTCCCTGTCGCGCACAACCTCCAGTTCAAGTTCTTCCCATCCTAACACTGATTCCTCAATTAAGACCTGTCCTATGAGGCTTGCCTTTATTCCGCGGCCTGCTATGAATCTTAACTCTTCTTCATTGAATGCAGCACCACCACCTGTTCCACCCAGAGTATAGGCGGGTCTTACAATAACAGGATATCCAATTCTCTTTGCAATCTCAACTGCCTCTTCCACAGAATATGCCAGGTCGCTACGGGGCAGAGGGATGTCAAGTTTCTTCATCGTCTCCTTGAACGCAAGTCTGTCTTCCCCGCGTTCAATTGCGTCTGCCTGGACACCAATAATGCGCGTGCCGTATTTTTGAAGAATCCCTTTCCTGTACAGTTCGGACGCCAGGTTAAGACCTGTTTGCCCGCCCAGGTTTGGAAGCAAAGCATCAGGTCTTTCTTTTGCAATAATTTTTTCAAGGGATTCAACTGTAAGCGGCTCAATGTATGTGGCATCAGCCATGCCAGGGTCTGTCATAATTGTAGCGGGATTTGAGTTTACAAGGACAATCTTATATCCCAGTGACCGCAACGCCTTGCATGCCTGTGTTCCTGAATAGTCAAATTCGCACGCCTGCCCGATGATAATTGGGCCGGAGCCGATTATTAAAACCTTATCTATATCCGACAGCTTTGCCATGTTATCTCCTCATTGAGATTCTAAGTCAAAATTTCACACCCATCCACGAAGTTTCATTGCGTCTGCAACGCGCTTCACTGCAACAATATACGCAGCAGTGCGCATATCCACTTTTTCCTTAATAGAGGCGTCAAGTACATCTTTGAATGCCTTTGTCATTTTCCTGTCAAGCTTGGAATATACCTCTTCCTCACTCCAGTAATCTCCTGTCACATTCTGAACCCATTCAAAATAGGATACTGTTACTCCTCCTGCATTGCACAGGAAATCAGGAATCACAAAGACACCCTTTTTGTAGAGAATCTCGTCTGCCTCAGGAGTTGTGGGACCATTTGCAAGTTCAGCCACAATCTTTGCCTTTATCCGGGATGCATTCTCTTTTGTTATTACGTTCTCAAGAGCAGATGGAAAGAGTATGTGCACATCCATTTCCAGGACTTCCTCATTTGAGATTGGCTTTGTTCCAGGATAATTTATCACAGAGCCGGTTTTCTTTTTGTGTGCAAGCACCTTTTCCGGGTCAAGACCCTCAGGACTATAAATCCCGCCCTTTGAATCAGTTACAGCAACAACCTTTGAGCCAAACATTTTCCTGCTTAGTATCGCTGCGAAAGAGCCGGCATTTCCATAGCCCTGAACAGCAACAGTTGCTTTTTTAAGGTCAATCTTCAAATGCTTTGCTGCTTCCCTTACAGCGTACAACCCACCCATTGCAGTTGCATCACCCCTGCCTGCTGAGCCTCCGACCTCAAGGGGTTTTCCTGTAATTACACCAGGGCAGTAATATCCTTTAATTTTGCTGAATTCATCCATCATCCATGCCATCATCTGGGGAGTTGTGTAAACATCTGGAGCAGGAATGTCCTTTTCAGGACCTATTACCGGAGCAATCAAATCAATGTAGGTTCTGCTGAGTCTTTCCAGTTCTCCTTCTGACATCTCTTTTGGATTGCATATAATTCCACCCTTTCCGCCTCCAAGTGGAATGTCCATTACTGCGCACTTCCAGGTCATCCATGCAGCAAGAGCGCGTACCGTATCTATGGTTTCCTCAGGATGATAACGAATTCCACCCTTGCACGGACCCCGGGCATTGTTGTATTGAACCCTGAAACCCTTAAAAACTTTTACAGAACCGTTGTCCATTTTCACGGGAATAGATATATGCAGTTCTCGCATCGGCTCCCGCAAGATGGCATGCACACTCTTATCCAGTTTCAAAATCTGCGCGGCTTTATCCAGCTGTGCCTGCGCATTCTTAAAGGGATTTAATTCTTCCCTTCCTCTTCCTTGAGACTTCTTATCCATTTTACCCCCTCTCCGGGAGGCACTTTTATTGCGACCTGCTTGCGACGTTTGTTTTACAAGCAACAGGCTTCGCTTAAGAAAAAAGTGCCCTTATACCCCTTTGTTTTTAGGGACTCGGACACCATTGTCTTAATAGGCAACACGCCATTGTGCTGCACAATCCCCATTCAATTATTGATTTAATAGTATAGCAAAAAAAATATATTTGTCAAGTAGATTATGAAAAAATCACTAAAAATCATAAAAATCTTTTTGTAACTTTCCCATTTATTGTGCAAATTACAGAACTCTCAGTAATCAGGTCAGGTTAATTTTAATCTTGCCCTTTAGACACTATTTAAAAGGTGAATTTGCACAAAATTCGGGAAAGTGTCAAATAGAAATGCAACCTTCCAACCTGAGTTTTATAGAGAGTGGAAAGGTAAATCCTCCCAGGGCATTTGAAACATTAATTAAGATTGCTGCTGCGCTGGGGTTCAGGAAGGGTTCAAAGGAATGGTCTGAGTTTTTTGACCTTTCTGCAGAAAAGGTAAGAATTCCTGCTGATATCACTGCGGACAGGAATATCAGGAATTATCTTCCCATTATGCTGAGGACCGTAGCAAATGCGAGATTGACAAAGCGGCAGTTGGAAAAGTTGATAGCCAAAATTAAAGGCGTAAAGGAAGGTTAATGCAATTAAGGAAATATGAAAAAAGTTTATCTCAACTTCAGAAAATGGGCGATGCAGTGCTGGCAAAACATAATAGCAAAAATCCATATTATAGAATATATTATTGAATCTGGATTTGGTATTCGTATAGACCCGGTGCCCCTTAAAGTGCAATTTGCAGTAGAGGCATTTCCTGCCATAGGAAAAAATATAATCTATGTAGACATAGGGTTAATGGATGATGAAAGGCAGGAACGCAGGTACAGGTTTACCCTTGCAGAAGAACTTGCACATATAATACTTCATGCCGATATTTATAAGAAAGTTTAAACCTTCGATGGCTATTTCAGGGTTGAAAGATCTATTCCCGACGATTTATACCATAGACTGGACAACAATGCAAAGGAACTTGCCGGTATCCTGCTTATGCCGCGGTATCCTTTTATAAACAGGGCAGTTGAAATAAGGGATACTCTCTGCAGGTTAAAGGGAAAAGAGAAGGATGTCCTTACAGATATTGAAAAGGGCGAAATGAGAAATCAGATTATAAGAATTTTGGCGGACGATTTTAATATAAATGAAAAACCGTGTGAGATACGCTTAGAAAGAATAGAAAAAGGTTTACGCACCTCACTGTTTGATTTGAAATTAGACAGGAGATATTTAAAGAAAAGAAAGCCCCGTTGAAAAAACTTAATTCAGGGATAATATATTTTTATCCGTAGGTAGAGTAATAGTAAGGGGTTCTGGCTTCAAATTCTGCAGCGCAGGTATCCACGAGTTTAAAGGTGGGTTCAATTCCATATTTCTTACGCAGGTTTCTTACTGATTCCTCGTCTGTGCCGGTAATCCGGGCAATCTGCACATCGCTGAATCCATATTCCTTTGCCTTGCGCAACAATTCAGGAGAAATATCTTCGATGGAGAGGCTACCCCGGAGCGCATTTTTAATTTCTTCTTCCAGTTCTACAATCTGTTTTATGTTGTCAAGGAACCAGGGGTCAATCTTTGTGAGGTTATGAATTTCTTGCGTACTCATTCCTGCCTGGAACGCATACTTTATAAAAAATATTCTCCTTGCATTCGGTATGGCAAGAGCAGATTTTATTTCTTCCAGGAAGCCGGGGTCCGAAAAATTTGCAAATTTATTGTCAAGGCCATGGACACCGATTTCAAGTGAACGCAGCCCCTTCTGCAGCGCTTCCTTGAAGGTCCTTCCTATAGCCATTGTCTCTCCAACCGATTTCATTGAAATTGAGAGTGTGGGGTCTGCGCCGGGGAATTTTTCAAAAGCAAAGCGTGGGATTTTTACAACGCAGTAGTCCAGCACCGGTTCAAAAGAGGCAGGGGTTTCTTTCGTGATGTCATTGGGAATTTCATCAAGGGTGTATCCAACAGCAAGTTTTGCAGCAATCTTTGCTATGGGAAAACCCGTTGCCTTTGAAGCGAGTGCAGAACTGCGCGAGACCCTGGGATTCATCTCTATAATTACCATCCTGCCATCTTCGGGATTCACTGCAAACTGGATATTTGAGCCGCCTGTCTCAACCCCGATTTCACGAATCACTGCAATTGCAGCGTCCCTCATTTTCTGATATTCCTTATCCGTAAGGGTCTGCGCTGGAGCAACAGTGATGCTGTCTCCGGTGTGAATTCCCATAGGGTCAAAGTTTTCAATGGAACAGATTATCACAACGTTGTCTTTCAGGTCCCGCATGACCTCAAGCTCGTATTCCTTCCATCCTGTTACAGATTCTTCAATAAGTATCTCGCTTATCATACTTTCACTAAGACCCTTGTATGCAAGGGCTTCAAATTCCTCAATGTTGTATGCGACCGCGCCACCTGTGCCGCCCAGCGTGAAGCTGGGTCGTATTATTGTCGGAAAGCCGATTTCCTGAACAGCCTGAAGAGCTTCTTTCATATTTCTTGCCTTGCTGCTTTTGGGAAGGTCAAGCCCTATTTTCAGCATCGCATTTTTGAAAAGTTCCCTGTCTTCTGCCTTTTTGATGGCTTCCAGATTTGCACCTATCATTTTGACATTATATTTTTCAAGGATGCCTGATTCAGCGAGTTTTACGGCGATGTTGAGGGCGGTCTGCCCTCCGAGAGTTGGAAGGAGGGCATCCGGCTTTTCCCTGACAATAATTTTTTCAACAAAATGGGGTGTAAGGGGTTCAATGTATGTGTGCTGCGCCATCTGGGGGTCTGTCATTATAGTTGCCGGATTTGAATTTATCAGTACGACCTCAAAGCCCTCGCTTGCCAGTGCCTTACATGCCTGTGCCCCTGAATAGTCAAACTCGCAGGCCTGGCTTATTATGATAGGACCAGAGCCGATAATTAATATTTTGTGAATATCTGTGCGCCTTGGCATCAGGACTCCATCATTTTTACAAATTCTGTGAAAAGATATCCTGCGTCGTGTGGACCAGGGGAGGATTCCGGATGGTACTGAACTGAAAAAATCGGTAATCTTTTATGCCTTATTCCCTCAAGAGTGTTATCATAGAGGTTTATATGTGTTATTTCTACATCATTTTTATTTAGTGTATCAATGTCCACGCAGAAACCGTGGTTCTGGGCTGTGATTGCAATCTTTCCAGTTTTCAGGTCCTTGACAGGGTGATTCCCGCCATGGTGGCCAAACTTTAATTTATATGTTTTTCCTCCCAGTGCAAGTCCCAGCATCTGGTGGCCCAGGCAGATACCAAAAATGACAGGTGAAAGGCTGGAGCTGACAGCTGATACTAATTCCCGGACTGTGGAAATGACATACGGGACTGCAGCGGGGTCTCCAGGGCCATTGGACAGCAGGATGCCGTCTGGTTTCTGCTCAAGGATTTCTTTTGCGCCTGTGCTTGCAGGCACAACCGTGACCTCACAGCCAGCAGCGACAAGACTGTTTAAAATATTGTGTTTGACACCACAGTCCAGAACCACTACTTTATGTACAGGGATAGTCCCTTTATTTTCCCATTTATATGCTTTTTTGCAGGTGACTTCCCTGACCAGGTCCTTTCCGATGAGTCCTGGAGAATTCTTCGCCTTTTCTACAAGACTTTTTTTATCCAGGTCCTCAGTTGAAAGGACTGCTTTCATCGCCCCAGCACTCCTTATGTGACAGGTAAGGGCCCTTGTGTCAATTCCCTCTATTCCGGGAATTTTATGCTTTTTCAGGAATTCATCCAGGGTTATCCTGCCCCGCCAGTTTGAGAAAATACGACTGCATTCCTTCACAACAAACCCTTCAACAAACGGCCTCTTGGATTCAAAATCCCAGGGATTTATGCCATAATTTCCTATGAGGGGATATGTCATTGTGACAATCTGTCCTTTGTAAGAAGGGTCTGTCAGGATTTCCTGATATCCTGTCATACTCGTATTGAATATGAGCTCACCAGACCTCTCGCCTGGTGCACCAAAGGACTTCCCTTCAAACACGGTCCCATCTTCAAGTGCAAGCAATGCCTTCATTTTCCTCAAATTCTATTTTTCAAGTTCAGAAGTGAGTATTATTGCCTCTGCAATTTCTTTCATTGGCTTGCGCAGGTCCATACTCTTTTTCTGAATTTTGCGGAATGCCTCTTCCTCACTCAAGCCATGTTTCATCAGTATTCCTTTTGCGCGCTCAACGAGTTTCCTTGTCTCCAGTTCTTCCTGAATTTCGCGTGTTTTAAGCATTAGCTGTGCATTTTCTATTACGACAGCTGCCTGGGTGGCAATGGTGGTGAGCAGATTTATTTCCTCTTCATTGAACTCGTGCGGAACATCAGTATAACAATTAAGTACACCTATTACCCTGCCCTTGACACTTAATGGCACACTTAGCAGCGAACAGAGATTTTCTTTCTCGGCAATCTCCCGGTTGATGTATCTGGGGTCTTTCTTTACATCATACACCGCTATAGGCTTGTTTTCCTTTGCGACCAGGCCCGCAATTCCCTGACCGAGTTTAATTGGCTGCTTCTTCCTGTAATTTTCGCTCATTGACTGGGTTGCACGGATTATTAATTCTTTTTTCTCATTGAGAAGCATAAGGGAGCAGATTTTGGAATTCATAACCTCCGCGGTTATTGAAACGATGAAGTTTAGAACATCATCAAGATAGAAATAGGATGTGATTGCCTTGCCAATTTTTGAAAGTGCCTCAATCTGTTTCCCATAGTTAATGGTTTTCATTCTGTCCCCGGCATAATCTGGAGTTTGCAGTTATGAAATCCTTATAGCAGGTGTATAAATGGAGCGAATCAGGGACGCACAACCCTTTTTCTCTTTCAGGTCCCTGCTTTCAACAACATTTATGTCCAGCAATCTCCTGAGTCCGGATGTTCCATTTCCAACAAGGCGCCTGTATGCGTTTAGAATTTCTACATCCAGTTTTTCTATGTCTCGCACCAGCGCTGCATCTTTCTTTTTACAAACCAGTATAATGTCAATGTCAGAACTGGAACCTGCTCTGTCCTCCAGGGTGCTTCCAAAAATATAGGCATCCTTCAGATTACTGTATTTAGCAAGCAGATATCCTGATATTGTTCTGGCAATGCAATAGCGGAAAGTGCTGTGAGTCCACCTGTTGTTAGAGCGCAGGTCTTTCAATATAGCGGATGCCTTACTGTTTGCTTTTCTGCTGCAGAACTGAAGCGCATCCTCAATTATCTTACCAGTTTTCATTTTTGGTCTCAACCGGAAACAGGTGCTGCCTTCTTCTGTTTCATCACCCTGCCATTTAAAATTTTATCAACTTCTTTCCAGTCGGATTCCATCACAAAAGGAATGCCTGAAATATCACTTGCCTCATGGGTCAAAGCCACTATGTCGTCTCTTGAGATATACTTCAGCGCAAACTTCCTCGCACCAGCCATCAGCTGCTGAAGACCTGTTGTCAGGCGCTCATAGTAGGTGTACATCCCGATTGCACCCGCAGGTATCTTGTCAAATTTCTTTCCATATTTCTCTTTCAGTTTTGCTGCACTCACGAAAATCTGGTCAATGCTCTTTCCATATTTTTCAAACTCTGCAGGAACTTTTCCTTTCCTGACCATTTCTCCAACAGTATTCCCAACCATTACTGCAGCCATTGTGGACCTTCCCATACAGACTGCTTTGATGTAAGGTGCGCCAAGGGCAAACACTTTGAAAACATGGTCTTCCAGTGAGAGTCCGCCAGCCATAGCACAGGGTGGAATATATGCGCCTTTATCGTCAAGTCTTTTAAGGAACTGATATAACAGGCACTCCAGCTGCACGGTGGGAATACCCCATTCGTTCATCATCCGCCACGGACTCATTCCTGTGCCGCCACCTGAGCCATCCACTGTTAACAGGTCTATTCCGGCATTGGAAGAAAATTTTACAGCCCTTGCTAAATCTGCAGGACGATACGCACCTGTTTTCAGTGTAACATACTTTGCCCCTAATTTCCTCAAGCGTTCCACTTCCCTATAAAATCCTTCTTCGTCCACCATTCCAAGGCGAGAGTGTCTTTCAAATTCCTTAAAATCTCCGTCCCGGAATGCTTTTTGAACAACAGGGTCTTCAGGGTCAGGATACACTATATAGCCCCTTCTCTTCAGTTCCAGGGCCCTCTCAAGACTGGGAAGTTTGATTTCTCCGCCGATGTCCTTTGCACCCTGTCCCCATTTCAACTCTATGGTTTCAACGCCGAGTTTTTCTATTGCATATTCTGCCACACCCAGGCGCGTGTCCTCCACGTTCATCTGAACCGCAATCGTGCCATAACCATCATACCAATCTTTGTAGATTTTTATACGCCTTTCAAGCTCAGGAGATTTTACCACCCTTCCTTTTTTAATCTCGCTCTCCGGGTCAACCCCGCAGACATTTTCTCCAACCACAGCTATTGTCCCGCAGATTGCTGCTCCTATAGCGAGTGCTTCCCAGTGAATTCTTGCAATATCAGTGGAACCCAGAGCAGCGGTGAAGTAGGGGACCTTAAGTTTTATGTCTCCTTTCGAGCCCAGACAAGTTGAAACATCTACTGCAGGGAAGATTGCCTTATCAGAATCTGCTGGTAAACCCACTGCTCCCACACAGGTTCCCTGGATATTGAAATGGGACAAATCTACCGGATAATCCTTTTCCGCACCTGCGGTCACCTTGCCGAAGGGCTGGGGATAAAGTACCTCCCTTCCCCTTATAGCTGACTTTCCGACTTCGCACAGTCCTGTACACCCATCAAGACAGGTGACACACATCCCTGAACCCGGGTTGCAGGCAGTGCGATTTCTCGTGCCTGTTGCCGGACTTGCATTTGCTCTGCTGAATGACATTTTACCCTCCTTTTTTGACAACAAAAAAACGTCTTCGCAGCCAGAAGTATATAAAATACTTCTGACCTGTAGAGGTCATCCTCTACGGAAGACGTCCTTGTTTTAAAATAAAAAAAGCCTTCTCTCCCGACTCTGGGAAAGAAGGCTACTTCGCCTTATGACACATTACTATGTCAACAGAGCATTATTATACCACAAAAAAATTGATTTGTCAAGTCTTTTATTAATTTTTTAATTAATTAACCTGTTTATGGCATCTTTTGAGAAAAATTGGACGGTAGTTCAGGGAATCAGGTTTTTATCTTCCCTAATGTGTTCTATTACTGCGTTTTTAATTCTGTCATAGAGTTCCCTGACTTCATTGCTTGCGATCCGGTAATAAACGGCAGAGCCCTTTCGCTTCATCGTGACTATCCCCTGGTGCTTCAGGATTTTCAGGTGCTGGGAAAGATTGGGTTTTGAGGTTCCAAACTTCAGCAGCAGTTCGCTTAAGGATTTCTCTTTGTCCCTGAGCAGGTCCAGAATCTGAAGCCGCATGGGGTGGGCTATTGCCTTACAGAATTCCGAATACAGTTCATAAAACCTGTTAAAGTTATTCAGGGAAGTGTCAGTAGGCATACATCCCTCCATAAGGGCGGTGCGTGAACGGGGCAAGTACGGTGAACGATTCTCTGCTGAATAGTTCGATGCCCAATGAAAAAATCCTGCAGTATTCATCAAGAAAGGGAAGAAGACGGTTCCAAATTTCCTTATTCATCTCTAACCTTTTTGCTTCCTTCCCGAGCTGGTAATCTTCAACCTTGCCCTTTATACAGACAATTCCACCGTGCATACCTGTGCCGATGTAATTTCCAGCGGGGCATTCGCTTCTATTTCCCAGTACGACGAGTATTCCTCCGGCCATATATTCTCCGGCAAAATCCTGCACGTTCCCCCCAATTATTATGACAGGATTAAGTTCCCCGAAGGATTTCATATGGATTCCAACCCGGTAACCTGCATTTCCCTTAATATATATCTTTCCACCCCGCATTGAATGTCCCACAATGTCTCCGGCATCTCCGTGCACTACTATTGAGCCACCGCTCATCGTGTTGCCGGTTGCATCCTGGCAGTTTCCATGCACGGTGATGTGCGGCCCGTCCATAAACGCACCCAGGTCATTGCCCGGAGTCCCGTTTATTGTTATGCGCAAGTCTGTCTTTATGCCGCAGGCAATGTAGCGCTGCCCATTTATTCTTTCAAGTAGTATGTTTTTTTCGCCAGATTCAATTAGTGCTTGAATTTTTTCGTTCAGAGCCCGATAGTGCATTCCATTGGCATTGATTGTCATTTAATCACCCGATTCTCTACACTTCAATTCCAGGACCAGTCACCAGATGTTTCCTGTATTCCTTTGGCAGATATATTAAACCGAAATCATCGCTCAAAAGGCAGTCCCTGAAATTTCCTGTATCCACCCTGTCCTTTATAAGACCCCAGAATATTCCAGCGCGGTCTATTTTATTGACAAATATCGTTCCAACCACAATGTTGTCTTTGAGAACGACTTTCCTGTAGGCGGATGAATCCTTATCATATTCAGACATAACCTGAAATGTATTGTCCGGGGGTTCTGTAAGCCCCATTGAAATCGTGGGAATCCCGCACAGTTCAACAGAGTTCATCGCAAAACTCCCGTCATACAATTTTTCTATTCCTGCCATATTGAGTCCTGCTATCCTGCCCTGCTTACACGCATTGGGCCAGATTGCAATAGTGCGCACCTTGCCAAGAATTCTATCGGATGCCTGGACAACATCGCCGGCAGCATAAACATCCTGGATATTTGTCTGCATATGCTCGTCTACAAGGATTCCCCTGTCAGTTTTTATGGGCGTGTTATGTACAATATCCAGATTCGGGATAACGCCGATTGCAAGGATTACCATATCGGTCTTGAGCGTTTTTCCACTCCTCAGCATAATTTTTTCTACAACTTTACTCCTGTACAGGATATTTTTAATGGTGTCGTTGGTTATGATGGAGCAGCCGTATTTTTTAAGGGCATTTTCAATTATACTAGAAGCGTTCCTGTCAAAAGTGGAACTTAAGATTCTGTCAGCCAGCTCAACTAATGTAACTTTTATTCCCAGCTCAACAAGTGCTTCCGTTGCTTTCAGCCCTATAAGTCCTGCGCCTACAACAACAGCATTCCTTGCTTTTTTTTCATTTATGAATTCCTTAACCTTTTTTGCATCATCCCAGGTCAAAAATGTAAAGACGCCGTGTGCAATTTTCCCAATGTTCGGTATTATGGGTTTGCTGCCGGTTGCAATCAGAAGACGGTCAAAACGAATTGTTTCATTTTGAAGTTTTACTGATTTTTTCTTCACATTAAGTTCCATTGCCCTGATGCCCGCAATCAGTTCAATATTATTTCTATAATAGAAGTCCTTATCCCTGTAATACATTCTGTTTTCGTCCACCCTGTTGCATAAAAAATAAGAGATAAGCGGCCTGGAATAGACCCTGTAATTCTCGTCAGAGACAATGGCAATACTTCCTGATATATCAACACTGCGTATAGCCTCTGCTGCATTTGTTCCCGCGGCTGAATTGCCGATGATAAGGTATTTAACACTCTTCATTTTTTTCTTCATCCCTGTAAACGATTGCACCGTTGGGGCAATTTTTCACGCATACGGGCTCAGTCTTCCCGTAGCACATATCACACTTTGATGCGACTCTTTTTTCTTCACTTCTGGATATAACCCCGAAAGGGCAGACCATAACGCACATCCAGCATCCCACGCACTTCTCCTCATTGCAGAGCACAGCGTCGGTAAGTTCATCCCTGTACATAGCGCCAGTTATGCAAGAGTCAAGGCAGGGAGCGTCCTCGCAGTGCCTGCACTGCAAAGCAAATGACAGGTGCCCCATTTCCTCCACGAGAATTCTGGGGAGGGGTTTAGGATATTCGCCCTTATACGCCTTAATTATATTCTTTGTCTTAGAGTGCTGGACAAGGCACTGCACCTCGCATATCCTGCAGCCCATACAATACTCTTCCTTTATATATATGCGTTTCATAACAACTCCATAATCTACTGAGTCCCCTTTTATAGAAAGGGATTACCAGGCTTCGCCTGCTGGTTTTATTCCTAAGATTTTCAGTTCGGTGTCATTTAAGCCTATCCCTCGCAGGTGTTCGCGGTTACCACGCAGGGATTCTATTGCGTTTATGCCCATTCCACCCAGCATCTCCTTTATTTCAAGTGACCAGGCACTAAGGAGATTTATGAGTCTCTGGGTTCCGATCTCAGGGTTTAACCTCTTTGTAAGATAAGGGTCCTGGGTAGCAATACCCCAGTTGCACTTTCCTGTGTAGCATTTCTGGCACAGGTTACATCCCAGAGCAACAAGTGCAGCAGTTGCAATGTAAACAGCGTCAGCTCCAAGCGCTATTGCCTTTATCACATCAGCACTGTTTCTGATACCTCCCCCCGCAATAAGAGACGCCTGATTCCTTATACCCTCCTCACGCAGCCTTGTGTCAACACAGGCGATTGCCAGTTCAATCGGAATTCCAACATTGTTCCTTATCACCAGCGGTGCTGCTCCTGTTCCTCCGCGCAAACCATCAATTGCAATATAATCAGCTCCGGCGCGCACGACACCGCTTGCAATTGGAGCTACATTGTGCACGGCAGCAATTTTCACCCCAACAGGTTTTCTGTACCTCGTTGCTTCCTTGAGGCAGAAAATCAGCTGTTTTAGGTCTTCAATTGAATAGATGTCGTGGTGCGGGGCAGGGGAGAGCGCATCAGTTCCCTCCGGGATCATCCGGGTTTTAGAGATGTCCTCTGAGACCTTTTCCCCGGGGAGGTGTCCGCCTATACCGGGCTTTGCTCCCTGGCCAATTTTGATTTCAATCGCACTCGCAGATTCGAGGTAGTCCTTGTGAACTCCAAACCTTCCTGAAGCTACCTGCACAATTGCATTCTTTCCATATTTATACAGATCAGGGTGTAATCCTCCTTCACCTGTATTCCAGACTGTTCCTGCTGCCAGTGCTGCCTGAGCAAGAGACAGGCAGGCATTGTAGCTTATTGAGCCGTATGACATCGCAGAGAACATAATTGGGATTTCTAATTTTAAAAGAGAATCATTATTGGTATGCCCCGGTTCTATCCTGTCGGGCTTTCTTCCTATGTAGGTGCGCAGTTCCATTGGTTCCCTGAGCGGGTCAATGGAAGGGTTTGTCACCTGGGAGGCATTAAGCAGGATGTGGTCCCAGTAAATAGGATAGGGGTGGTCACACCCCATCCCGGTGAGCAGCACCCCTCCTGTCTCTGCCTGCTTTACCAGGTTTGCAATATCCTTGTATTTCCAGTTCTCGTTCTCTCTGAACTGAGAAGGGTTGCGCTTTATGACTATGGCTTTTGTCGGGCAGAACGCCTCGCAAAAATGGCATCCCACGCATTTGGAACTGTCGCTCTCCACCCTGTTCAGTTGCGGGTCAAAGGAATGGACATCGTTTGAGCACATGCGCACGCACGCCTGGCAGGCAACGCATTTAGATTCGTCTCTTTCAACCCAAAAATCCTGTAAAACAGGTCTCTTAGCCATTTTACCTTTGAATACAGATTAAGATTTAAGCTGCAAAAACATATTTGACCGCAGATTAACACTGATTTACGCAGATACTTCTGACTCCCACATCTTATATTTTGTCTGAATTATTTTTAGTCTCATCTTGAATTTTCAATTCACCAATTACAGGTTCGCCTGCCCTCAATGCCCATACCCTGTCAGGTTCAGGACAGACTTCCCGGATAGCAGATTCTTCGCTGGCAAGGTAAAGTATTTCCTTTTTTGTAGCTGCAACAAGTGGTCTTAATTTAATCCTGTCGCTAAGACCCACCATATGCCTTGAGTTCCCAACAATTATCCCGAACGGTCCATTTAACAATGCGCTTGCATAAATTATGCGCAGTCGGGTGTAGAAATTCCTCTTCTCCTGTGGCATCCTTTCTATGTCATGCCAGAAAGGGGCTGCAAGTATCTTTGAGATAACCTCAAAGCTCAAGCCATGCTTTCTTGAAAGCAGGTCAAAAAGATAAGTTATCACTTCAGTGTCAGTTGAAAGCGTGCATTTATACCCGCAGTTCTCTAGATATCTCTTGTTGATGCCATAGGATGAAATTTCTCCGTTGTGTACAACAGACCAGTCCAGTAGCCCAAATGGATGTGCACCTCCCCACCACCCTACAGAATTTGTTGGAAACCTTCCGTGCGCAATCCATGTCCATCCTCGGTATTCCTCAATACGGTAGAATATGCCGATATCCTCCGGAAATCCCACGCCCTTAAAGATGCCCATATTCTTTCCACTTGAAAAAACGAAGGCATTCCTAATGTTTGAATTTATGTGCATAACGCTTGAGACTACAAAGTCTTCTTCTGTTTCCAGTTCCAAGCGCGGACTCATGAAATATCTCCACAACATAGGTCTCTGAGTTATAGTGCTAACATCCCTGGTAGGTATCTGCTCTGCCTTTTCAATTATATATTCCTTATTTAGATACTGCTCGGTGACATCCCTTGCCTGTTCGGTTTCGTACATAATGTGGAACGCGTAGAGGTCGGCATAGTCAGGATATATTCCGTACGCAGCAAATCCACCACCCAGTCCGTTGGAGCGTTCGTGCATCACAGCAATGGATTTTAATACAACGCTGCCATCAAATCTTCTGCCAGACTGGTCAATTATACCTATAACAGCACATCCGGAAGGCACCCGATAATCTCTATCCGCTACTAACTTCAAAAGAACCCCCTTTATTTAACCACAGATTTTTTCCTGTAACTGGTCAAACAATCTGTCATTAAATGTCAAAATAAAGGTAGAACTCATAAGGGTGCGGGCGCAGTCGCACCGCGTCAATCTCCCTTTCCTTTTTATACTCAACCCATACCTCAATTACATCCTTTGTAAAAACGTCTCCCTCGAGCAGGAACTCATGGTCCTTTTCAAGTGCTTCAATGGATTCTTCCAGTGAGCCGGGAATCCTCAGGACCTTCTTCGCTTCTTCCCCGTCAAGATGATACGTGTCCTTATCCAGTGGCTCTCCCGGGTCAATCTTATTTTTTATGCCGTCAATGCCTGCCATAAGCATTGCTGCAAATGCAAGATAGGGATTGCAGGAGTTGTCAGGCGGACGGAATTCAATCCTCTTGGTTTTAGGGTTTTCAGTGTAAACCGGAATTCTGATAGCAGCGCTTCTATTCCTCTTGGAATAAACCAGGTTTACGGGCGCCTCGTAACCGGGCACGAGCCGTTTGTACGAATTTGTCGTGGGTGCGCAGAAAGCCATAAGCGCAGGCGCATGTTTAAGGAGTCCCCCGATGTAATATTTTGCTGTCTGGCTTATCAAGGCATAGCCTTTTGGGTCAAAAAAGATGTTTTTTTCACCCTTCCAGAGGGACTGGTGTGTGTGCATCCCTGAGCCGTTGTCTCCGAACAGTGGTTTGGGCATAAAGGTTGCAACCATATTGTTTTTCCTACACACATTCTTTACGATATACTTATACATCAAGCACTTGTCAGCCATCCTCACCAGGGTATCAAACTTCATATCGATTTCACACTGCCCTGCAGTCGCGACCTCGTGGTGGTGGACCTCAACTGGAATGCCCGCCTCAATCATTTTAAGGATTATGTTACTTCTTAAATCCTGCAGGGAATCGTGAGGTGGAACAGGGAAATATCCTTCCTTGTACCTGGGTTTATACCCGAGGTTTGGTTTTTCTTCCCTGCCTGAATTCCACTCTCCCTCTATAGAATCCACAAAGTAATATCCGCAGTTTTCTGTCTGATCAAATCTTATGTCGTTAAAGATGAAAAACTCCATCTCCGGACCCCAGTAGCTCTTGTCTGCTATGCCGGTGTTTCTTAAATATTCTTCTGCTTTCTTTGCGACATACCTGGGGTCACGGGTATATGGCTTTTTTGTAATCGGGTCATAGATGTCGCAGATGATGCTTAAGGTCGGGACTTCTAATACCGGGTCAATCACAGCAGTGTCGGGGTCAGGAATCAGAATCATATCACTCTCCTGAATCTTCTGGAAACCCCTTATGCTTGACCCGTCAAATCCGATGCCCTGTTTAAAAATTCCATTTGTCAGGTCATCCATCTCTGTCAGTTCAGACGCAGGAATGGAAAAATGCTGCCACAAGCCCGGCAAATCGTTGAACTTTAAATCCACAATCTTGACCTCATTTTCTTTAACAAATCTCAGAACTTCTTCTACCTCCATCTTTTCCTCCCTTCCTTGCGATTTCATTTTCCGTTAAAATATTGATTCGTGATAGGCATCCTCCTGTCCTTGCCGAAGGATTTAGGCGTAATCTTGGGACCGGGCGGAGCCTGGCGCCTTTTGTATTCGCTCCTGTCCACCATACCAACCACCTTTTCCACGAGATTCCTGTCAAAACCTTCCTCTATTATATCCTCTATGCTCCTGTCTTCCTCTATGTATCTTCTCAGAATTTCATCCAGTATCTCATAGGGCGGTAGCGTATCAGTGTCCTTCTGGTCCGGCTTCAGTTCTGCTGTAGGGTCCCTTGTCAAAATGCGCTCAGGAATTACAGGGCTTATTGAATTCCTGTACCTTGCGAGCCGATAGACAAAGGTTTTATATACGTCTTTTATAAGAGCAAAACCGCCTGCCATATCGCCGTAAAGGGTTGCATACCCTGTGCTCATCTCGGATTTATTTCCCGTGCTTAAGACCAGGTAGCCGAATTTATTAGAAATCGCCATAACGATGTTGCCTCTGATGCGCGCCTGAAGGTTTTCCTCTGTTGTGTCCCTTTGTATTCCTGCAAACTGGCTTGAGAGAAGGCTCAGGTAAAAATTGAGCGCCTGCTGTATGGGTATGGTGACAAGCCTTATTCCAAGATTTTCCGCAAGCCTTTCTACGTCCTCTTTTGAAATATTTGAAGAGTACTGTGAGGGCATAAATACTCCCAGCACATTTTCTTTGCCCAGCGTATCAGCAGCAATCACTGCTACGAGAGAGGAATCAATTCCGCCGCTGAGCGCAACAACTACCTTCCTGAAACCGTTCTTGCGTACGTAATCAGCAAGACCTAATTTCAGGGCGCTGTACACTTCTTGCTCAGGGCTCATAATGTTCTGCCTTGCAGGAGACAGGTTCAGGATGTCGTCATAAATAATGAGGTCTTCTTCAAAAGATTTGCCCCTGCGTACTATTCTTCCTTTTTCATCTGTGATGAAACTATTGCCGTCAAAGACCAGTTCATCCTGACCGCCTACCAGATTGTTGTAAAAGACTTTTACCTTCTCCTTCCTTGATAGATGCGAGACAATGTCTTCTCTCACTTTTATCTTTCCATAATAATATGGGGAGGCGTTTATGACCAGCACTGCATTTACCCCATTTGTTAACAGTTTCCTTAAGGCACCCCTTGTCCATATGTCCTCGCAGATGGCTATGTTGAAATTTATTCCCTTTACAGAGAAAATTGGTGATTTCTTCCCAGGGGCAAAGTATCTCTTTTCGTCAAACACGCCGTAATTTGGCAGGTGTACCTTGTGGTAGATGCCTAATATTTTCCTTCCCTGAATCACAGCTGCAGAATTGTATATGCAGTCTCCGGTTCTATCTACAAACCCGACCACCGCTACAATGTCTCCGGTACTCCTGACAATTTTCTGCAGGCACTTGATATTATCGTCTATAAACCCGGATTTCAGCAGGAGGTCTTCGGGTGGATAACCTGTTATAGTAAGTTCAGGAAAGGTTACTATATCCAGGTCCATCTCTTCCGCTTTCCTGATGAGTTCAATACACTTTCGTGTGTTTCCTTTCAGGTCTCCGACAGTCGTATTTATCTGTGCCATGCCTATTCTCATTTTTTCTCCAGAAACAAAAAGCGTCCCCTGGTAGTTCAATCCGCCTCTGGCGGATCTTCCTTGACCTGAGGACGCCTTCATCCTTTGCCTAAAAACAAAAAAAGCCTTCTCTAGCAATTCCTTGCTCAGAAGGCTTCGTCACCTTTACAACATTTCATTATGTCACTATATAGTATAGCACATTTTTTCAATTTGTCAAGTCCTGCGCGATTTTTTGGCAGATTTTAATAGAGAACTATTTTTCCATTTCACTTGTAAGTATTATTGCCTCTGCGATTTCTTTCATTGGCTTACGCAGGTCCATACTCTTTTTCTGAATTTTGCGAAACGCCTCTTCCTCACTCAAGCCCTGCTTCATCAGTATTCCTTTTGCGCGCTCAACGAGTTTCCTTGTCTCCAGTTCTTCCTGCACCACCCTGGTCTGCACCAGTAGATTGGCATTTTCAATTACAATTGCTGCCTGGTTTGCAACAGTGGTCAGGGTTTCTATCTCTCCTTTTGTAAATCTATGCGGGGTGGAAGTATATAGATTTAATACCCCTATAACCTTTCCCTTCACACTCAGTGGGATGCTCAGCAGGGAACAGAGTCCTTCCTTTTTTGCAATCTCCTGGTTTATGTACCGCGGGTCTTCCCTTACATCAGGAACAATTATTGGCTTGTTTTCCTGTGCCACTCTTCCTGCTATGCCCTGTCCGAGTTTTAATGGCGGTTTCTTCTTATAATCCTCACTCACTGCCTGTGTTGCTTTGATTTCAAGTTCGTTCTTATCATTTAGAAGCAACAGCGAGCAAATCTTGGAATTCATCACTTCTGCTGTAACTGTGACTATCAGCCGCAGGATGTCTTCCAGATATAAATCTGAGGAGATTGCCCTGCTTATTTTTGACAATGCCTCAATCTGTTTTGCATAAGAACTTTTCTTCGCCGCCATAAATCCTCCTTGCAGAGTCAGGTTTCAATTTAAAAGAGATTAGAAGCATTCCCTTTCTTATATTTTTTCAAATGTATATTTGGAAAATCTTTCTTTTACAGGTACGGGATATTTACCGGTAAAACAGGCGGTGCAGAATTTACTGGCAGGCGCAGGCATTGAATCCAGCATTCCTTCAAGGCTCAAATATCCCAGCGTATCCACGCCTATGCGTTTTCTTATTTCTTCTATGTTGTGGGACGATGCTGCCAGTTCTGCGCGGGTTGGAAAATCTATGCCATAGAAACAGGGATAGCGCAGGGGAGGGCAGGAGACACGCATATGTATTTCTTTTGCGCCTGCATCTCTGAGCGCTTTCATTCTGATGCGGCTTGTTGTTCCCCTGACTATGGAATCTTCAACAACCACTGCCCGTTTGCCCTCCAGTATTTCCCTCACCGGGTTTAATTTAATCTTCACTCCCAGGTCCCTGATTTCCTGGGATGGCTGGATGAATGTCCTTCCCACATAGTGGTTTCTGACCAGGCCCATATCAAATGGAATTCCAGATTCCTGTGCATATCCCAGGGCAGCATACATTCCAGAGTCCGGCACCGGCATAACGAAGTCTGCAATTGCAGGATGTTCCCTGGCGAGGTGCATCCCGAGGTTTTCCCTGACAACTGAAACATTGCCCCCGAATATGTTGCTGTCCGGTCTGGCAAAATATATGAATTCAAAGATACAGAATGCAAAGCCTGAATTCTTCCGGGAATACACACTGGAGTGCAGGCCGTTTTCGTCAAAGAATATTATTTCCCCTGGCTTGATTTCGCGTATATACTCCGCGCGTATCAGGTCCAGGGCGCAGGTTTCTGATGCAACCACCCAGGCTCCGTCAATTTTCCCCAGGCACAGGGGCCTGAATCCCAGGGGGTCCCTTGCAGCTACAATCTGGTTTTTAGTCAGCAGGAGTATTGAAAAGGCACCTTTCAATTTGTTCAGCGCAGCAGCAATCTTTTTTCTGAAATCCTCCTGCCTTGACCTTGCAATCAAATGCAGGAGGAGCTCGCTGTCCATAGTGGACTGGAATATGGAACCTGCAGATTCTAATTTTCTGCGCAATTCAATAGCATTTACTATATTACCGTTGTGTGCAACCGCTAATGTATTACCAGAATAATTGACAACAAATGGCTGGACATTTTTCAGGATTGAAGAACCTGTAGTGGAATAGCGCACATGTCCTATGGCAAACCTTCCTTCAAGATTCCGGAGCGTTTCCCTGTTAAACACCTCGCTCACAAGCCCCATCCCGCGACAGTGTCTGACATTTTTGCCATCTGAGACGACTATGCCTGCGCTTTCCTGTCCACGATGCTGGAGCGCATAAAGTCCCAGGTATGTGAGCTCGGCAGCGTTTCTGTGTCCGAAAACACCAAAAATTCCACAGGAGTGCTTAATCATTTTTTTAGACCGGGGCAGACTCTATCTTCTGTAAAATGAACCCGCCCCTTTTTTGATTTAGCAGCTTTTATAAAGTCTACAAAAAGGGGGTGGGGGCGATTCGGCCGGGATTTGAATTCCGGGTGGAACTGCACTGCAACAAACCAGGGGTGGTTCCGGAGCTCAATAATCTCAACAAGCCTTCTCCCCCTGCATTCTCCAGTTATCCTCAGACCCTTTGATTCAAGGATATCCCTGTATTCATTGTTCAGTTCATATCTGTGCCGATGTCTCTCAAACACAAGACTTTTTTTATATGCCCGGAAAGCAAGAGAATCCTTTTTTATCTCACAGGGATATTCACCCAGACGCATCGTTCCGCCTTTCTGTGTTAATTTCTTCTGCTCAAGCATCATATCAATTACAGGATACCGCGTTTTCGGGTCAAACTCAGTGCTGTTTGCTCCTTTCATCCCGCAGACATTCCTTGCAAACTCAATTACTGCGCACTGCATTCCCAGGCACAGGCCCAGGAATGGAATACCGTTTTCACGCGCATACCTTATCACTTCTATTTTTCCCTCTATGCCCCTTTCTCCGAAACCTCCAGGGACAAGGATTGCGTTTGCCTCTTTGAGTTCATCCTTTAAGTTTTTGCCTTCAACATCCACATACTCTATTTCTGTGACCACATTGTTTGCAGTTCCTGCATGTCCAAGTGCTTCCCATATGCTCTTGTATGCGTCCTTCAGAATTGTGTATTTACCTGCAACCGCCACAACGATTTTCTTTCTGCATTTTTTCATTCTTTTCAGCATATTCTCCCATCTGGTTAGATTGCAGGGTCTTCCCTTTAAACGCAGCATCTTGAGAATTAGCCTGTCCAGGCCCTGATTCTTCAGCATAACCGGCACTTCATAAATGCTGAAAGATACGTCCCTTTCTTCTAATACTGCATTCTCCTCAACATTGCAAAACAATGCAATTTTTTTCTTCATATTTTCAGGAAGTGGTTTTTCTGTGCGACAGATGAGAATCTGTGGTTCTATACCAATTTCTCTCAGTTTTGCAACGCTCTGCTGGGTTGGTTTTGTCTTCATCTCTTCAGCAGCCCTGATATAGGGCACAAGTGTAACATGGATATAGCAGACATTTTCCCTTCCCATATCCAGTCTGAACTGCCTGATTGCCTCCAGAAAGGGCAGTCCCTCTATGTCTCCTGTAGTCCCGCCAATCTCTGTGATTACAATATCATAATTATCCGCAAGTTTTTTGATTCTGGATTTAATCTCGTCAGTCACATGCGGGATTACCTGAACTGTGCCACCAAGAAAATCTCCTCTCCTTTCTTTTGTTATGATTGCCTCGTATATCCTTCCGGTGGTGAAATTATTGTCCTGTGTGAGGTTTATGTCCATAAACCGTTCATAGTGTCCCAGGTCCAGGTCGGTTTCAGCTCCGTCATCTGTGACAAATACTTCCCCGTGCTGGAACGGGCTCATTGTTCCGGGGTCCACATTCAGGTAAGGGTCTATTTTAAGTATATTTACGCGCAACCCGCAGTTCTTCAGGATGCATCCTATGGATGCAGCAGTAATTCCCTTACCCAGGGATGAGACAACGCCTCCTGTTATGAAAATGTATTTAGCCATATACAGTATCTCCTGAGTTTTGAATTATTCATTCTGAATTCAAAACTTTTTATTCCCACTCTATCGTACTGGGTGGTTTTGATGAGATATCGTAAACAACCCTGTTTACGCCTTTCACTTCGTTTATAATCTGGTTTGAGAGATTTGCGAGCAGGTTATATGGAAGACGTGCCCAGTCAGCAGTCATAGCGTCCTCACTTGTCACAACCCTCAGTGCCACGACATTTTCATATGTCCTTCTATCTCCCATTACTCCTACACTTTTTATTGGAAGCAGAACTGCAAAAGACTGCCAGAGATGTCTGTATAGCCCTGCCTTCTTTATTTCCGTAATGACCCGCCTGTCCACTTCTCTTAATATCTCCAGCCTTTCCTCTGTTACCTCTCCAATAATCCTCACAGCAAGCCCCGGCCCGGGGAAAGGCTGCCGCCACACAATCTCTTCGGGTATTCCCAGCTTTAATCCAAGTTTTCTTACCTCGTCTTTAAACAGGTCCTTGAGTGGCTCAATCAGTTTCAGTTTCATCTTCTCAGGCAGCCCGCCGACATTGTGATGCGTTTTAATTCTGGCACTGGGTCCGCCGAATGCAGACCTGGATTCAATCACATCAGGGTAAAGAGTGCCCTGCGCCAGGAATTCAACCTTTCCCAGTTTTTTTGCTTCTTCTTCAAAAACGCGGATGAACTCATTGCCTATGACCCTGCGCTTCATTTCAGGGTCAGTCACACCCTTTAACTTTTTTAAAAACCTTTTGCCTGCGTCCACATAGCGCAGGTTGAGATTGAAATGCCTTTTAAAAACTTCTTTTACACGCCTTCCCTCATCCCTGCGTAATAATCCGTTGTCCACAAATATGCAGGTCAGGTTCCTGCCGATTGCCTTATGAATCAAAACAGCACATACAGAAGAGTCAACCCCTCCGCTCAATCCCAGTATCACCCTGCCGTTAGATACCTTCTGTCTTATGTCCCTGACTGCCTGTTTTATAAAGGATTCCATTGTCCACCTGCCCTCACACCCGCAGATTCTGTAAAGGAAATTATTGAATATTTCCCTGCCGTACCGGGTGTGCACAACTTCGGGGTGGAACTGGACACACCAGATATTCCTTTTTCTATCAGCCATTGCAGCAATGCGTGTGTTTTTAGTGAAGGCAATTCCCGTAAAGCCCTCCGGCATCTTGTAAACAGAATCTCCATGGCTCATCCAGCAGATGAAATTTTCTGGCAGGCCCCTGAACAATTCCGTTTCGGTGGATATAGAGATTCTGGTGTTTCCATATTCTCCTGTTTTTGCCCTCAGGACCTTTCCGCCAAGAATGTCTGCTGTGACCTGCATTCCATAGCAAATGCCCAGTATAGGAATTCCAAGATTAAAGATTTCGGGAGAAGGTTTAACTTTTCCCTCATAGGTGCTGGCAGGTCCACCTGTAAGTATAATGCCCTTCGGAGAAATTTCTCTGATCTTTTCAACACCTGTATTGTAGGGCATTATGAGGCAGAATACCTTCTGTTCTCTCACCCTGCGTGCAATAAGTTGTGTATACTGGGACCCAAAATCAAGTATCAGGATTGTTTCCTGCATAAAAAATGGTTCTGATTAGATTATACTGATTATATCCGAACCGGTATCCCTTTCTTTCGTAAATACTCTTTTGCCTGTCTGATTGTATAGGTTCTGTAGTGAAATATGGATGCGGCAAGCACAGCATCTGCCTTTCCTTTTGCAATCCCTTCATACAGGTGCTTCAGGTTTCCGGCTCCCCCTGAGGTAATTACAGGAATTTTTACCGCTTCGCTTACAGCCCTTGTCAGCTGAAGGTCATAGCCATCTTTTGTTCCATCCCTGTCCATGCTTGTTAGAAGTATTTCTCCCGCACCAAGCTTTTCCACCTTCTCCGCCCATTTTACAGCGTCAATACCCGCTGGAGTATTGCCCCCATTGATATATACTTCCCATTTATTTTTTCCCGATTTCCTGGCATCTATCGCTGACACGATGCACTGACTGCCAAATTTTTCTGAAGCCTGTTTTATTAAATCTGGATTTTTTACTGCAGCGGTATTTATTGAAACCTTGTCAGCACCTGATTTCAGAAGGACCTCAATGTCTTTAATTCCCCTGATGCCTCCACCCACAGTGAACGGGATAAAGACCTCAGCCGCAGTCTTCTTTACCATATCTACAACTGTCTCACGATTTTCTATCGTAGCAGTTATATCAAGGAAAACGAGTTCATCAGCTCCCTCTCTGCTATAAAACGCAGCGTTCTGCACAGGGTCTCCAGCATCCCGCAGGTTCCTGAAATGCACTCCTTTCACGACCCTTCCATTTTTTACATCCAGGCACGGGATAATTCTTTTTGCAAGCATTTTATCTCCTGCATAGCTTAACAAAATTTTTTAGAAACAACAGTCCATCTTTTCCGCTTTTTTCAGGATGGAATTGTGTCCCGAAAATATTATCCTTCCAGATCATTGAAGCAAATACAGTGTTGTAATCCGTAATGCCAGCAATTATACTTTCTTCTTCCGGTTGCGGATAAAATGAGTGGGCAAAATACATCCAGCAGAAGTGCGGCAACCCTTTCCATAAAGGAATTTCTTTTTCGCACCTGACCCGGTTCCAGCCCATATGCGGGATTTTTTCAGCGCCCCTGAAGCGCCTGACCCTGCCTTTTATTATACCAAGCCCGTTTCGCTTTCCTTCTTCACTTTTATAAAAAAGCAGCTGCATCCCGAGGCATATTCCCAGGAATGGCCTGCCATCTTCAATAGATTTTTTTATAGCAGGTAAAAGGTTTAACCGCAGGAGATTGGTTATTGCTTCATCAAAAGCACCAACCCCGGGAAGCACAACCGCACCCGCAGATTTCACAACTGCAGGGGAATCTGTCACCTTTACTTTTGCGCCCAGTTTTTCAAGTGCCAGGCTAATGCTGTATAGATTTCCAGCTCCATAATTCACAATTGCAATCACGGTATTCACTTTTAAATAAAAAAGACGCTTTTCCTTTGAAAAAACGCCATTGCCTTTGGTATATTATACCACAAAATTAGAATTTGTCAACTTTCCTGACCCCGAGCTTCTATCTACCATAATTTTTCCAGTTGCTTTTTTTGCCTGCAGGATTATTCACAATATTAGCATCTGCCACAGAAATCTTACAGACAAGAATTTAAATGAAGCAATTAAATAAAAAAGCCTACTTCATATGAGTAGGCTTGAAGGATTCATCAGAAAATACAATCTTTTCATTTTATTTATCCTCTGTTTTTTGGACGAAATGATAAATTTTGTCATTGCTCAGCATAGTATACATTCCTTAATATCTTCATCTGTGATATCTGGATATTCTTCTTTATTCTTATAAGTTAACCCCTGGGCAAGAGATTCCAGGATCACATACACGAGGAAAAATCCATATGCGAGGTATTTTCATCTTGCATTCAGATGTTTACGGGTTAGTATTTTTAAAAAGGCTGCAGGAAACACGCTCCAGCATTTCTATTCCCCTGACCTCTTTTTCAAATAAAGGAACTATGGCACGCACATCCCTGAATTCCTGATGAATCTGCCCGAGGTATTCCTTCTGCATCCTGACACGGTTCAGAACAAAATTTGAAATATCAGCGTCCTCAGGAATGTCTATGACCTCATTTACAATTATTCCACCTACAGGAATTCCAAATTCTCTGAACCATTCAATAAATCTCCTGACAACTGCTATGGGAAGTGCTTCCGGAAGCGTGACAAAAAAGAAGGATGTTAAATCTGGGTTTGAAAGCAGATGTTTTGCACGCTGGATACGGTTCTGAAAGGAAAGAAGATATTCCATCAGTGGATCTTTTTCTTCCTTTTTCCTGAAGGAGAGCATCTTTCGCAGTGAGCTGGCTTCCTTCCTTGATTCAAGCATTTTGTTCACCCATAAGGTATAGACCTTTGACATTCCCAGCAGGCGGCGTGCATTTGCAGTTGGTGCAGTGTCAAACACATAAACCTCAAACCTGTCCTCAAAGATCAGATCCACCATATTCTCAAACATTGCTGACTCTTCAAAAGCAGGATTTAAAATTGCAGTTTCAACAAAATCGTCTGCCCTGACAGGAATATCAGCAAATTTCAAAAACCACATAATTTTTTCGCTGATTTCATTCTTCATCCTGTTGATTGTTTGACTCGTATCTATTTCATAAGCAGAAAAACCCGGAATACCTTCAATCTGCGTTATACCTTCAAGTTTTACTCCTAACAGGCTTGAAAGGCTGTGTACCGGATTTGTAGAAGCAAGCAATACCTTTTTTCCTTTCTTTGCCAGGTGCAGGGCAAATGCACCTGCTATTACGGTTTTTCCGACCCCGCCTTTTCCTCCAAAGAATATGTATTTCAGGTCCGGTTTTAAACTTAAGAATTCTGTAAGGCTGCTGGTATTATCCATTGTTATCTCCAAACATCTCCTCTGCCATTCTTTCAATCATATCAAGTCCGCGTACATCCCTGTCCAGTTCAGGAACATACCCCAGCACTTTTTCTCCAAATTGTTGATTAATCTCTGTTAAAAGACTCTCCTGCATTTCAATTCTGTGTTTCAGGTACTGCGGGATATTTTCTCTGATAAGATTTCGTGGAATGACACGGTTTACAATAAATCCACGAATCGGCACATTGAATTTAGAGAAAAGTGAGCAGGCCTTTGCAGTATCCAGAATTGTCATTTCCTCAGGGGTGAGCACAAAAAAGAAAGCAGTCATTTCAGGGTCTGTAAGAATCCTGGATGAGGTATTAATCCTTTCCTTTATATATAATAATTCTGCAAGTATCTTGTCTTCTGAGGTCTCCTTTTTCCTCTGGACAGTTGCAATTACTCTGTCGTATTTCTGCATCTCCTGTCGCAGGGCTGCAATCTTATTAATCCAGGCATCATATACAGACGACATTGAAAGGTAATAGAGGGCATGTCCCAGGGGAACTAAATCATAGATATAGTAGTCATAGCCACCTTTTGTAATAATCTCAACCACCTCATCAAAGATTGCGCTTTCTTCCATTGCAGGCTCTGCGCTGGCTGCCTTTATGTAATCGTCTATTTCTTCCGGAACTTTTTCAAAGCCATACATATCCAGTATCCTTTTTCTTATCTCGTCTCCATATGCCTTGATTCTTCTATCAGCATCCACTTCTAAGGCATAGAGGTTTGGTATAATCTCCACCTCTCCCTGGCCAAAGATTTTTCTTGCAAAGATATCACTTAAAGAAGCCTGTGGGTCCACTGAAAAAATAAGCACCTTATGACCCCTTCTGGCAAGATAGAAGGCGGTGGCTGCAGAGAAGGTGGTTTTGCCCAGACCCCCTTTTCCGCCATACATTATGTATCGCACACCAGGATTTTCTATAAAGAATCTTGCAAGTTTCATAAAATACAGGTCTATTTTTTAACCGGACCAATCCGAACCCTGCATTAAAACAGGGCATCAGTGAGGTCTTTTTCTCTCAGCATCCTTCTCTTCCAGGTGGAAATCTGTGGAACAATATAAGGAAGGAGCCTGAGGGAATAATAGGGGGGAAGAATTGGCACTCCGAGAAGATCCCCCATTGTGATTAAAATAAAAAGGTGTTCCATGCTTGACCTGGTTTTCAAAGCATACCGCGTCATATCGTGTGCAGCCATGCCATATATGAATTCCTTTGCTATATCCTTCAGACTTCCCTTCTTTTCTTTAGACATTTTTTACCTCTCCATTTTGTTTATCTGGTTTGAAGAAAACTTTAAGGCCATCACCCAGGAGCAGGAGCGCAGCAACTATTAGAAACATTCCTATGAGCGCGCTTATCAGATTTCCTGTCCTTGCCATACCAGGGGTCTGTCCTTTTGGCACCTGCGCCTCAGTGAGGGTATAGAATTTCTCCAGCAAACTCCTTGAAGTAAGAAAAAGCGCTGAAATTGTTGTGACAAACATAAACACCATCGGGATAAATGTAAAAATAAAAGGTTTCTTTTCTGAAAGCAGCCACAGTGAGATCAAAAGAAATGCAAGGGCTGCCATCAGCTGGTTGCTTGCGCCAAAAAGCACCCATATGTACTGCCAGGTACCTGAATGAATAAGTAAGAACGCAAGCAGGAGAGATATAATAGCTCCTGTATGCATATTCCTGAACAGTGGAATCCTGTCTCCAGCCAGCTCAGCAGTTGCAACGCGCATAAACCTGACCACAAGCTGCATAACAGTGATTGCAAGTATTACAAATATTGCTCCTGCAAATGCTGTTCCAAAGGTCCTGGGTACTCGCAGGTACCCCAGAAAATTGCTCATTCCTTCTGCGAATACCCCGGCCGGTCCTGCTGTTTTCAGTTTATTAAGATAATCCCCGAATGCAGGAAATGAAGCAGCAAAAATCAGGGCAAGTAGTGCCAGTATCATCTCAAGAAACATTGCACCTGCTGCAACAGGTCGTGCATCAATCTCATTTTCAAGCTGTCTGGCAGTGCCCGAGCTTGAAACAAGGCTGTGCCATCCTGAAATCGCGCCACAGGCAATTGTCACAAACAGTACAGGCCACAGTGGTCCTATAGAAATATTAAATGTGGTATAAGCAGGGGCAGAAAAATCAGGATGTCCTATCAGAATTCCAAGGCTTGCACCCACAATTCCAATGAACACAAGGTAAAAGGAGATGTAGTTAATGGGCTGGGTGTAGCTCCAGATTGGAAGCACCGCTCCCAGATAACTGAAAAACAATGCATAGATAACCCATGTGAGAAATCCCTGAGTTATTGGAAATCTGGTTCCAAGCCAGACGCTGAATATAGAAAGTACAACCATAAGAATTGTCACTATTATCAGGTCCATATTGCCCTTATAAATCATCAACCCTGATAAGATTCCAAGCACCATCAGTGCGATTATTGCAGCTGGTATTGCAGGAGCGCTTGCCATCATTGTTGCGACAACATTTCCAAACGCAGCAACTATGAGGAGAAGATAGAAATACAGGAAGCATAGCAGGATGAGCCTTGCCCTGGGTGAAATGAGCTGATAGGAGAGAGCGCCAAAAGACTGTCCTTCTTTTCGCAGGCCCATTATTGCACTGGCATAGTCCTGCACCCATCCCAGGAAAAATGTTCCAAAGAAAATCCATAGGAGTGCAGGTAGCCATCCCCACTGCAGGGCGATTATCGGACCCAGCACCGGTCCCAGTGCAGCGATGGACTTAAACTGGTATCCGAAGAGAACGTACTTGCTTGTGGGGATAAAGTCTACCCCGTCCATATAAAGGGTTGCAGGAGTTGCCCTTTTGCTATCAGCCTTTATTATCCTGCGCTCAATATATCCTGCATACAGGAAATACCCCAGTGCTGCTACACCAATCCCTATTATGAGTGCAACAAGTGAATTCATTTTCTCCTCCTGAAAAAGTTTATTAAGAAATAGAACATCCCGATTACGGTTTAATAATTACTTTAAGAGATTCCCCTGCACTTGCTACAAGCTGAAAACCCCTGCCGGTTTCTGCAAGCGGAAGGCGGTGTGTTATCATATCTTCAACTTTCACCCTGCCGGCCTTTAAGAGTTCAAGAGCCATAGCCAGGTCATTTGGTGCTGCACCATAAGAGGTCATAAATTTTACTTCATTTCGCCATAAACTGGCTATGGGCACAGGAATTTCAACATCTGGTTTTGGAACTGCAAAAAATAGAATTGTTCCACCTGGCTCAATGCATCTCAGTGCCTGCACACATGCCTGCTTTGCACCTGCACACACTATTACGATGTCAGCAAGCCTTCCCTCATTCAATTTTCTCAGCGCACCGGGCAGGTCCTCTTCAACATTGACAGCTGCATCTGCTCCAAATTCAAGAGCCTTTTTCATACGATATTCACTTATGTCTGAGCCAATTATTTTTCCTGCACCCATAACCTTTGCAAGTTTTAAATGGAGTAAACCAGATATGCCGGTTCCAATAATAAGTATTGTTGAGCCCGGTGTTATTCCTGCTATCCTCTGACCACGGCAAACACACCCGAGTGGTTCTATGAAGGTTGCAACTTCATATGACATATCGTCTGGCAGAAGGAATGTTCCCCTGTCTACATTTATCTGTGGAATCCTGATATATTCTGAAAATCCACCCGGGTCGTAGTTTGTGTGATGCAGGGTGTCGCAGGCAGTGTGAGCACCGCGCAGGCAGTAATGGCAGGTGTTGCAGGGAACGTGGTGGGTGACAAAAACCCTGTCTCCAGCCCTGTATTTTTTTACATTCTTTCCGACTTCAACGATTTCTCCTGCCATTTCATGTCCCAGCACGCGTGGAGCTGTTTTGATACGATACCATTCCAGCACATCTGTTCCGCAGATTCCGCTCGCCTTTACTTTGACCAGGAATTCCTCAGGGCCTATTTCAGGGATTGGCATTTCTTCAATCCGCACATCCCTGTTATTGTAATACATTGCCACTTTCATAATAATTGCACCTCATTTCTTTTCACAATCTCAGCAATTTACTTTTAACTTAAAGATTCGATACCCCTGCCGCACTTTCAAAATTCTTCCATGCTTTTTATTATCTTTTTTTCTTGCTCTTTAAGTCCTGGTATAATTCATACGCCTTTTCAGGCGTGAGGTTTTTATGCACGATTGCACTTATTGCCTGAATCATTGCTATAGGTGCTTCATTCTGAAAGATATTCCTTCCCATATCCACGCCAGAAGCCCCTTCCTGAATAGCGTTATATGCCATTTTCAGGGCATCCAGGGTTTCTATCTTCTTTCCACCTGCCATCACAATCGGAACCGGGCAGGACGCTGTCACAGTCCTGAAACCTTCCGGGACATAATAGGTCTTGACGAAATGTGCGCCCAGTTCTGCGCAGATGCGGCAGGCAAGACGGAAGTATTTTGCGTCCCTCACCATTTCCCTTCCAACAGCTGTCACAGCCATAACAGGAATGCCGTAGCGCAAGCCCATATCCACGAGTTTTGTCATATTGTGCACTGAGCGGGTTTCAAATTCTCCTCCGATAAATACCTGTATTGCAAGGGCACAGGCATTCATTCTTATTGCATCCTCTATATCAACTGCTATTTCTTCATTTGAGAGTTCCTTCAGTATGCTGGGCCCTCCGCTTGCACGTATAACAATCGGTTTCTGTATATCAGGTGGAATTACTGCGCGCAGTATTCCCCTGGTTAACATAAGTGCATCTGCATAAGGGACAAGCGGCACGATATTCAGGTCAATGCGTTCCAGCCCTGTTGTGGGACCCTGGAAATAGCCGTGGTCTATAGCAAGCATAACAGTCCTTCCGCTCTTCGGATTGAATATCCTGCTCAACCTGTTTTTCATTCCCCAGTCAAGGGAGCCTGAACCCTTCAGGGAAAATTCAGGATTTTTCTGTGGAATATCCTCGTAAAATTTCTTCTCTTCCTTCTCATCTAATTCTGGCATAACAACCTCCTTTTTGGGGACTGTCCCAGATTTACCGGCCGAAGGCGGTAGAATCGGGACTGTCCCCTTTTTTGACAATTAAATATCCCTTCTCAATCAACCAGTGGTGGAACTCATAAGTAGTGTGGATGCAAGAATCCTTGCATCTCTTTCTTATTTTCTCATACTCCTCAGAGCCCTCTTTCTGTGCCTCAAGTTCCATCTGCACAGGACATTTTATATCCCTGCAGTATTCCCGTCTTTTATACTCTGTGTAGCCTTCTATCAAGATAACCTCCTGATTGCAGAAATGCTAACCTATACTATATTACTCACTTTAAAAAGTTGGGTCTTCTTCAATCTGTCTTAAATAATGAATGAGAAATTCCCTGGAATTTAACAGGGATGTAACATAAATCTCTCATTTAACAAGCATAAAGCAGAAGTAATGCCTGGCATATCAGATATTTGCATTTCTCCTGTATCAGTATTTAATTTATGACACTTTTGGAACCACCTTTATCCCGGACTTATTATGCTGTGTTATACTCTGTGCCATGCCAAATTTTTTATCATTTCATACATTCCTTACCTCTGTATCCAGGTGAGATGTAAAACCCGAAAAATCACCCCTTTTTAATACCCCAAAGAAATTATCAAAATCCTCGGGAGTTAAAAAAGTGAAGTAATATCTCTGCTCCTTTTGGAGATTATTTAATTTATTAAAGTGTTCAATTGCATATTTGTATTTAGCCTTTGTTTCTTTCGCAACATCTCCACCCTCTTTAACTCTCTCTATCAACTCATCATCCTTTATTTCTACCACAATTATTTTATTGCCAATTTTCAAAAAGAAATCGGGATTGAATTTTGCCTGCTTGGGATGCTCTCCTTTTCTCCAGGAATACTCTATACTATAAAATTCTGTATCTCTTGATTTTATCCATGCATCTATTAATTTTGCATTTGAAAAGTTTGAGATTGTTTTTTCTGTAATCTATATTATAGCACTTAATATATAGTTTGTCAAATCAAAACTAAAAATTTATGGCGGCGAATTTAATTTCCCACCAGGGAAAATTGAAACAGAAGGTATAAAACCATTGACCCATCTGCAGAAATGCGCCGGAATGCAAAAGATCAGAAAAAATAAATTTTATCATCTCCCAATACACATTCTGATAGCAATAATTAGAAGAAAGACGCTGAAGATTCTTTTGAGCAGGATATCAGGAACAGGCTGGGCAAAGATTGCACCCAGGAGCCCGCCCAAAAAGAAGCCACTGCCAATAATAAGGCCCATTTTCAAATTTGCATTGCCGCTGTAATAGTACTTGAGAAATGCAAGAAGTCCTATTGGTGGCAAAAGTGCAGCAAGGGAAGTCCCCTGTGCCTGGTGCTGGGTAAAACCAAAGACATAAACGAGCATCGGAATGATTATTACTCCACCTCCAATGCCCAGGAAACCACTTAATACCCCGGCTGCTAATCCCAGAATTACACAGGCTATAATCTGCATTAGATTCCTCCTTTCTAAGACGATTCTAAGGATATTTTTCTGCGCCATTTTTCCCGTAAGTCGGTGTAGTACATGCAGACCTCTCTCCAGCCGCACATCCCGCAGATTTTTACAAGTTTCTGAAACGAGCCCACCTTTTTCCTGACGAGCCTTAAAAGTCTGCCTGCGGAAAGGACATCCCCGGTCTTCAATCCGAGAGTAGAGAGGACCCTGCGGTCCATCTCCTTTACTCTTCCTGCAGAATATTTTCCCTTTCTGCAGAATCCCCTTGTTTCGTAAGGACAGGACAGACAAATCTCGTCGCAGGAATCCAGCACTTCAATAAGGGCCTCGGGCTTTGTTTTCAGGGTGCGCCTCATCTGCGCCATCTTCCTGACAAATTTCCTTCCGTAGCCCAGCCCTCTGAATCCGAGCAGGCATAAAAGATGATGTGCCCTGATGCAAAATATCCGCATATCAGAAGCCTTTCTTGTTGATAAATGAAAAATCAATACCGGAACCCAGAATTTCCAGTAAGTAGATTTTTCTGGGCTCAAGAGAAAATCTTACCTTACCCACCGGCTCTGATAATTCTCCAAGAAATACAGGCTTTTTATCTCTGGTCGCAAGATACAGTTTCCATGGCCCTTTTAGAATACCGTAGCGGCTTGTGTCAATTATGGCTATAATTGTCTGTGGCTTCCTCAATAAGTTCACAAAGAGTGCTCCCAGCATCTTATCTTTATATACCCAGGCTTCATGAATTACTGCAGGCACTTTCTGGACACCGTTTTCCCTGCGTCCTTCTATGTCATTGTAATGATACCAGTCCAGTTCCACAAACTCCACTTCAGGAATAAATTTCAGCGGACAGGCCATCTTTCCATACGCAAGGTATTTCTTTGCGAACTGCGTGCGAGCGATGCTGATTTCCCTTAAAAATTCAATCTTTTCAGGGTCAGCTTCAAAAGGATTTTGTTCAACAATGATTTTACGTTCATACGAGAGGTGCATACTGGGGCCTGTCATACCTTTAAACATTTCAAGGGAAGAAAATTCATAATTTAATTCAAGAAGACTTCCTTCCAGGCATATCCTGGAGGCAATGTAATAAAAATAGTCTCCAAATTCCTTTGAAAGTTTACACCAGCCATCCAGGCGAACAGGACCAAATTCATGATATACACAGGACCAGAGAGGGATGCGTGTGGCTATACCTTCTTTCTGCCATTCAACAAACTGCTTGCCTTCCATATCGCCCTGGACCTCTCCTCCTGCTGCGCAGTGGCAGAAATCCACAACCCCGATAAAGTTTTCAATCATTGTCTGTGTTCCACGTGGAATATACCTGTGTGCAACTTTTTCTGTTGCGTTCCTGCTCAATTGATATATCTTGTGGTATGCATCAATAAGATGCCTGCCTTTTCCTGCAGGGTAACCCAGATCTGTCCTGTCAGAGAAATTGCCGGCAACAGAAGCCGAGATATCGTAATAGTTTGCATCTGCTCCATACTCTTTTACTACTTCTGCATCTCTGCGGGTGTGAAAATCCTGCCAGAATTTAGTTGCAGGATGCATCCACCTGCTCATAAAATTGTTTGTTTTTTCCCTTAACTGCGGGGAGAGAAGTCCATACATATCCAGGTTGTGTCCATAGGAGAAAAAGTCATAAAGGAAAGGGGCAAAATAATCGCCATTCTGTTTTATAGCTTTCAGGTTTTCCGGATGGAATTTTGCAGGAAACCACTCAGCAGGTTCTTCTTTTTCCAGTTCTGACTTCTGTGGGTTCTCTATATCTGCCCATTTAGCCCAGTCATAACCCAGAATATGAAAGACAGGGATATCAGCAATTTTATGAAATGCATTTATCCATTTTGAGACATCAATGGACGCAGGCATACCAAAGGTGCAGAATCCCACTTCCTCAATAAGCCATCTTGCTGTCTTTCCTTTTTTTACCCTCTGTTCCAGTGTTCCCAGGCTGCACCAGTCAGGAGAATTTTTCTCTTTGCCAGTTGCCCAGTTTCTATAGTGCTGAGCTGCAGCCCGCCAGTCTCCTTCTTCAAGTGCACCAATTATCACCGGATATGTGAGCTCAAGAGAATTTCCCTGTTTTAAATCCCAGGATTCATGAAGTATGGAAGCCACAAGTGCTTTTTCGTCCCTGAAAAAGTTAAATTCCTTTGCAGTATTTTTGCTGTCATAACAGGCAAACCAGAATCCACCTCTATCCTTCAGGTAATATGCAAAGAACTGCATGGGGCTGGCGAATCCGGAGGGATAGGGGGTATGGCGCAGATAGGGGGTGTGGTAAAATGTTCTAAACGGAGCACGGAATAGAAATCCACCTGCAACAGGATGGGCAAGGTAGGTGTCATCTGGCTCCCCTCCAAGTGTTCCTATTCCATATATTACAGGAAATTCTATTCCTGCTACTACTCCCCTGGTATTGTTTTCAACGCTACACATAAGTATTAATTCAGGGCTATCCTTTATGGTTGCGGTGGCTCTTATATTAAGTCCTTGCCTGACCTTCCATAAAAAATTTACACTTCTTCCATCTTTACTAACAGTGAGGTTGCAATTCTCAAAAGAAGTAGTCTGCCTGGGCGCTTCCTGTGGATCTTCCTGAAAAAAAAGAATCCAGGGAGGAGATACTGACTTAAACCCTTTTGTAAGGAGGTGGAGATTGAGAGGGCGGTTTAATATTTCAATGAAGGCTCCGTACCAGGAGTCAATCTCTATATGAATCCATCTGTTCTCAAGCACAACCATTTTTATTTAATAAGCTCCTGGAATTCAGGTGTATTCCTTATGGAATTGAAATCCTCATCTGTTTGTATGGTGTTTTTATAGGCAGGGTACTTTTCTATTGCCTTTTTAAGCCATTCAATACTTTTCTCCAGATTGCCCATTTTTGCATAACAGCAGGCAATATTATACAGATAGCTGGGCTCCTCGGGAAACAGGTGTAATCCCATTTCATATTCCTTTAAGGCATCGGTCTCCTGTCCTGTTTTCAGATAACAGGTTCCCAGAAGGAAATGAAAGTAGTGCTCAAGTTCATAGCCCGGCCTTGCCTTTTCAAGATTTATTATAGCCTTTTCATAATTCTTATTTTTGTAATATATCTGGCCAAGAATATAGCAATTCTGTGTAAAGGCCTCTTCCGCCTTCTGGCTGTGTAATACAAGCCCGTATTTCTCCCGCGTCTCTCTTTCTTTCTTCTCTGTGAGAAAGGCATATTTCTCAAGTGCCTCTATTGCAGCGCTATCATCACCCTTTACCGTATATAAAATTCCTAACACTCCCCAGGCATTGATTGAAGAGGAGTTAATCCTGGTTGCCTCCCTGCATTCTGCGATTGCCTCATCGACCCTTCTTGCCCTGTTGAGGGCTTCAGCCATATTGAGATGTGCCAATTCGTTATTGGGGTCCAGTTGCAGTGCTTTTTTTAAAACCTTCAATGACTCAGTGGTATTCCATGTGCGGCAGTACGCCCTTCCCAGGTCAACATAAGCCCTTACATAATCGGGGTCAAGTCTTATTGCCTCTTTAAGGTATATAATGGCTGTGTCATACTGTTCTTTCCTGAGGGCAACAGAGCCCATATTGTACAATAGCATTACATTCTCCTTCAGGGGTTTTTTCTTCTGTGATTTATCAATCTTTTTCTCTGCAGAAAATCCACAAATGTTTACTGATAGCATTATGAGAATAAAATAAAGGACTCTGGTTTTCATTTTTCCTCAGGGGGTCATTGTTAGAATCTTGCGTGCTATTTCAGGATAGGCTGCGATAAACTTCAGCTCATCTTCTACCAGTGGCTTCTGTTTTGCAACATTTGCATATCTGACAAGCTCCAGTATCCTGCGCGCCTCCCTTTCGTTTTTAAATTTTATTTCCATTCTCTCATACACATTGCGGAATCCCCTTATACCACTGTATTCACCCGCAACAATCTGCCTTCCTGTTTCAATTATTTCCGGCTCGCCCCGTCCCAGCTCTTCAAAGTCATACAGCTCATAATTGCGCCTGTCTTTAAGAGCTCCATCTGCATGGATGCCTGAAGAATGTGCAAATGCATTTGCACCCACGCCCGGCTGGTTTATCGGGATTGGAACACCGAATGCATAGGAAGCATATTTCGCAATCTTCCAGGCCTTTGAGAGATCTATCCGTTCATCCAGGGTATATCTGCCGCGAAATCCACTGGAATATTTTACAGCCAGAATTACAGAGACCAGGTCAGCATTTCCTGCCCTTTCCCCCATTCCATTTACAGTTGTATTGATATAGGCATCCACCCCTGCGTCAATTGCTGCCTTTGCACCTGATATGGATGTGGCAACCACCATTCCTAAATCGTTGTGGCAGTGCAGTTCTACAGGAATCTGAATTTCCTTTGCAAGCTTTTTTACCCGCTCATAGATTGTAAAGGGGTCGTCATATCCCAGGGTATCGCAGTAGCGAATCCTGTCAGCCCCGGCCTCCTTTGCTGCCATTGCAAAGTGAAGAAGGAAATCCATCTTTGTTCGTGAGGCATCTTCAGCATTCACTCCAATGGTCTCTGCCCCGCAAAGGCGCGCCTTCTTTACTGCCTCCACCATTTCTTTTACAACTTTTTCATGGTCTAACTTACCTTTAAATTTGTGTGTGATCATCTGTTCAGAAGTGGAGATGGAAAGATTTACATGTTTCAGTCTGGGTACCCTTGCGAATGCTGTTCTGACATCTTCTGCAATTGCACGCATCCATCCGCTGAGCCGAATAGGGGTCAGGACCCCGATCTTTGAAAGTTCCAGATTGGCATTCAGGTAATTTGTTTCGTGTCTTGTGACAGGGAATCCAAATTCGCTCTGGAAAATACCCATTTCATTCAGATAAAGGTTTATCATTGTCTTCTCAAGTTTTGCCAGCCCCAGACGCGCTGTCTGCACCCCATCCCGGTTTGTTACATCAATAATATAAATTTTGTTTTTTGCCATTCCCCCTCCCCGTATTTAAAAAAGATACACCATTCTTTTGTTCAGGCACATTTTACAACCCTGTGTTTTTTAGCTGATTCTATAGCAGCAAATACCATTCCCAGACTTTTCAGGTTGTCTTTTGCATTTGTTTCCGGCTCTCTTTTTTCCCTGAGCGCCTGAGCCATTTCATGAAAGGTATACTGCTGTCCTGTCAGGTTAAAGGACTGCAGTTTTATCTCTTCTATTTTTTCTGTTCCGGAGCCAAGGAATATTCTGTCATCCCTTGAAAGCAGGGTTCCGCTGGAGCAGTCAAACCTCCATTCGCCATTCCATGTGGTTTCAATGCCCCCTGCAACCCAGGAGGCATTGTATGAACAGACCACTCCGTTTTTAAAAACAAAAATTAAATTTACAGAAGGGTCTCCCTTAAACCAGGACCAGTCCGGTTTGTAGGATTTAGTATAAACCTCCACAGGGTCAGAATTTAAGAAAAATCTCATCAGGTCAAAATGGTGGATGGACATATCTATCAGAAGTGGATATGGCATTTCTTCCCTGAATCCGCCGAATTTAGGTCCTTTCTGGAAAAGGACATTTACATATCCGGTTCTGCCTGCAGTTTTTTTGGCAAGTATATCTTTTAATGTCCATGCCCATGGGGTGAACCTGTAATTCTGGCTCACAATTATTTTTTTCTTCTTTTTCTCTGCCCCTTTCACTATTTCTTGAGCGGATTCCATAGTATCTGCAAGCGGTTTTTCTGTGATTACATGAAGTCCTGCTTCAAATGCTTGAAGACAGACCTCTTTATGAAACTGTGGAGGAGTGACATTGATTAAAATATCCGCCTTTTCTTTTTCAAGTGCTTCAGAGAGGGATGTGTAGCAGTGATTTTTCTCAATGCCATAACAGGCTGCCTGCCTGTGGAGTGTTTCTTTATTTGTATCTACAAGGGCAATGACCTTTCCGTCAGGATGTTCTTTCATCGCATTCAGCCATGCATTCCCGAATCCACCAGCTCCTGCCTGGATTGCCTTTAATTTATTCATTCCATTTCCTCCCGCAGTAGATTTTCTATGCGTTCAAGCCCTTCTCTGATGTTTTCCATTGAAGTAGCATAGGAGAGGCGTATGTATTTGTCTGCACCAAATGCAATACCAGGTACAACCGCAACCCTTGCTTCATTCAACAACAATTCCGTAAAGGAGAGCGAGCCGGTTATCTTCTTTCCACGTATAGTTCTGCCGATTAATTTTGAAATATTTGCAAATGCATAGAAAGCACCCTGCGGTTTGAGACAGGAAATACCCGGGATTGCGTTCAGTTTTTCAACCATATAATCGCGCCGATTCCGGAATTCTCTTATCATCTCTGCCAGTTCAGGTCCCTGTTCGGATATTGCCTTCAGCGCAGCCTTCTGCGCAATGGAGGTGGGATTTGAGGTGGAGTGGTCCTGAAGGTTTGACATTGCAGCAATTAAATCCGGGGGTCCTGCTGCATAGCCTATGCGCCATCCGGTCATTGAATATGCCTTTGAAACCCCGTTTATCACTACTGTTAAATCTTTTATTTCCCTGCCCAGGGATGCGATGCTTATATGTTTTCCTTCATAGATTAACTTTTCATAGACCTCATCCGAAATGATATAAAATCCATTCTTCACTGCAAGCTCAGCAATTGCCTTAAGTTCATCTTCTGTGTAAACCATTCCGGTGGGATTTGAAGGAGAATTTAGAATGAGACATTTTGTTTCTGGAGTGATTGCCTTTTTGAGGGCTTTTTTGAGAAGCTTGAAATTATCTCTTTCAGTTGTTTCAATCAATACGGGTTTTGCCTGAGAGAGTTTTATCTGCTCAAGGTAGGTGACCCAGTAGGGAGAAGGAAGGATTACTTCATCCCCTTTCTCGCACAGGCACATTATTGCATTGAAAAGGGCATGCTTTGCTCCACAGGAAACAATTATCTGTGCCGTGGTATAATCAAGTCCATTCTCATTTTTAAATTTCTGACAGATTGCCTTTTTGAGTTCCTCAATTCCGGAAGTGGCAGTATATTTTGTAAACCCTTCATCAATTGATTTCTTTGCGGCCTCCTTTATATAGGAGGGCGTATCAAAATCCGGTTCTCCTGCTCCAAATCCTATCACCTCTATTCCCTGCGCTCTCATCTGCCTTGCTCTTGCAGTAATTGCAAGTGTGGGAGAGGGACTTATCAATGCAGTTCTCCTGGCTAATTTCATACTCCACCTCATTATTTAAGATATAAAAGAGTATACCACAAATTAGCCTTTTTGTCAAGAGAATTGTAGATTCTGCTCCAGTTTATGTTTAAATTTAATTGGTCTCCTGCTACTGCTGAGCACAGGAAAAATAATGAGAGACTCTCAAAAAACACTTGACAAAACTATATTTCTGTGATATACTTTAATAAATCAAATCTCCGGACTGGAGGGATTCCTTGGATATTGTCTGCCAGGTTTCAATACTTGTTGTTGCTGCTGCAATTCTAATTCTTGTTATCTTTGCCATACCCATTCTTATTGATTTGCGCCGCATTGTCAGGGACTGGAAAAAAATATCTGAAATTTTTGAGCTCAGCATTACTCCCTTGACCTGGGGTGCATCCTTTCTTGCCAGTATTGTACAGAAAATTCTGGATTCGGGAGAGGAATCCAGGAAGGACCAGCAGCAGTAAAACCACTGCAGTATTCAAAGTAGTTGCAGGAATCAAATGGAGGTGTTGTGAAGCGAAGTGAACTTTTTCTGCCAACTCTAAAAGAGGTTCCAGGTGATGCTGAAATTAAAAGCCATCAGCTGATGCTGCGTGCAGGTCTTGTAAGACGTCTTTCCAGTGGAATTTACTCTTACCTGCCCCTGGGCTGGCGTGTGCTCAATAAGATTGTTGAAATTATTCGGGAAGAAATGAATGCTATAGGCGGGCAGGAAGTGCTTCTGCCAGCACTGCATCCAAAGGAACTCTGGGACCAATCAGGCAGATGGGATTTATATGGTGAGGATATGTTTCACCTTCTTGACCGCAGAAAGAAACCGTTCTGCCTTGCACCCACCCATGAAGAGGCAATTACTGATCTGGTGCGCAATGAGGTGCGCTCCTATAAGGAATTGCCTTTGCTTCTTTATCAGATTCAGACAAAATTCAGGGATGAGCCCCGCCCCAGATTTGGCTTAATTCGCTGCAGGGAATTTCTGATGAAGGATGCCTATTCCTTCCACCATAGCGAAGAAGACCTTCAAAGGGTATACAGAAAGGTTTATGATGCCTATGTAAAAATTTTCAACCGATGCGGTCTGGACTGTGAGATAGTGGAGGCAGACCCTGGAATAATTGGTGGTGGTCTTTCCCATGAGTTTATGGTACTGGCTGAGAATGGTGAAGACATCCTTGTGCTCTGCAGGAACTGCGGCTATAAGGCGAATGCAGATAAGACCCTGGATATGAAGCCCAGAGTACCGGATATCGGGGAAGAGCAGATGGAACAGATTAAAGAGGTGCACACACCTGATATGAGGACAGTGGAGGAGGTTTCACAATTCCTGAATGTAAAGCCCTCACGGCTTGTTAAGACACTGATTTATTTTGCAGATGGAAATCCTGTTGCAGTGCTGGTTCCAGGAGACAGAGAGGTAAATGAGGCAAAACTTAAGTCCATACTCGGTGCAGATATAATAGCCCTTGCCTCATCCCATCAGGTCGAAGAGGTTACAGGTGCTCCCCAGGGATTCAGTGGTCCTGTGGGCTTGAAAATAAGAATAATAGCAGATTATTCAGTATCTGAAATGTCAAATTTTGTCACAGGTGCAAATAAAAACAATATCCATTTAATCAATGTAAATCTCAACAGGGATTTCAAAGTAGAAAAGTTTGTGGACCTAAAGGTTGCGCGGGACGGGGATATCTGTCCGAAATGCAATGGAAGGTTTGAAGTAAAAACAGGCATAGAGCTGGGACATACATTCAATCTGGGCACACGGTACAGCAGATGTATGAATGCAAAATTCCTGGACAGGGACGGAAAAGAAAGACTTATGATTATGGGTTGCTACGGAATAGGAGTCAGCCGGATAATTGCTGCAGTGATAGAACAGCACAACGACCAGAATGGGATTATCTGGCCAATTTCCATCGCACCATTTCAGGCAACAATCCTTCCACTGAATATGAACGATGAATCTCAGAAATCTCTTGGCAATGAAATATATTCTGAACTTCAGTCCAGAGGTGTGGAGGTTTTACTGGATGACCGCAACGAGCCAGCAGGGGTAAAGTTCAAGGATGCTGATTTAACAGGTATTCCTGTAAAGATTGTGCTGGGCGATAAGACACTGAAAGAAGGTAAAATAGAAATTCAATTGCGTTCCACAGGCGAGAAAAGGAAGGTTGATAGGTCCCGCATAATAGAACAGACCCTTCAGCTGATAAAAACATAGGCACAGGACATCCTCTGAAAAACAGGTATTCATCATGAAATACACAAAGTATGTTTCTCTTCTGGTTTTAATCTGCCTTTCTATATCCTGCTATCCCTTTCCTGCAGATGTCACACCTTTAAATGATGCCAGTTATTTCAAGACTGTCTATTCTCTTATATCCAGAGCACAAAAATCAGTATATGTGGTAATGTATAGCATAAAATGGTATGACAGATATCCTGATAGCCAGTCAAATAAACTTATAAATTCCCTTATCTCAGCAAAAAAGCGTGGTGTGGATGTGAGGGCTATCCTGGATAGGCCATTTGATGAGAAGGAAAACAAGGAGAATGAGAAAGTGGCTGATATGCTTTCACGCAGCGGTATAAAGGTATACCTGGATTCAGAAAAGATTACAACACATTCAAAACTTGTTATTGTAGATACCAGGTATGTGGTTATTGGCAGTACAAACTGGTCATACCATGCCCTTACAGATAACAATGAGACAAATGTCCTCATAGATTCAGAACAGGTGGCAAAGGAATATGTAAAATATTTTGAAGAACTTGCAAGTCTCTGCAAATGACAGGGTATTGTATTCTATGGTGGCAAGGCCTATGCCTGCAAGATATGGTCCAGAAGTAAGCAGAATCAAAGGATATGAAGCACCGGGCAGGGCAAGGATGCTTGTTAAAAAAGGCGATATTTTATATCCTCACTATGTCTCTTGATAATGTGGGATTAGTCCCTGACGAATTTGGTGGTGCTGTAGCAAGTACTGGATTTTTGTGATAAGGCCAGAATCTTTCTTGCCCCGGTTTTTATTTTTACTGTTCAAGCCTAACTTAATAAGAATGCAACTTGAAAAAACGGCAGGAGCAATTATGAGTGCGGTTCCAAAAACCACTCCTGGTGAGTTACTTATTCCAATTGTCTCAGAAGAAAACCAGAAGAGATTTCCACTTTTTATCAAACAATCATTTGAACTCTGCAAAGAATAAAAAGAAATTTTAGCTCTTCTCCAAAAAGTGTTAACATATATAATCAATAGGACATGGGGATCTACAGGCCTGCTTGATCTTTAGTATGAAGTAGTCATCATCATGGAATCCATAGGCAATGCGTTTAATGACTTTAATCTTGTTGTTCATCCCTTCAAGTTTAGCAGTGTCTATGGGATAATAGCAGTGGTTTATCAAGCCATACCAGTAGTTCTCTAATGTCCTGGCAAATGCTGTTAGCGGTTTAATCTTTGCTGCCTTTGCTCTTTGAATCCAGGAATCAAGGAACTTCCGGGCACAACCAGGATACCTGTAGTCCCACAGCAATAACCTCTTTCTCTTCTTTAGTTGCTCTTTTGTATTCAATATTCCTGACTTTGTCAATGACCCGGGAATAGCTATTGAGGACGTGAAACTTGTCAAATACTTCCTTTGCCTACCCAGACAACTCTGGTTCGCTCTAAATCAAGCACAACTGTGAAGTAATTGTGTCCCTTACGGGATGCGACTTCATCTATGGCAATGAGTTTCAAATCTTTGTAATCTGGAACGGCAAACTGTTTCTCAAGATATCTCTTATCAATGTCCTTAACAGTTTTCCAGTCAAGCCCAAGCAGTTCTGCTACCTGCTTGACGCTTGTAATCTTGCATAGCCTTGCGACCAGTTCTTCGAATCTTTTGGTGCAATGTGGATTAAAGCCCAGAAAATCTATATTCTCTATCCTTACCCCACAGCGTGGACATTTAATGCGGTATTTGGTAAAGAGAAGGTAGGGCTGAAACTCAAAAACAGGAAGATCTCTTACCCTTGCCCTTCTCCATCTCCATGCACGAGTGAAAGCCCGACCACAATCAGGACAAATAAAACCTTGTGATTTATCCCTGGAGAGGTAAATGTCTGTAGCAGCGTTGTTAATAACTGCGTTTACGAACTTTACACTTGACAAATTCAGCCATTGTGATATAATATTCTCTGGCATCTGTGACCTCCTTTCCTGCTGGGATTTGTTCAAAGAATATTATACCCAGATTAGGCTGGAAGTCAACAGGTGCCTTCTATTTTTCAAAGACCATGTCTTATTTAATATAATTTACACTATCTTGCAACACTTTCTGGAGAAGAACCGATGAAAAACAAAGAGATGACTACAAGAAATTATGGCAACTTATTTGATAGAATTGCAGAAATTTTAAATGAAGCAAGAAGCAAAGCAGTCAGAGAGATAAATAGAGCACAAGTTTTGGCTTACTGGGAAATTGGGCGAGAGATTGTAGAGTTTGAACAGAAAGGTAAGGCAAGGGCAGAGTACGGAGAAGAACTGATTATAAGACTGTCAAAAGATTTAACAGAAAAATTTGGCAGGGGATTTTCTGAAATAAACCTTAGAAACATGAGACGTTTCTATTTAGAATTTCCAACCCGAATTCAACAGACACTGTCTGTTAAATCTCAAAAATTCCAGACAGCGACTGGAAAATTCAAGACACTGTCTTGGAAATCTGGAGAAAAACAAAAACCGCAGACGATGTCTGCCAAATCTGAAATAAGTCAGACACTGTCTAACGAATTTGAGCCGATGTTATCCTGGTCACATTATTGCGAACTCCTAATTTTACAGTATTTCCCGGATTCATACAGCTTCCTTTATTAATTGTCGTATAAAATATGGAGATAATTAAGATGGCACCACTAAGCGAGGCTGATACCAAGGCAAAACTTATCGATCCTAAACTTCATAGGATTGGATGGACAGAAGACCTTATACATCGTGAGGAGACTGCTCGTGGAATCGAGATCATAGATGGTAAGCCAAAACGGAGAGAACATGGAAGAATAGATTATCTTTTACGCATAAGGGTGAATAGGAACACCCAGCCTATACCAGTTGCATTGATTGAGGCAAAGAAAAATACCGAACCACCAGATAAAGGGCTTGAGCAGGCAAAAAGGTATGCACGCTTACATAATGTCCCTTTTGTTTACTCTTCTAATGGTTATCTCTTCATAGAATATGATTCTTTCACTGGTAAAACTTCTGAACCCATACCACTTGAAAATTTTCCTGCACCACTCAAACTTCGTGAACGCTATGAGAAAGGAGTAGGTTTTCGCTTAGAAAGTGATGCTGCAAAACCTCTCCTCATTCCATATCCAGGAGGAGAGGCAACGAGACGCTATTATCAGGACGCTGCTATTAGAGCAGTGCTTGAAAAAATAGCACAGGGTAAAAACCGTGCCCTGCTTTACCTTGCTACAGGTTCGGGAAAGACTTTTATTGCAGTTCATCTGCTCAAAAAGATTGCAGAGGCAGGTCATCTTCGCCGTGCCTTATTTGTTTGCGACCGTGATGAACTTCGCACTCAAGCACTTGGTGCTTTTCAAAATGTTTTTGGCTCTGATGCAGCAGAGGTAACAACATCAAATCCTCAAAAGAATGCTCGGATTCTGATTGCTACTTATCAAACGCTGAATGTTTCGGGGGAAAGCGAAGATGCTAAATTTTTCATTGAAAATTATCCTGAAAATTATTTCAGCCATATCATAATTGACGAATGTCATAGAAGTGCGTGGGGAAAATGGAGTATCGTATTAAAGAGAAACCCCAGGGCTATTCAGATAGGCCTGACAGCAACTCCACGCTACTGGGAAGGTGGTAGCGAAGAAGAACGAAGAGAAGATGAAGAAATAACAGCAAATAATCTGCGATATTTTGGAGAGCCTGTCTATGAATATGATATGGCTCAGGGGATTGAAGATGGCTATCTTCCTGCATGCGAAATAGTCAGGCGAGATATTAATCTTGACATAACCGGAGTAAAACGAGAGGACATTGAGGTTTTAGGTGCAAAAGATTCTATTACAGGGAAGCCGATTCCTCCAGATGAAACACAAGAATTCTACGAAGCTCAGTCTTTTGAGAATCTCATTCAATTACCGGATAGAGTGAAGGCCATGTGCAAAGACCTCTTTGATATGTTGATTGAAACTGGTGGTCCACATCAGAAGACAGTCATCTTTTGTACTCGTGATACACATGCAGACGCCGTTGCATCAGAAATGAACAATCTTTATGCTGACTGGTGTGCTAAAAATAATCAAAAACGACTTGAACCATATAGTTTCAAATGCACCGCAGCTGTCCAAGGTAGCCAGTATATTGCTGATTTGCGTGGTCCGGAGCAAAGTCATTTTGTTGCAACTACTGTAGATTTAATAACAACCGGTGTTGATGTCCCGATTCTTAGAAATGTAGTCTTTTTCAAATATGTCAATTCGCCAATTGCTTTCCAGCAAATGATGGGTAGAGGCTCAAGAATACATGAGCCTACGAACAAATTGATGTTCAGAGTATATGATTATACAAATGCTACAAGACTTTTAGGTAAGTCATTTATGATTAAACCAAAACCTACATATGAGCCAGAAGAACCACAAGGGGAAAGAAAAGAAAAAATCATTCGTGTAGAAGGATTTGATGTTCACATAAATCCTGCAGGCAAATATATTGTCACAAAGGTAGGAGATAAGATGGGTATGGTTACTGTTGAAGAATATAGTCAGATGATTTCATCTTCTCTTACAAAAGAAGTCAAAACAATTGATGAACTGCGAGATTCATGGATAGACCCAAAGAGGCGGAAGGAACTTATTGATATGTTGCCTGATGATGGAAGGGGATTGCGTCTGTTGAGCGAACTTACAGAGCAGAAAGATTATGACTTCTATGATATTCTTGCAGAGATTGGGTTTGGGATTGCGCCAAAGAGCAGGGCAGAAAGGGCTTTTGCATTTGAGTATAAACATAGAGATTGGCTTGATAATTTTCCTCAAGAAACAAAAGATACTTTAATTGCTCTTGCAAGACAATTTGAAGAAGGTGGTATTGAAGAGTTGGAGAACCCGCTTGTCTTTCAGGCTCCGGATGTCATTATGGCAGGTGGGCTGAATGCGTTACGGCTTCTTGGAGAGCCTCAAAAAATTATTTTAGAGACTAAAAGGAGATTATTAGCAGGATGAACCACATGAAGCCGAATTCTGTAATTGATTTTATGATTGCGAATGCTATTTATCCCATGTGTAGCAGAAATGGAAAAGTGTTTTTGAGATGCTCAAGAAAAGGATTATTAACTGAAGAAAGAACGAAAGAAATCATTCAAAAATTAAATCTCAAAACTGCTGATGAATGCCAAAAACTAAGAGAGGAGATAAAAAAAGAGGTAGCAAAGCGCAAAATAAATAAACCAATAAAGGAATGGATAGAAGAAGAGAGACCAAGAGAGATGTTAGTAAAAATAGGGGCTGAGAATTTACCATTATCAAAACTACTGGCGATAATTTTAAGGACAGGGAAAGAAGGTACGAGTGCCGAAGAACTTGCGAAGGTCCTACTTAATCGGTATGGTTCTCTTAGAGCAATAGACTCTGTACCAGTTTCTGAGTTATCTAACATTGAAGGCATTGGCTTTACAAAGGCTGTTCAGATAAAGGCAGCACTGGAGATCGGCAAAAGACTTCTCAAGGAGCAAGCACAGGCGAAGAAAAAATTAAAGAAACCAGATGATGTAATTGAATATGTCTCTGAATACTATGCACCTTACTTGAGAGATAATGAGAAGGAATTCTTCAATGTAATCCTTCTGGATATTAAAAATAAACCGATAGATAATATTCAAATCAGTAAAGGGAGTATAAATGCCACTGTCGTTGACCCTAAAGAAATTGTCAAGAATGCATCGCTAAAGTCTGCGTCATCTATCATACTGGTTCATAATCATCCATCAGGAGAGATAGAACCATCGCAGAATGATGTTGAATTAACAAATCGCATCAAAAATGCATGCGATATTTTGAATATAAAGGTATTAGACCATATAATTATAGGTAAGAATGTAGGAGATTTTTATAGTTTTGCAAAACATGGATTGATAAAATGAATAAAAAGCAACTTATAAAATTATTAAATTCAGGCGAAACTGAAACAGTAGAATTCAAAAAAGAAGCTAATGAAACCTTTTATAAAACCATTTCTGCCTTTGCAAATACAAAAGGAGGAATAATTGTTCTTGGAGTTGGGGATAATAATGAAATAGCTGGCATTGAGCCTTCA